>Ga0315913_1000313_pt1 | contig 39768 bp, 38 predicted proteins | sample MpolsnodulesMG_FD_207736 | JGI IMG/M metagenome (GOLD analysis project Ga0315913, IMG submission 207736) | Medicago polymorpha root nodule microbial communities from Los Angeles, California, United States - small nodules | ecosystem: Host-associated > Plants > Roots > Nodule | place: USA...
AACCGGCTTCAACGCTGTGCAAGATGAAGGCTACGCGTTTCCGCCGGTTGCTCCCACCGCGCCAAGTGGCGTAATGAAAACCGCCGAGGCTCTAATCGCCGCTGGATGAAAGTTCAGTGGCAGGTCAATTCCCAAGATAATCAGGCTGCTTCAGCGATCGAGAATTCTGCTGAACCCGTCAACCCACAATCTCCATCACATCAAATTTGAGTCCGATTTCTCCAGTGTGAACGGGTGGTCCGATCCTTTTTTGAATCCACTGCTCAGGAGCATTGCTCGCCACTACAAAGAAAAGAGATCCCGCAAGGGACAAGTACTAAAGGCTGACGTACCATTCGACGAATAAACGAAACAAACGTACTTCGTATCTTCGTATCCAACGGTTTCGCACGTGGCTGGAATAAGATGAAATTGCGTCCTCCACTGCGGATTGCAGATCGTCCTTGTCTCTCCAAGGGGCGATCCGTTTTAATTCCGAAGCTAACTGCCTACGCACCAGTTCAGCATTATCAGTGACCGACTTTAGATTATTTTGAACCAGAATGCCATCGATGAGGTTCATGCTCATTCTTGTCGGAAGCGGATATAGGGATATCTCACCACCGAAATTTGCCGTGCCCGGAGTTGCTCTAAGCTGGCGAATCTCCAACTTGATCTCATCTAATTGCTCGAGAATATACTTCTCCGCTGCAACCTCTTTCTGATCCAACTTCGGTACCGTAAATGTGCCAAAATGGCCAAGGAATGTCGTGTATCCCTCATTAAGACCTGAGGCGGCTTTATCCGTCGAAATGATCTTCTTTGCAAGAAGGCCCTTGAACTCCAATATTGCATGATATCGAAGATCTGGGATACGGAAGATGCTCTATTGGAGCTGTATCGAATGAGTAGCTGGTCTGGTCGTCCTTAACAATGACCACCGGCTTGTCGAAAGCCAATCGCATTCCAAGCTCAAGCATTATATTCGGATTTTTGCCGCTGACATCGCAGACGACTATCGGATGGTCGTACAGGTTCTGCACGATGCGCTTTTGTATTACCCCAATGACATCCGCATCGCTAACCAAATTCGGCTCATATGCTGCGCTGCTGATCGCGTCGTTCAGAATATCCCGAACCTGCAACCAGTGATCTTCGTCGCAACCGTCTATCGCCGATATCGGCATCACGATCCCACATTTTCGAATTTTGGTGAGGTCCACCATTGTCCGCTCCACAACTCACCCACGCTAGAATTTATAGTACAGCACGCCAGAGGGCTGGGGCATATTCATTTTCAGCGACGGGCAAAGGCAGCTCACTTCTGAGTGAGGCTGCCGCCGTTTCAACAGGACGGTTCCCTTGTCGCCTTAGAGCATCTTCGCTGAACGCAGAGTCGGTTATGATGATCACCCATCTTGCTGTGCAACAATGGCTTTGCAGTTGTAAAGCGGCGTCGTGGTACGTCCCCGACTGCAGGGGCGCAGCAATCTGGTTGCCGGAACGAAACGCACACCGTCCGCAAAGGGCAATCGAAAGGTGCATCGCTGCCGGCGCCAATGACTGGCGTTCGGGGACCGAAACGGTCATCCAGGGTCGGCAACCCAACTTCCGCTTTTGGACATACCTCGGGCAACTGATGTTCCCGTTCTGTGCTCCGGAGATCGCATAATGTATCGGGCCTTTATCAACCAAAGACAGCGACTGCTGATTTGACGATGATCCCACCATCCGGGCTTCTGCGCATTTGGCGGCCGCTAGCCACGCGAAAGACTTGCAGCAATTGCAGCGCCGGCGGCACCCGCGACCACAGGGTTTTCATGCGTTCCTTGCCATTTCGGCTTTTCCGCACCGCCTGGCCCGTAACAATGCGCTGTGACCAGCGGAAGCCAATCTCGTGGAAATACAGGTCGGCATGCTGCGGGCTGATATGATGAAAGACACCGGCAATTGTGCGGCGGACGCGGGCATTGAAACCTTCGACCGAATTGACATGAACGGCGTTACGAACGTATTCGCGGCTGGAATGCTTCACAGTGTCATGCCTGGCATAGTTCTCGCCAAGGGCTATGAACGCTGTCGCCTCATCGCTCATCAAATAGGCGTCGGGGTCGATCTGCGCTTCGGCGGCGCGCGCCGCTGCACGGAGCGAAAGACCAGTCACCACCGCAGCACGCGCGTCACCGGCCGGAGTGCCGGGTGTGACGTCATCTGGCCGTTGAACGATCACCATGACAGGCGTCTTCTGGGTATTCGGCAGACCTTTTCGGCCTCGTCCAGGCGGTGGATCGTCCGGATTTATTCTTGCTCGCCCACCGAGATAAAAATGGTCGATCTCCACCGTGCCATCGAGCATGTGCTCGCGCGCCGCCATGAGACGCAGCGCGTGTCCCATCCGCCAGGCCGTCGGCTGGCTCACCCCCAGAGCCTCGGCCAGGCGCACCGAGGACAAACCTTTATCCGACTGCAGCATAAGCCACATGCCCTTCAGCCAGACACTCAGAGGAAGCTTTGTGGAATGCAGCGGCGTGTGTGTCGTCACCGTAAACTGAAAGCGACAATCGCCGCTGGAGCATTGATAGAGACCCGGACGCGCACGTCGCTTGCCCATATCGCGCCCGGCGATTGCGATCGAGCGCTTGTAACCACAGGCAGGGCAGACTCTTCCGGCCGGCCACACCATGCTTTCCAGCAATCTCCGACACTGCTCCTCATCGCGAAAGGCCACGATCATATCTTCCGCGGTCCGAATGTTGGTAAGCGCTGCAAGCATCGTTTCCGACATTCTCATCTCCTTCGGTCACGTCCGAAGAATCGCATGACAACCCTTGGTTAGCAAGTATATTGCTGTCTTTCGTTGATAAAGGCCATGTGTCAACGGGAACATCTCATAGCGGCCAGCCGCTATGCCCCTTTCCCGGCAGAGCAGTTTGCCGGCGGGGGGGTGTGCTGCCCCTGGGGCGGCGCTCACTCTACTGCGGCTACCGTATTCACCCGTCAAGCTGCATGCCAACTGGCTCCGGCGCTATTAGCGCCTGCGCCGACCGTACCTATGGTAGTAGTTATACTAGATCTGCTGAATTGTTATAACCGGGTCGGAGAATTGGAACTTGGGGGCTGCGTCGTTTATGGCCTCCGATCGACTCGGTTTAAAAATCCGGCTTCCGTGGGCTAGCCGATGAGATCGAGAGCAGGGGCGGTCTCGATCGTTTCCCTGCCTGCCAAGGACATCGATCTCGTTGATCCATTGATGGGAGCTCGTTATACCATAATTGCGAGTCTAGTATAACATCGGAGCTTCCATGCAAAAACCGTCGATTTGATTTACCAGACAATACGCGCTGAGATCGGACAGCGCGCCATGGATGACGCATGGACACTCGATTTCCCGCCGATCGGCCGCTTCGTGAAGGACCTGAGCCAGGCGTAGAAGCCGCTGGGGTGGATGCGCAGCAAGGGACATCGTCAGAACCGAGAACTGCCGTCGATGCTGGGCAACGAAGGCGTACTTCACTTTGCATCCTTGGCGAAGTACGCGGTCGCTTTAGGATGTCGCGTTCCTCGGTGTCTCCTCGGCCTCGCCACCACCTTTTCGCTCGGCGCGGCAAACTTCTTCTTCCACTCGTAGAGCGAGTGTTGGCTAACGCCCAGCCGCTGCGAGACCTCCGCAACCGGATAGCCTCGCGCGGTGATCTGACGCACCGCATCACGTTTGAAATCGTCACTGAAAATGGCTTTGCCCATAAAGGCCTCCTTCCCTCAATTTTAGGAAAGAAGGTGTCTACAAATCGAGGGGCTATTCAGACAGCTTCATCACTTTCGTGTCGTGACGCCAACTTGGTTGCAGTCACTCGATGATTTCCGGTGACCATTCCGTGACGGTGGAATGGCGTATGACCAGCTCGCCGCTTATCGGATTCCGGCTCGGGGGCAAAGAAGGCGTTTCCAACTGCTGTGTGACCAAGCTTACGGCCCTTTCCACGATAGTATCAATGGGTTGCCGGAACGTCGTGAGCGAGTAATGCGGCCACCGCGCCAAGGCAACGTCGTCAAAACCGGCAACAGCGACATCCTCCGGTACGCGCAGTCCGGCGCTTTCCCTCAGCGCGTCCATGCCGCCCGCCGCAAGAATGTCATTGGCGAAGAATATCGCATCCGTCTTCTCTCCGCGTGCGATTTCAAGCGCCGCACGATGACCCGCCTCGTAGCTGTACTCCCCAGCGGCGATGCAGTGGATGAGTCGCATCCCAAGTTCCGCCACCCGTGTCACGAAGGCGTTTTGCCGTTCGAGATTGGTGGAGGTATGGGCCAGACCAGCGACATAGGATACCCGGTGACGGCCGAGTGCATAAAAGTGATCGGCAATGGCGCGAGCGCCCTCGACGTTGTCGCAGCTGACGGAGGTGAGGGGGAGATCGGGTATGGTGCGGTTCACAAGGACGGCAGCCCGTCCATCGGTTGCCCATTGCAGCGAGGCGCCGGACAGTACAGTAGCTGAGATGATGATAACTGCATCGACATTGTACTGCCGCAGTGCGACGAGCTGCTCTTCAATATTGGAGCCGCGAGTGATGTTGAACATCAGGCTTTGAAGCCTGACCCGCTGTAGTCCGCGCGAAAGTTTTTCGATCAGCGTCGGATAGAACGGGTTCTGCATCTCGGAAACGACGATGCCAGCGATATTGCTGCGCCGAGTCGAGAGCATAGATGCAATCGCATTCGGCTGGTAGTCGAGTTCGCCGGCCGCCTTGAGAATTCGTTGCCGAAGCTCGGGAGAAATTGAGCTTCCTGGCGTGAAGGCCCGCGATACTGCAGACTGGCTCACACCCATCAGCCGGGCGAGCTCACGCGCCGTCAGCGGCTTGGCTCGAGGCGAGGCTATCTTGTCATCGGCATTGTTCATCGTCACTCCCCGTCGTGTTCTTGCCGCACGACCTGCAGCAGCATGAACAGTATATGGCATGAATATGCATCCGTATGCAAATTGGCGCTTGCATACGGATGCAATGTTCCTTAACCTTGCTTCAGAAGGCGGGTAGAGGAGCCGGTCTTGGTCTTGCGTACGCTTGCCTTTGGGAGGAGCTATGAGGGGCGCTTTCAGCCATCTGCGGGTGGTCGACTATTCCGATACATTGGCGGGGCAGTACTGCGCCCGGTTGCTTGCGGATTATGGTGCGGCGGTGATGCTGGTGGAGGGGCCGGAGGGTTCGCCAATCCGACGTTCTGCGCCATTTTCGCAAAGCGGGGACTCGCTGCCATTCTTCCACTTCAATTCCGGAAAGAGCTCCTATGTGCTTGATCGCGGCGATCCGGGAGGAAGAGGCCGGCTCGACATGATCCTTGCTGGGGCGGATGTAATCGTCGTTCCTCCGGATGAGAATGCGGACGAAATAAGCCAGAGCAATCCCAATGCAATCATCGTGCAACCGAGCAGTTTTGGTGGCGACGGCCCGCGCGCGGAGTGGCAGGGGCCGGAAATCGTCCTTCAGGCCTTGTCGGGGATGATGCACAACAACGGCGTTGCCGATCGGGAGCCGCTGTTTGGGACCGGAAACCGCGCCGGAGTGGCGAGCGGCATCGGCGCCTATATCGGCGCCTTAGTGGCCTTGTATGCGCGTGAGGAGACCGGGCGTGGTCAGGTCGTCCGCATCGATGCGGCTGAGACGGCCGCATCTATGTGTTTTCCCTATGTGATGCAGTATATCTACAATGGCACGACCAGGCAGCGGACAGAGCAAGCTGTGCAGGCGGGGCAGGTCCTTTGCCGTGACGGCTGGGTTTGCATCTGGATCTATAATTTCCGGTGGCACGCCCTGCTGGAAGCGCTTGGCCTGCTTGAACTGGAGCACGACGAACGCTTTGCCGATCCCGCTGACCGCCGCGCCAACTGGGACGCGCTGTTTTCTGTCTTCCAGTCGAGGGTGGCTGAGATGGCAGCCGAGGACTTGGTGGAGATCCTCCAGAAGGCGCAAGTCATTGCAGCCAAGGCATATCGGCCGTCCGAGCTAATCACGAGCCGCCATCTCGTCCAGCGAGGCTACTGGGAAACACTGGACGGTCGGACCATTCTTGGGTCGCCGTTCCGTATGTCGGCGACACCGCGCTGTGTGGGTAGCCTCGCTCCCCGCCTCGGTGACGCAAATGCCCGTTATGAAGGCAGCGCTCATTTGCCTTCGGAGAAAGCGCCCCTGTCCGCTTCGAGGCCCAAGGGCCGTCCTTTGGAAAGCTTGCGCATCATTGAGCTGACCACCGCATGGGCAGGTCCGATGGCCGGACGCGTGCTGGCCTATTTTGGCGCTGAGTCTATTCACGTGGAAGCGCCGAACAGGGTCAATTCCTGGCGCCTCAACAAGGACGAGCCCAACCCGATCAACTTCCCTGCACGACAGCCAGGTGAGCGCTGGTACGACCGGTCGTTCCTGTTTAACTCTCAAAATGTCAACAAACTCAGCTGTATTCTCAATCTGAAGACTGAAGAAGGCCGGGCAACGCTGCGTCGGTTAGTATCCGTCACGGATGTGTTGATCTGCAATTTTCGGCCAGACACCCTTAAGAAGCTCGGTCTCGATTTTGACGCTCTGAAAGCAATAAAGCCGGACATCATCGTCGCCGAACTGCCGGCCTTTGGTACAAAGGGGCCGATGTCCGGCTATGCGGCCCTCGGCCCGACCATGGAAATGGCCGCGGGCATGTCAGCGATGATCGGCTATCCGGGCGGCCAGCCGGAGGTGACCGGTCCGTCCTATCTGGATCCAATCGGCGGGTTTAACGCTGCCGCAGCGATACTGACGGCGCTTATCCACCGCCAGAGGAGCGGCGAGGGCCAGTATGTGGAGGTTCCGCAGGTCGAAGCAGCGATGCACCTGATCGGCCCCGAAATCCTACTTGCCAGTGAGACGGGGCAGGACCCGGCACCAAATGGTAATCGCGTCAGCTTTGCCAGCCCGCATGATGCTTTCCCCGCCCGGGGCGAAGACCAGTGGATCGTCATCGCGGCGCTTGACGAGGGCCAATGGCAAAGTCTGTGCCGGATCATGGGTCGGCCGGAGCTTTCGGCGGATCCGCGTTTTTCCGGCCTGGAGCGGCGGCGCGTCAATGAAGATGAACTCACCAGGCTCATAGCTGGCTGGACGGCGGGCGAAGACAAGCATGAACTGGCTGCGCGGCTGCAGGCTGCCGGAGTGGCGGCGGCGCCGGTGCAAACGCCCCGGGATCTAGCGGAAGATCCATATCTCGCCTATCGCGGTTTCTTTACGGAGCTCCAGCATCCTGACGCGGGACGGCACAAACATCCGGGCCTGCCAATCCATCTCAGCGATACCCCGGGGGCGCAGCTGGCGTCGGCCCCGCCTTTTGGCTGGCATAACCGGCACGTTCTTGAGCGCATCATCAAACTTCCGCCGGATCAGATCGCCGCTATCGAGAAGAGTGACGCCATGGCGACCGAACCCCTGCAGGGAGCGTGAGCATGGGTCAGCCGACGCAACTTTTCCCGCGCTGCTTCGATGTCCGGATTCTCCTCGACGACGCGCCTCGTTACAGGGGAACGATCCATGACGACGCCGTCGCCCGGGCCCGCGGTTACAAGGCAGCCCTTATTCCTGGCGCTTTTGTTTATGGTCACATCAGCCGGGTGGCGATCGACAGCTGGGGTGCAGATTGGGCCGACCGAGGCGCCATATCGGCGCGGTTCCACAAGCCTGTCTACAATCATGACGAGGTGACGGTTTCAGCCGGACCACTCGCTGACGACGGAGTGTTTCAGCGCAGCATGGTCAGCGTCCGTAATGGGGACGACGAGGAGGTGGCGACCGGATGGGTCGCACTGGCTCATGAAGCGGTTTCGCCGCCGGACCGGGCTCGATTGCGATTGCTTCCGACTCCCGAAGATCCACCTGTTGTGAGCCCCGGCGAAATCCAGGCGGGGGCGCCACTCAAAAGCCGTGAGCGGGTTCTGTCGGCCGCAGACTTCAAGACCTCGTTGTCGGCCTTTGCTGAAACCCACCCGATTTACGAGGATATCGGTTTTGTCCATTCCGGGATGCTGATGCGCACGTCCATGGGTGACGTCAATTCAACTTGGAAATTCCCGGCGGCCGTCGTCCTGGTCGAAGTGGAAACGCAGCATTTTGAGAGGGTTTATCCAGGCCAGTCGATCCGCACGGCCGGCCATGTGGCCGAAACCTTCGAACGCAAGGGTAAACACTACCTGGTCACGGATGAGGTTCTTCTCGCCGACGGTCGACCTGCAGCGCGGTTCAGGAGGACGCAGATCTATGGCTGATCAGTTGAGCCGGGCGGTGACAGGCCTGGTGGTATCCTATGCAACGACGGTGCGACACGAGGATATCGCCCGTTTCGTGGCGCTGAGCGGCGACGACTACGAGGCACACACGGACGCCGAAGCCATGGCCGGATCCCGTTTCGGCGGCATCATTGCCCACGGCGCGCTTCTTGTGGGTTACATGTCGGCAGCCGGTACCAAGGCGATTCGGGAGGCGCGGTTGCGGGGATGCACCACGATCCCGGTGTCGCTCGGCTATGATCGGCTGCGCTTCGTAGCGCCGGTCTATCCCAGCGATATGTTGACCGTCACCTATAATGTAAGGGAGCTCGATCTCGAACGGCAGAGGTCCGTTGCCGATATCGAGGTGACCAACCAGTCCGGCACCCTGGTGGCCGTCGCCGAACATCAGATGAAGTGGCTGCAATCATGAAAGCGCTTTCCACAGTCTCGCTTGCATACGGATGCAAAGGCTGTATCCTCGTGGCAGGTTTTGAGAATGGCGCCGTGGGAGAGGCCCAGCTCCAAAGTGGGAGGTTTCGAAAGATGAACGCATCTTTGTCGCGCATGCGTGCACCACCGCTGTGGCTGCCATGACGGAGCGCAGACCGACAGAACGGCGGCAGGCTTTCGCGTGGTTCACCGCCGTATCGCTGCGTTGGAACGACATCGACATCTTCGGGCATGTCAACAACGCCCGCTACTACGAGTTCTTCGACAGCGCCGTGCTTGGTTTCCTCCATCAGAAGGAACTGGGGCTGGGCAGGGATGGTGGGGCAATGCTGGTGGTCGAGAATGGCTGCCGATATCATCGCGAAATAATCTTTACGGACCGGCTCGATATGGGCCTGCGCGTAGAGAGTATCGGGACTTCCTCGGTACGATACAGGCTTGCAGCGTTCCTCAACGGGTCGGATGAGTCGGCGGCCGACGGCCATTTCATTCACGTGTTCATTGATGCCGCCAGCAAGCGCCCCGCTCCGTTTCCGGTGCCGCTTCGAGCTCATCTTGAATCGATCTTGACCCTACCACCTGAGGAGTAGCCCATGGGGAGAGCGTCCGTCATCAAATCCGTCGAGGCATTCCAAGTCGCCTGGAACGCCGACGATCCGCCAGGGCGGCGCAGTGCCATTGTGAGGGTCACCACCGAAGAGGGGCTTGTCGGGTATGGCGAAGCGTCACCGATGTTCGGCGGAGAGCATTCGATTTGGGTGATACGCGATGCCGCAACCTCGCTGATCGGCGCAGATGTTCTGGATCACGCGGTCATCTACGACCGCCTGCTGCACCGCTATGTCAAGCTCGGTCCGGAAGGCGCGGTAACCGGTGCGCTCGCGGCGCTCGACATCGCCCTTTGGGACATCAAGGGCAAGCTCTCCGGCCTGCCGGTATACAAGCTTCTGGGCGGTGCCTGGCGTCAAGAGGTGCCGTTCTATTCGTCGATCGGGGGCAATGCCAATCGCAGCGTCAGCGAGACAGTACGGGTAGTGGAACGGCGCTGGCGGGCGGAGCAGCCGGCAGCGATCAAGATCCGCTGGGATGGTGACCGCACCCGGCAGGACTATGACATCCCGGGTGACATCGCCAAGGCAAAGGCCGTGCGGCAGCTGGTGGGTGACGGGTTCCCGCTCGCGTTCGACGCCAACAATCAATACTCGGTTGGCGGTGCCATTCGGGTCGGACGCGCACTCGAAGAACTGGGCTATGTCTGGTTCGAGGAGCCGGTGCAACACTATGACGTGAGAGCCATGGGCGAGGTGGCGCAGCGGCTCGACATCACCGTGTCGGCAGCTGAGCAGACCTATACCACGCAGGCATTGGTCGACATGATCAATGCGGGCGTGCGCATGGTTCAGCCGGACATCGTCAAAATGGGAGGTATTACCGGGCTCATGCAGTGCGCGGCCATTGCCTATGCTCACGGAGTGGAACTGGTGCCACACCAGACACAGCCGACCATCGGCCACACGGCCAATCTGCATGTGCTCGCGACGATCATGCATCTCACCAAACCGGCGGAATTTGCCGACCCGGACACACGCATGCATCCGGCTTTCCGAAATCCACCCAAGCCGGTTGATGGCAAGTTCGCGATCCCGATCGGGCCGGGTCTCGGACTGGAGGTAATAGATGAGGAACTGGAGGCGCGCCGTGTTGTCTAGGCATACCACACCACGGAGGGTCGCTAGGCACGGAGACGGCATCGCGCGATAGGACGTAACCCGTGATGGCGCAGGCGAGGGGCCGGCGCCGCATACAAGCTGGGAGGAGGAACCCCATGGCTTTGACAAGACGCAATTTCCTGGAACTGGCCGCGGCCACCACGGCGCTCTCGGCGGTTGGCATCGGCGCTGCCCGGGCACAGGATGTCGATACCTTGCGGATGGGCATTGCCGCCAATGGTCCGCGTCACTCGGATCCGAACCTGACGACGCAGGGATCGGATAACTGGGCCACAGAACAGATGTACGAGCAGCTGGTGCGCCCAGACGATGGGCGTTTCGCGCTCACTCCGGATGAATACCTGCCGACGCTGGCCACCGAATGGACGCAGTCCACTGATGCCAAGGTGTGGACCTTCAAGCTTCGTCAGGGCGTGCAGTTTCATCGCGGCTACGGCGAGATGACGTCAGACGACGTTGTCTTCTCCTTCGAGCGAGCCGTGAAGGAAGGAACCAATCGCACCATTCTGTCAAACATCGACAGTGTGGTCGCAAACGGTCCCTATGAGGTGACCATTCATCTCAAGCAGCCGGATGTAAACCTGCTCGGTACCTCGATCTTCAACAACAATACGTCCATCGTCTCGAAGAAGGCTTATCAGGAAATCGGAGCGGAGAAGTTTGCTACCGATGCGGTGGGAACCGGGCCCTATGAACTGGTGAAGTTTGATCCGGAAACTGGAACGAGCCTCAAGCGCCACGAAGGTTACTGGGGCGAAAAGGCGAAGATCGCCGGGGTGGAATGCGTTTACATCGCCGACACCACGGCGCGGACGCTGGCGCTGCTTTCGGGCAATGTCGACATCATAGAGGCGGTGCGGGCACCCGGATGGATCGATTCCATGCTGCAGCGAGACCCGACTCTCAAGATTGACATGACATCGCCGGGCTCGTTCAATACGTTGCATGTGAACCTGACCCGTGCACCCTTTGACGATCTCAAGGTCCGCCAAGCCTTGATGCACGCGATCGACAGGCCCGCTGTAGCCCAGGCGCTTAAACCCATGGGAGGGACGATGCCAGGCCTGCAGCCTGATTTCTTCCCCGCAGGCTTCAAGACGGAGGACCTGCCACCGGAGCTGCAGTATCCGTACGATCCGGAGAAGGCCAAGGCGCTCCTTGCCGAAGCGGGGCATCCCAACGGCATCAGTTTCGACGCGCTTTGCAGCCAGCGTGAGGATTATTCCTCGACCATGCTGATCGTTCAGGAGCAACTGCGTCTTGCCGGCTTCAACATGAACTTGAAGATCATGGACCACACCGCTTACCACGCGGCGAACCGCTCGGATCAGAACACGCTGGCAATGCATTCGTCGAGCTATCCACCTATCCCGACGCAGATCTACTTCCAGCAGCTGGCGAAGGCATCGGAGGTCAGGGCGGATGGTTCCGGGGGCGGCAACTACAGCCATTATGGGGTTGCCATGCCCGGTATCGACGACAAGCTCGCAAAAGCTTTGCAGGCGACGGACTACGATACCTACCTTGCGCTTTGTAAGGAGATTGAGTTGCAGGTCCTGCGTGACCTTCCCTTGATCGGCCTGTCCTCTCTCGGCTTCACGGCGGTCCGCGCCGCCCGCGTCGATCTCGGCTACCCTGTCCAAAGCGGCTATGCACGATGGCGTTTCCATCGCGCGACCAAGACGGCCTAGTGCTTCCTCAACAATCCAGGGATCTTCGCCTTGGCGAAGATCCCCAATCTGGGTGATCCGCATGGCCCGCTACATCCTTCTCAGAATGGCTGACGCAATTCCGACGCTTTGGTTGGTGCTGACGCTTGTCTTTATCGCGATGCGAATTCTGCCCGGTGATCCGGCGCTTGCTGCACTCGGCGACGCGGCTCTGCCAGAGCAGTTGGCGGAATTCCGCGAGCGTATGGGTCTGAACGTACCGCTTTGGCAGCAGTATCTGAATTTCCTCGGTGGCGTGTTGACCCTCGATTTCGGACGATCGCTCCTGTCCAATACGCCGGTGGTCACCCTGATCGCCCAGAACCTTCCTTACACGGTAAAACTTACCGTCGCGGCGCTGTTGATGGGGATTGTTGCGGGCATTCCTCTCGGGGTGCTCGCCGGCACCAACCGAAACAAAATCCCCGATACGGGCGTACGTGTTTTTTCGCTGATCGGCTATGCCATCCCCGACTTTTTCCTGGGCGCCGTCTTGCTGATCACCTTCTCGCTCAATCTTGGATGGTTCCCGATCAACGGCGCCGGCACGGATCTGGCAAGCCGTATCCACCACGTCTTTCTTCCGGCACTCACGCTTGCCTTCGTCAAGGCGGCCTTTCTTGGTCGGCTGACCCGCACCAGCCTGCTGGAAGTGCTCGGGCGGGATTACGTGCGCACCGCCCGAGCCAAGGGCGCGAAGGAGAGCAGGGTGATCTACCGGCACGGCCTGCGAAACGCTCTCCTGCCGATCTCGACAGGGCTCGGGCTCAGCCTCCTGTCGACGCTTTCCGGATCTGTCGCCATCGAGCTGGTGTTCAACCGGCCCGGCATTGGCCGTTTGCTAATCGATGCCATTGCCCAGCGCGATTATGCCGTGATCCAGGGAGGGGTTCTGGTTTTTGCCGGCTTCGTCGTACTCATTAATCTATTGATGGACCTAGTCTATGTTGTTGTCGATCCACGCGTGAGGGTGAAGTAAGATGTCGCTCTTTACGGAAGAAACCCTCCGCGTTCCGGCTGTTGAGCCAGGCGTCTTCACCAAGGTCACAAAGTTCCTCTTCGGCCGGGCCGAGACTGCCTTTGCTACCGCCATCATCGTGGTGTTCGTCCTGGTCGCGCTGCTGGCCCCTTGGCTGGCGCCTTACGATCCGTTGGCCCAGTCGATCATCAAGATCAATCGCCTGCCCAGCCAGGACAACTGGCTTGGGACTGATCAGTTCGGGCGCGATGTGTTGAGCCGTCTCATCTATGGATCGCGCAATTCACTGCTTTTCGGCTTCATCTCTCCGGTTCTGGCGGCGTTGTTTGGTACGATACTCGGCGTGATTGCCGGATATTTCGGCGGTATCGCCGATCGCCTGATCTCCCGCCTCATCGACCTGCTGCTGGCGTTTCCGGAATTGCTGCTTGCGATCTTGATCGCTGCGGTACTGGGTGGCGGCTTCTGGAACATCATTGCGGTGATCACGGTGGCTTTCATTCCAGGCTTTGCGCGCGTGGCCAGAGCCCAGACGTTGTCGATAAAGCAGGAGCCTTATGTGGAAGCGGCAATCGCTGTGGGCGTCCGCACACCAGTCATCATCATCAGGCACGTCATTCCCAACATCATGGCGCCGATCGTCGCGCTGATGACGCTTTGGGTCGCGTCGGCAATCCGCATCGAAGCGTCGCTGAGTTTCCTCGGTATAGGTACCAGGGCCCCCAATCCGAGCTGGGGCAACATCATCCGTGACGGGCTCAACAGCCTTTTCGGCTCGCCGTGGCCAATCATCGGGGCGGGTATCGCCATCACGCTGGTGGTGCTGGCCTTCAATCTGGTCGGTGATGCCATCCGCGATGCGCTCGATCCGTCGACGGCACGATAGGAGAACGGCATGAACGCGATAAGTGCGGTGGCAGAACACACTCATGCCGTTGGCGGACCCGAACCACTGCTGTCAGTGCGTAACCTGAAGACCTCGTTCCTGACCCAGCAGGGCTGGACCGAGATCGTGAAAGGGATCGATTTCGATATCGGGGCAGAAGAAACGCTGGCGGTCGTGGGGGAGTCGGGTTCGGGAAAATCGGTGACGGCGCTGTCGATCATGCGTCTCCTCGATCCCGAGATGAGCCGGATCGAGGGATCGGTCAAGCTGGCCGGCCAGGATCTGCTGAAGCTCTCTCCGGCCGCCATGCGCAAGATCCGGGGCCGGCAGATCGGGATGATCTTCCAGGAGGCGATGACAAGCCTCAATCCGCTCCAGACGGTCGGTCAGCAGATTGCCGAAGTGCTGACCATCCATGGTACGCGTTCAGGGCAGGCAGCGATGAAGGAGGCCGGGCGCCTGCTTGAGCGCGTGCGCATACCCGCCGCGTCCTCACGTCTCAAAGACTATCCCCACGCGCTGTCAGGCGGCATGCGGCAACGCGTGATGATTGCCATGGCGCTCGCCTGCAAGCCGAGCCTTCTGATCGCCGACGAGCCAACCACTGCGCTCGACGTGACGATCCAGGCCCAGATTCTGCAGTTGATCAAGCAATTGCAGAAGGAGGAGGGCATGGGGGTTCTGTTCATCACTCACGATATGGGGGTTGTCGCGGAGATTGCTGATCGTACCGTGGTGATGTTACAGGGAAGCGCGGTCGAATCCGACAGCACCGACGTGATATTCGAAGCTCCCCAAAACCCCTACACCCGCGCGCTGATTGCCGCTGTGCCGCGACTGGGGCAGGGCAGCGAAAGGGGGCCGCAGCATTTTCCGGTGCTCGACCGTGCCACGGGCATGCTAGTCGCCGGCCGCGAACGGCCGGACACTGTGCGCAAGGCAGACCCGGTGCTGCGTGTCAGCGAACTCGTCAAGCGGTTTGATATTGCCGGCGGATTGTTCTCCGGTCCCGCGGGTCGTGTGCATGCAGTGGAGAAGGTGAGCTTCGATCTAAGAGCCGGCGAGACACTGTCGCTGGTGGGAGAATCCGGGTGCGGCAAGTCAACGACAGGGCGTGCCATCATGCGGCTGATCGAACCGGACAGCGGTGAAATCAGCATAGATGGCACCGACATCAGAGTGCTTGACAGGCATCGCATGCGTGACATGCGGCGACATATCCAGATGATATTCCAGGACCCGTATGCCAGCCTCAATCCGCGCATGCAGGTGGGCGATGCCATTGCTGAGCCCTTCCTCACTCACAGGCTTGGCACAAGGGCACAGGCTCGTGACAAAGCCATGGATCTCCTCGAAAAGGTGGGACTGGCCACCGAGATGGCCACTCGCTATCCGTCGCAATTCTCCGGTGGGCAAAGGCAGCGCATCTGCATTGCCAGGGCCCTTTCCCTGGAACCGAAAGTGATCGTCGCAGATGAAAGCGTGTCGGCCCTCGATGTCTCGATCAAGGCCCAGGTGGTCAATCTGATGATGGATCTGCAGGAGCAGTTCGGACTGTCCTACCTGTTTATCTCTCACGATATGGCGGTTGTTGAGCGGATCAGCCACCAGGTCGCGGTAATGTATCTGGGTGAGATCGTAGAGAAGGGGCCGGTCGCAGCCGTCTTCGGTAATCCGCAGCACCCCTATACCCGGCGGCTGATGGCTGCCGTTCCTGTGCCCGACCCCGCACGCCGGAAGCAGTTGCGGCCAGTTAACAACGACGAGGTCCGAAGCCCGTTCCGCCCCGTCGACTATAGCCCGCCGGTGAGAACCTACCGGCAAGTTTCGCCCGGTCACATTGTCCAACTTTGGGGCGACGACTGGAAGATCTAGGAAGCCCTGCTTCGGCAGCGAGGATGAGGCGCAGCTTTGACGCGGGCCGCAGAAGATGCGGTTAGAAAGGACAGTCACATGACTTATCAGGCTCTGGTAACCTCGCGCGGAGAAGACGGAGGCATATCCTCAAGGGTCGAAACCTTGGGTGAAGATCGTCTTCCTGAGGGCGATGTGACTGTTGACGTGGAATGGGCAGGGCTCAACTACAAGGACGGGCTTTGCCTTACAGGTGGCGGGGGGCTCGTGCGGACCTACCCCCATGTGGCGGGGATCGACTTCGCCGGCACGGTGCGCGACAGCCTCGACCACCGCTACAAGCCTGGCGACCGGGTGGTGCTGACAGGATGGCGCGTGGGGGAAACCCATTGGGGTGGTTACAGCCAACGAACCCGGGTCAAGGCGGACTGGCTCGTGCCCTTGCCGAACCGGCTTTCAACGCGGGATGCGATGACCGTTGGAACGGCAGGGCTGACCGCCATGCTGGCGATCGGCCGATTGGAAACGCTAGGACTAGACATCGAGGGCGGCGAAGTGCTGGTGACAGGAGCGGCAGGCGGAGTGGGGTCTATTGCCGTCGCACTTCTGGCTCGTCTCGGTTATGAGGGCGTGGCGCTCTCCGGCCGACCAGAGCATTCGGAGACTCTGAAGAAACTCGGCGCCACGGCAATCTTGGCGCGCGAGGAGTTTCTCGCTCAGTCGGATAAACCGCTGGAATCGGCGCGTTGGGCAGCCGTGATCGACAATGTCGGCGGCAAAATCCTCGGCAAGGCACTCAAGCAGGTGAAATACGGTGGCGCCATTGCCGCCGTTGGCAATGCGGCGGGCATCGGTCTGGAGACGAACGTGTTGCCCTTCATCCTGCGGGGGGTGACGTTGAGCGGTATCGACAGCGTTATGCAGCCGTATGCTGCGCGCATTGCCGCCTGGGAGCGCATCGCCAAATACTTCGATCCTGCCGCCTATGGCGGACTTGTAGAGGAAGTCGGCCTTGCCGATCTGCCCGAAGCGGCAAACCGCATTCTCGCAGGACAGGTGCGGGGCCGGGTGATCGTTCCGCTGGTATAAGGCAAAGCAGCAACCGACCGCTCAAATCTTCCTCTGCGAGGTGCGGTACAAGCCATAAGCTGTATGCATGCTTGTGCGAGGATGTTCCCGTTCTGCTAAAGAAATTGCATAATGTATCGACGGGAACTCGGATTTCCAACGAGGTTTACGGACCGATTTTGTGGAACCGCAAAACGGACCGGCAAAACCAAACGTTAACTCGGCGCGCGTTAGGCTGCTCCGTTGGCCGATATTTATAAACACACCGGATCTATTGAACCAGCATGTATTAGCTCGTTTCGAGGCGTTTAGACTGTTAACAAGCAAATCGCCAGTTGCAAGGATGTGCTTTCAAAGCGCATCGCACGCTCGTTCGGTGTCGCGCATTTTGCACAGGTCCAGGATTAACCGATGTTCGGCTTGGATTGCTCGAGGTGACGGAGTTCACTCGGCTGACGCGTGCTGTCGAACCAATTGAAAGCGTCCTGCGAGGGCGACGTCCCAGCAGTAAATTTCCCGGCGATAAAGGAATTTGTGCTATTTCATCCTGAGCAAGAGGGATCGACGTCCAGGGTATTGTTTCCTACAAGCATGTCTGTGGGGTGATTCGATGCAGCGGGAGCTGCTAGTACCTCTACGGTCCATCTGTTTGAGACCGACAACGGTGCTGATCTGGTGCTCGGCTCGGGAGGTCAAAGCATCGTCGCAGCGTCGTCGGGCTCCCGAAATGGCGAAGGGCGCTCGACACTTTCGGAGAGGCGCCCTTCGACCCGGACGACTTACGAACGCGCGACAGAGTTCCATCGCTGCAGGTTAGTCATCGATTACGGGTAATCAGCGATAGTCGTCGGTAATCGAGGCCGTCCAAGGCATCCATTGCGCGAACAGGCAAGTCGAGGCACGCATCGCAAATGCCGCAGCCATCGTCGTCCATCGGCTGGTCAGCCCGCTCGCAACAGAGGCAGACGACAGAGCATCGGAGCCGGCCGCTCGGCACCACGATTTCGGCCATATCGCCCGGCACGATATTGATCTCGAGTTCCTTCATCGCTCGCTTCTCCGTGGACCTCCTCGTGAAAAGATAAGAGCCGCGGGGCGCTTTGCAATGGCGAGCGCTTGCGAGATTACGCACGCTTTCAAGAAGGAATGGACTCTCCCGCCTTTGCATGCTGTTCTGGCGCTCAAGGGATTGGTATGGCGTATGAACGGGGCTCGGCGCGCGCGACGCCCACGCCTGATCAGGCTTGCCGCGGCGGTAGCGATCAGCGCGTCAGCAATAACGGTACCCGTCGCGGTTCTGCCGGCGGCCGCACCGATCTGACATCATCCGAAAGGACGATCGATGGCAGAGGACGATCCTTCCGAGCTTTCTCGCTTCGTTGCAGCACAAGGCCTCGTCTTGGAGACGGGCCTTGCTGAGCGCAGGGCCGGACGCAAGGAAACCCATTGGATGTGGTTCATCTTCCCGCAACAGCGTGCGCTCGGGTCTCCCACCGAGAACTTCGACGTCATTGGCTCTATAGAGGAGGCTTGGGCTTATCTCCGACATCCCGTCGGCGGTCAATGCGGTCCTCGGGGTACCTGACCCTTCGGCCCATGGATTTTCGGCTCGCCCGACGATCTGCAATTCCGCTCGTCGATGACGTTGTTCAGCGAAGCTGCCGCGGAGGATGGGGACGATTCCGGCTGGCTCTGGAGCGTTTCTTTGCCGGCGAACCAGATCATCGTGCTTCGAACTCATCGGCGGCGGCAACTAGCCGCCGCGTCTCACAGAAGTCGATCAAATCGCGCGAACGTCTTCCGCTTTCGACTTTCCGGTCTTGCGATCCTGACCGATATCGTAGCTTACCTTCGCGCCATCTCTCAGAGGTCCGCCCGACAGCACCGCCGAGACATGGACAAACACATCCTGCCCGCCATCGTCGGGCGTGATGAAGCCAAAGCCCTTGTCTTAACGGTGCCGGTCGCCATGATGATCCTCGTGAACTGAGCGGCGTTCACGCCGCCAGCGGATCATAATCGTTACGCGGAACGCCTGCAACGGAGTAGCCGGGACATCGTGGGACGGCGGGAACAACAATCCTGCGCGCGGGTTTTCGACTTCAGTGCAAGGATCTCCTGATGGGATGGATTGAGGTCGATTATGGCGAATGACAAGCTCTCAACCTACAAGAAGAAGCGGGATTTTAAGCAGGCCCAGGAACCGAGCGGCGCGGCCGCCGTCAAATCGTCGAACCGGCTTCGCTTCATCATCCAGAAACATGACCCGACGCGCCTTCACTACGATCTTCGCCCGGAACTCGACGGCGTGTTCAAGTCCTGGGCGGTGACGACCACATGCAGCCCCTTGCCGCCCGTGGTCTTGCAGAAGCCTGACACCGCTCGCCGTAGCGCGCGCAAGCCGCTTTCATGGGCCGAGGCACAAGCTTCGCCCCTGACGTCTGCCAAGAGATGGCCCGCGACAACCCAGACCTTTATCTCATCAAAATGACCAAGAGCCGGCGGGAAGGCCGCATTTCCTCGACAATCTGCGCAATGACCGCATGGCGGCCGCCGTGGCACCCCTGTCGCCGCGCGCGGTCGGGTGCCACCGTGTTAATGCCACTCACCTGGACGCAGGTCCAATCCAATCTCGACCCGAAGCGCTTTACCGTCCGCACCGTCCCGGCGCTTCTGGCGAAGGCAAGCGCATCGGAGGATTACTACTGCGATGGACAGCGCCCGCTTTGAGCAGGCCATCAAGCGGCTCGGCAAGCATAAGGCTGCCGCATGACATTTGAATTGCAGGGCGCGGAGACCACACAAAAGAATGAAGAAGTCCAACATACCCATCGGACAGCTCACGCGCCTTCGCCGGATACGCGGACTGGCGCGGCTGATGGATACGGCGCTCGGAATTCCCGGTACACGCATGTCGCTCGGGGCAGACTCGGTCCTTGGCCTGATCCCCGGCGTTGGCGATTTTGCGGCCGCCGCCGTCAGTCTCGTCATTGTCAACGAGGCTCGGCGTCTCGGCGTGCCGAACGACAAGCTCGCCAAGATGCTGGTCAATGTTGGTTTTGACACGGTTGCGGGAAGTGTGCCGTTGCTTGGCGATGTCTTCGACGTCTATTTCAAATCCAATCGCCGCAATCTTCAGCTTGTTCTGGATCACTTCGGCCTCGACCATGCCGACATCGACCGGTAACGGCGATAGCTGCGATCGCCAAGCGTGGCGATAGTCGACCTCCTGATTCTCACATTAAGTGGGTTTCCTCAATTTGGAGACCGCTAACTTCTCTGGGGTCAGGCAGCGCGCAGAAGGGGTGGCTTGGGTTTGAATATCGAAGGCAAGTTCGTTCTGGCTGTCGGAACGGCGCCTTCAAGCGATCGTGACGTTCGCCGTTCAGCGCGGCCGTCCGGACTTGCATGAGTGTGTAAGCGCCGTGGAGCGACCATTGCATTTGCTGTTTCTTGAGCATCCGCTTGCCAACAAGTGAATTTACCGCCGGCGATGGTCTAACCGAACCGGGATCGAAGGGGAACAAGGCCTGCGCCCGTGTTCACACTGCCAACCATATGGCGCTCACTACGTGATTTAGAGGTCGGCTGATCCCTTAAAAGGAGACGGCTCCCATACTGGGATTGTGTGTAAGATGTTAGCGCCGTTGATGAGAAACTACGCGATGAGATTGAAATTGCGGGGTCGCCGGTTAGGCTCTCTTCAAGGCGATGGGACGGAGTCGACGTCCCGGACTGGGCGGCATGTTGCCGGTGCCCATCATCTTAGTCGGGTGGAAGGCCGTCGTTCGACTCGCTCATCGGACAAGCAGGTTGTGACATGAACGGACGTTCTTGGTTCACAACTTCATTTCGCGGATGCCACAATGAAACGTGCCGCTTCGTGTGACTAGATCGCCGCTGCATCGGTCCGGCATTCGGTAGCAAACGCCACCAGACTTGAGCCACGCCTTCCAGCGTCTGGACGCCCTTACTCGCGATGAGCCAATCACGGGGAGCGTTTCGGCGACAGCTTGAGCGACTTTGTGTTGGCAGCTTTATTGCGGCGGCCGCGGAGATGGGATCCACTGCAGCACAATTCCGGAAGTCGTCGCGACATGCTGCCAGGAACGATCCTCACCGGTAAGCGAACGGTTCTCGAGGCGATTCAACCCGTCAATTCAGGCCGGCACGGGCAAGTCCCTCGACCAGGCGCGCCCGATCCTCGGCGTGGACGAAAGAAGATGTTGCTCCGACCGCGTCCCGTGTGATGTCAGGGACTAGCGACTTGAGCCGTCCGAGCAAGTCCGTGGCAGCCTCTTGGTTGTCGAGAAGTCCGGCGCAGGCCGTGCCGATCACCAGCGGAACCGCGTGGCGGACCGCAAGCGATGCGCCTCCCGTGCATAACTCAATCCAAGCTCGTAATTCGCGCCCTGGAAGTAAGCCATGGCGTAGTAGAACTGAAAGTCGCCGAGAAAAGCCTCGCGCGGGCTTAATCTGAGGGCGTAGTCGATGCAAGGAATGGCGTCCGCCGCGCGGCCCCCGTTGGCATGCGCAAGTCCCAACTGGCCGTGTGCAAACGCGGAGTTGGGGTTGATCGCAACAGCCTGGCTGATCGCTGCCATCGCCAGGACATTGTCACGCGTCGCAAAGGCTGTCATCGCCTGCGCAAGGTAAGCCCACGGTTCCTTATCGTCCGCGACGATGGCTTGTTGGACGATATCCCTGGCAAGGGCCAGGGCGTATCCCATGTCCTCCCACCCCTGGAACGCTCGCCACATCGTAATCCAACCTTTCATGGCGAGTGCCTGGGCATACTCGGGAGCCAGTCCGATTGCCCGATCGAGCAGGGGGAGCATCTTCCGGCTGCTCTCCTCAGACAACTGGGAACACAGGAACACCGCCCGCACGACACATTCCCAGGCATCAAGGCCATGATCGGCTTGGGGCTTTCGCGGGCATGCTCTGCCGCCAGGAGTTCCGGCCCGAGGCGGCGGACGACGCTTGCGGTGATTTCGTCCTGAATGACGCAGATGTCGCCGAGGTCGCCGTCGTAACTCTCGGCCCAAAGATGGGCTTCGGAGGCCGCATCGATGAGCTGCGCGGTCACCCTCACGCGGTTGCCGGACTTGCGGACACTTCCCTCAAGAACATAGCGGATCCCGAGTTCGCGCCCGATGGCGCGCACATCCACGGGCTTTCCCCTATAGGTGAACATCGTGGTCCGGGCGATCACGAAGAAGCCCTTGAGCTTGGATAGTGCGGAGGTGATGTCCTCGGTGAGCCCATCGCTGAAGAAGTCCTGCTCCGGGTCGGCGCACATGGCGTTGAACGGCAGCACCGCAATGGATGGTCGGTCCGGAAGTGCGGGCCTGGGCGATGCCGTTCGTGCGGTCCCTTCCAGAAGGAGGCGGTACAGTCGCACCGGCCGCTCCATGTTCTTGAGCGCGCGTTCTCCGAGGTACTCGTAGTCGCAGTCAAGCTTGCCCTGGAGGTGATCGTACGTCGTGCCTGAAATGCAAACGCCGCCTGGATCCGCCAAGGTCTGGAGGCGAGCCGCGATGTTGACACCGTCGCCGTAGAGATCGCCATCAACCTCGTGGATCACATCACCGAGATTGACGCCGATCCGGAAGATGATGCGTCGCTCCGTTGGGATATCGACCTGGTTCTCGGCAACGTTCCTCTGGATGGCGGCCGCGCACGCGACGGCATCGACGACCGAGCCGAACTCTACGAGCGCACCGTCGCCCATCAGCTTGACAATACGGCCCTGATGCTCGGCCAGCAGCGGATCGATCACCTCCTGGCGCAGAACCTTCAGGGCCGACAACGTCCGAGCCTCGTCATGTTCGACGAGGCGGGAATAGCCGACGACGTCAGCGGCCAGGATCGCGGCCAGCCGCCGCTCCGCTCTTGCAGTTGCCATGGCTGTCTCTCCCTCAGGAGATCCGCCGGATGAAGCCCAGGCGATTGACGCGACATGCACCATGCGGCTGCCCGACACCGCGACCGTGCTGGTTCATGATACCACTGAGAGGGTCATGTGGCGACGCGTCACGAGAGTGCCGCCTTCGAAAGAGTCGGTGAGCGACCTAATGGAGGGTCTCAAAGTGCCTATTGTAGCCCGGAGTTAGGTCCAGGGATAGCTACGAGCGCAATTTAGGGCGAGACCGATTGCCACCACGTCAGTAGCAACGTTTGCACCTTGTTGCCGCATTCATGCAGCCAAAACGCGCCACCCAGACATACCAAAGCGCCAATTTGCCACGAAATGGCATTTGTGATTGGCTCTATATCTTCTGCAGTCGGCACGTCTTGCCCCCAACGCGTGCAAATAGGTCGGAGTCGCCCTCATTTAAACTGAGCCAGTCCGGACAATTAGTAAAGCCTAATAAAATAACAGGGCTTCGCCATGGCGGGTGTGCAGCAGCTGGGGCGAGTGCATTTAAGCTGCTTTGATTTCTTCGACACTCATGGGTGTTATGCGGCTACAAAAACACATGGGTTGCTCGGCGAGGCGACTGCACTGGAGATACCCTGCGAAAACGCCGCGCTGCATTCTGCCAGGACCCGCACGCGGTCGGAAGTACGTACGCTCAACGTCCATTCTTTATTCTATCGATACACGTGTGATGCGCGATATTCGCCAAAGGATTGGAGCCGGTCAGCGCGACGGCGTGCCGCTGCAGCGTTGGCGGCGCTTCGCTCTAAAAACCGGATGCGGCAGGGGCACCTTGAGCAAGACCCGGCAACCAGAGGCCTTCGGCACCACGCCAGCCGACAATCGGGATGTCGCACTTGCGATCGAATTTCCCGATAGGCGCTTTGCGCTCACAATTTTTTGCCGTCTTGAACTTATGGCCCGAAATTTGGACGGTGCTCCCTTCGGCAAGGGAGAAAGTGCCGAACGACATTGCCAGCGCGGTGAAAGCCCACAGTGTTCCCCTCGACATAAGCCGCCCCACTTATTTAAGAAAGCGCTCATTTTACATCAGGTGGAGGAGGTTGGTCTGTAGCCAATCGGAATTAGCTCCGAGGGAGCACATCGTGGGGGACTATACCCACTGCCGTTGAGATCGCTGGCCTGAGTCAGTCGCCGTCAGATCCATAAGGATCGGAGGAACCGTAGACAACCTTGATCTCCGCCAGACCAGTTCTGTCGTTGAGGAGGCCGGGCTCCGCGACCATGATACCGGAAGCGGCCTAGCATAATTGGGAGGCCCGCTCGAAGCGGCCTCTGATGCGCATCGGCGACCCAACACAATTCGGTCCGGAAGCCCCGAGGGCGAATCTCTATGGAAGCTTTCCGAGCACTCGTGCATTCTAGAGGCTGCGGAACATGACAAGTGCGTCAACATAGCCCTTCGATGGATGGAGGAAGGCCTCCGGAAGCGTTCCCACGACCTCAAATCCGAGACGCTTCCACAAACACACCGCACGCTCGTTGCTGCTGATGACAAAATTAAATTGCATTACGCGAAACCCACTCGCACGGGCATGGGCAAGTGAATGCTCATGCATCCTGCGTGCCACGCCCTTGCCGCTGGCCGCCGCATGGGTCATGTAGCCGCAATTGCAGACGTGCCGCCCACCGCCCGCCTGGTTTGCGCGGATATAATAGGTGCCGAGGATGAGACCGTCCTCCTCGGCAACAAAGGTTTCGCGATCATCTCCCATCCAGTAGGCGAGCGCATCCGCCCGACTAAGGTCGCGATCGAGCGCATAAGTTTCTCCAGCGCGGATCGTCGGGCCAATGATGGTCCAGATCGGATCTGAATCGCGTTTAGTGGCAAGCCGGATCAACATGTCGGGCGGTCCTAATTTTCAGTGGAGTCCACGGCTGATCTCCTTGCCCGAGCGTCAGCGGGAAGTGATTCGTAAAACTGCGATCATGTCGGTAAACTCCATCACTAATCACCCCTTGCCGGACTAGGTCGTCAGCGTTGTCATATTCGGCATGTCCCTTCCGCCAATACCGTAGCACGTTGGCTGGAGGCTGGCAGCGCGCGGCAAACGGGAGTTCGCCGGATGACGTTAGATCTAGCTTTTCGATATGGTTACCATAGCGCCGGACTCACCGTTCAAAAGGCGCCTTAGGTGAAAGCTGGCCAGCCGGTCCTCCGCGTTGCGACTGACCAGTGCGGCAAATGATGCAATTGCTCGCGGATCGCCCGCCGCCAGCTCTTCAAAGGCGGTTATGTATGCCCGTGTTTCTGCACTTGCACATTGTTGGACCTCGAGGGGCTCGAAGGCGCGGATCGGCTCGGCCCTGCCTCTCAGGAGGAGGTTTCCAACGGGGCGACCACAGAAATCCGGCACCTTTTCAGCGAGGCTGCCGCTCACGCAAATACGGGTGCCGAGCGTCTTGTTGGCCGCTTGCAGGCGCGCAGCAACATTGATGGTGTCGCCATAGGCGCTGTAATCGAAGAACCTTCCCCCGCCGAAATTGCCCACAACAGCAGTACCCGCATGTGCTCCGATCCGGGTGTGCCCGAGTGGAATTCCCTTCCGGCTCCAGCGGTCACAAAAAGAAGAAGCGAACGCGTCGAGTTCGAGTGAACAGGCGACTGCGCGATTGGCATGGTCGGGCTGATCGGCGGGAGCCCCAAAAAGGACGTGGAGCGAGTCGCCGATGACTTTTGCGACCGTACCGTCATGGGCGAACACAATGTCGGTCATGCCGACGATGTAATCATTGAGAAGCGGACCAAGCACCTTCGGCTCGATCGTCTCCACCAGTGTCGTGAAACCCGTGAGATCGGTAAAGAGGGAGGCGACGTCCCGACGCGCGCCGCCTAGGTCTAGGGCGTTGGCACTGCCGACCAAACGTTCTGCCAAATTCGGTGAAAAGTAGCGGGAAAGGGAAGCACGCGCCTGCTCGGCTATCGATTGCCGGCGCTGGGCTTCGCGCAGAACCTCCACATGGCGAATGGTTTTGACGATCGTTGCCTCCAAATCGGAAAAATCGATCGGCTTCGTTACGAAATCATAAGCACCTCGGTTCATGGCAGTGCGGATATTGGCCATATCGCTGTAAGCAGAGATGATGATTGTGGATAAGTCCTCGTTTCTCTCCTGAAGCTTCTCTAGCAAGGACAGGCCATCCATGCGCGGCATGTTGATGTCGCTCAGGACCATATCAACGTCTTGGTCATGAGCAAGCACGGCCAGCGCCTCGACGCCGTCGTGGGCGAAGAGAAACCGCAGCGTGCTGTCTTGTATCTGCTTCCTGAATTTCTGGCTGAGCAGAATTTCCAGGTCGGGCTCATCGTCTACAACGAGAATGCAAGTGCTCATGCAAGCCGCCTGATGCACGTGTCGATCTCTTCTCTAAGAGCGGTGAAGTCGATGGGCTTCGTCAGCAAAGCCTCGGCGCCGCTTTCCATCGCTCGCTGCGTCGTGTCCGGATCTCCATACGCGGTAATCATGATCACAGGTACGTCAGGCCTAATGCTCCTGGCTCTGGGCAGGAGTTCGAGCCCGCTCATGCCTGGCATGTTCACGTCCGACAGGACGAGAACCAGCGTGACGTCGGCGGCATCGGCGATCCGCTCGAGTGCCGCTAGCGCCGATTGAGCAAACTCCATTACAAAGCGAGCAGAGCGCAGGTCCCGGCGGAATTGCTGCCGGAAGAGCAACTCGATGTCCGGCTCGTCGTCGACTACCAGAATAAGAAGGCTCATGATCTGCGCTCCGGATTTTCGGTCGCCGTAGCGGTCCGAGGCAGTTGGATGCGAAACTCTGTGTAGTGACCGACTTCTGTGTCGACCTCGATTGAACCGGCATGCTGCTTCACAATGATATCGTAACTCAGAGAGAGGCCGAGACCCGTCCCCTCGCCAGCAGGCTTGGTGGTGAAGAAAGGATTGAACATCTTTTCCTTCACGTCGGGGGGGATGCCGGGTCCGTTGTCACGGATAATGATCTCAACGCGCTCGCCCAGGTTCCTGGTCATCGCCGCCAGCGTCGGTTCATAGCTGTTGAGCGGCTGTGAAGCCGCTCTCTTGCTCGTCGCATAGAAGCCGTTCGAGATAAGGTTGAGAAGCACGCGCGTAATCTCCTGGGGATATAGCGCGACCTCTCCGACGGTTCGGTCGAACGACTTCTCCAGCGTGATATTGAAGCCTTGCTTCTCAGCGCGGGCACCATGATAGGCGAGAGCAAGGCTCTCCTCTACGATGGCATTGATGTCGGTTGGCCTTCGCTCACCCGCCCCCTGACGCGAGTGCAGAAGCATATTCTTGATGATCGAATCGGCACGCTTGCCGTGCTGGACGATTTTTTCAAGATTGCCCCGGAGCACCGCAGCAATTTCGTCGACCTCGGCACGCGCCGCGCCTTGGGGGATTGTGGAGTCTAGCGTTTGTTGCAACTCATCGATCAACTCGACTGACAGCGCCGAGAAATTATTGACGAAGTTCAGTGGGTTCTTGATTTCGTGTGCGATCCCGGCGGTCAGCTGCCCGAGTGAAGCGAGCTTTTCCGTTTGGATTAACCTGTCCTGCGCCGTCCTCAGATCCTTGAGTGATCGCGACAGCTCCTCGGTTCTTGCCTGCACCTCCTGGAACAAACGTACGTTTTCGATCGCGATCACTGCCTGGTCAGCGAAAGTCGATGCCAGCTCGACTTGTTTCTCTGTGAAGGGACGTACCATTGAGCGGGTCAATGCCAGCACGCCGATTGGACTTCCTTCGCGTAGGAGCGGCACGCCGAGCACCGTGCGAAATCCGCCAAGTCTCTGGCCCTCGCTCATCGTATACTCTGGATCGCCCAGGACGTCGGCGACCTGAACGGGCCCTACCTCCAGCAGGGTTCGCCCGACTATGGTGCCACGTCCCGGCTCCAGCGGGAGATTACGAAGATAGTCACCGAATTCCTGCGAAAAGCCATAGCTGGCCACGGGATAGTGCGCGCCTCCCATCGGCCGGGTCATCGTTGCCATGTCCGCCTCGCAAAGTCGGGCGGCTGACGTTACGAGAGTGTCGAGTACCGCCTGCAGGTTGAATGCGGACCGGCTTATGATTTTCAGCACATCGGCCGTTGCGGTCTGCTGCTCAAGCGCCTCCGTCAGGTCAGCAGTCCGCGCCTTTACTTCGTCGAACAGCCGCACGTTCTCAATCGCTATCACCGCCTGGTCGGCAAAGGTTTGCAGAAGGTCAATCTGCTTTTCGGTAAACGGCCTAACTTCGGTCCGCCGAATGACAAGCCCACCGATCGCCTGTTGCTGGCGTAGCAGGGGCGCTGCCAATATGGTGCGATGTCCCATCCGGACCGCCATGATGTGGCCGTCGGGGAATTCCTCGGGTTCGGCGGTTAAATCGGGCACATGCACCGGCTTTCCATCCAGCACGGCCCGCCCGGTTACCCAATCAGGCGATACCTTCCACCCAACGAAATCGATTGGAATCGGCCCGTGATGCGCCCTTAGATAGAGCGTGTCTCCCTCCTTCAGAAAGATTGCCGCGTCATAAGCCTCACACAGTCGCACGGCGGACTCGACAAGAGTGTCAAGGACGGTCTGTAGGTCGAAGGCAGACCGGCTGATGACTTTGAGAACGTCCGCTGTCGCTGTCTGCTGCTGTAGTGACTCTTTCAGCTGAAGGTTGCGTGCCTCCAAATCCGTGAACAGACGCACATTCTCGATGGCGATCCCCGCCTGGTCAGCAAAGGTCTTGAGAAGCTCGACCTGACGATCCGGAAACATTCCAGGATCAGTCCGTGCTACGACAATGGTTCCGATCGGATCACGGTTGCGAAGGATCGGTACGGCCACTAAGCTTCGGTAGTTCGCAGATTGGGCGCCAAGGGTGGTGTGAGCTTCATACTCTGGATCAATAAGTCGGTCCAATATTTGCACCACTGATCCGCTGAGAATGGAACGCCCGGCGGCACTGCCCCGGTCGGGTGTGGAAGGGAACAGGGCGCGAACCGCTTTGACGCCTTCCGGCTCCAGCCGGTGATAAGCCACAAAATGAAGTCGTTCGCCGTCATAGCGAAAAACATGACAGAATTGCGCGCTGCAAAGTCGGGCGGCACTCAGGGCGATCATGTCGAACACCGGCTGCACATCAGTTGGTGAAGTCGAAATAACGCGCAGAATTCCGCTTGTTGCCGTCTGCTGTTCAAGCGCCTCCATAATCTCTCGGTTGTGCGCCTGCGCCTCCTCAAACAAGCGAGCGTTCTCGATGGCGATCACTGCCTGGTCGGCAAACGTTTGCAAAAGTTCAACTTGCCGCTCCGGAAACGGACCAATCTGGCGACGAGTGACCGCAAGCGATCCGATTGGTCGCCCTTTCCGCATCAGCGGTACGCCGATCGCGCTGCGATAGCGTACGATTTTCGCGAGCGAGAGCATCTGGTATTCAGGGTCGGCAAATACGTCGGGAATTTGCTCGATGGCGCCGCTGATAAAGGCTCGCCCGGTTACATTGCCTCTACTGGGTTGCTGCGGGAATTTGGCACGAACCGCTTCGATGCCTTGGCGCGAAACGCCGTGATAGGCGACGGGGTGGAGCCGTTCTTCATCGAACCGAAATACGAAACAGAATTCTGCTGCACATAGCCTCGCCGCGTTTTCTGCTATCGCATCGAAGACCGGCTGCACGTCGCTTGGGGAAGTGGAAATAACGCGCAGGATCTCGCTCGTCGCAGTCTGCTGCTCGATCGCCTCGACAAGCTCTCGCCTCAGCAATTCGGCGGGTTGATTGAGACTGACGCTCAACTCCTCCACGACGCGCCCCTCCGCCGAAGAGCCCCGGCGATCGTTCCACCGCGGCTCGAACAGTAGCATTCCCCGGCGCGAATAGCCGGCCACCGGAAGGTCGGAGAGAATACATTATTTGATCAGCTGTGACGAGGAATAGCTCGTGAGGCTCACCGCCCGGTTTCTTATCTGCGTAGTACGCGACCGCGCTTGCAAACGCCCTGTGAACCATGGCGAACTCGAGGCAAGCATCCGAGAGATCCACAACATGATGCGCGGGAAAAAAGAAAAGGCCCCGTGCGGTCGCATCTCGAAGATCGGCGATGGGAGCGTGCGCACCGCGTCTACGAGGCGGCCAACGTCATCCTGACGCGACCGGTCAAAGTCTCGATCTGAAGGGTGGGGCGTTGGCGGTCGCAAGACGTGCCGGTCCCAGAAAGGCGCGTATCGCTCTGGCCCCCAAGCTGCCGTGGTGTTGCATTGCCTGCTCAGGGACAGAACCAACTTCACTGCTCATAAGGGCGCGCCAGGCCTGGCGGCTTAATCGGAGGAGCGACAAGACAGGCTTTCGGACGGGCACAGCCATCAGCCCTCCGCAGCAAGGTCCCTTCGCCGGACGATGGATGGGTTAGGCCGCTATGCGATCAGCAGCACGAGGGACTGCGCCTCTAAAAGATTGGCCAACCGATCCTCAGCAGACCCCATAGAGAAGCGGCAAAGCTCCGACTGCGGACAGAAGCAAGCACTCGGCGGGGGTTACGCGCACAAGGAATTGACGCAAAGCCCGTTACAGAAGATCGCATAATGTATCGACAGGAACTGATCTGCGAGAGATCTTTGTCGGCACCTCGCTACGACACCTTCTCGCTTGCCTGCTGGCCTCGGAGTCGAGGAGCCTCGTTAGGGTCGGCGTTCGCGCTACATAGGCAACGATCCTCGCGTATAGCCTTCCCACGCCAACGAAAATCTACCCGGAGAGATTTCTAAGGAAATTATTGTCTACTAAATCATAGATTGTGTCGTTTAATCCTCCTCATTGGCTACCAGGAGGATACCATGCCCAAGACCGAATCCAATTCCATCACGCTCGGAACCCGCGCACCGGACTTCATCCTGCCCGATGCGAACGGCAATCTGTTCACGCTCGACCAATTCAAGGACAGCCCGGCGCTGCTCGTCGCCTTCATTTCAAACCGCTGCCCCTTCGTTGTTCTGATCCGCGAGGCCTTGGCGAAGTTCGCGAGCGACCATGCGGACAAGGGGCTCGCCGTCGTCGCGATCAACAGCAATGATGCCGAGGCGCACCCGGAAGAGACGCTCGAGCGGATCGGCGCGGAAGTGAAGACCTACGGCTATGGTTTTCCCTATCTCAAGGATGGTTCCCAGAGCGTCGCCAAGGCCTATGGGGCCGCCTGTACGCCGGATTTCTTTCTCTATGATCGCGAGCGGCGTCTCGCCTATCACGGCCAGTTCGACGACGCTCGCCCGGGCAATGGCAAGGATGTGACCGGCGCCGATCTGCGTGCTGCTGTGGAGGCCGTGCTGAGGGGCGAGGCCGTAGGCGGCACGCAGGTTCCGTCGATCGGCTGCAACATCAAGTGGACAGCCGGCAACGAGCCGTCTTGGTTTTCCACGGCCGCCTGAGTGGCGTGCGCCACCAGCCGGCTGGCAACGGCCGGCCCCCTCCTCTTTAATCGCAAAACGGTACACCATGGCATCGCGTCGCAAGGAACAGCCCGCGGAAGAGGGGCGTCTCATCGAAACGGATGTGCTTGTCGTTGGCGGCGGGCCGTCGGCTGCCTGGGCGGCACTGTCGGCCGCAGAAGCCGGCGTGCGCGTCGTGCTCGCCGACAAGGGCTATCACGGAACGACCGGCGCGACGGCGCCATCGAACACGGGAACGTGGTGTGTTCCTCCCGGCGAGGGCCGCGCGGCTTCCGTCGAGCAGCGCTTCAAGCGGACGGCCGGTCTTGCAGATCGGCGCTGGATGCTGCGCTCGGCAGACCGCGCCTACGAGAACCTGCAGAAGCTGGTCGAATGGGGTTATCCGTTTCCGAGCGAGGAGGACGGCAGCCTTTACATCGCCAACCTGCGTGGGCCGGACTACATGCGCTTCATGCGCCAGCGCGTGCAGAAGGCCGGCGTCACCATTCTCGACCATCATCCCATTCTGGAACTGCTCGGAGACGACAGTCACGTCGGCGGGGCGGCGGGGCTCGTGCGCCGCACCGGCGCGAGTTTTCGGGTTTCCGCCGGTGCAGTGGTGCTGGCGACGGGCGGTTGCGCCTTCTTCGAGCGCATTCTTGGCGGCACCGGCCTCACGGGCGACGGTTACCTCCTTGCCGTGGAGGCCGGTGCCGCCCTCTCCGGCATGGAGTTCACCGGCAAGTACACGCTTGCGCCCTACGGCTCGTCACTGAACAAGGGCTTGCCCTTCCGCTGGGCGACCTTTTACCGAAAAAGCGGCGAGGTGCTGCGCGATGAGCGCGGCGAGCCGGTGACGAACGGTATCGGCGGCGGAGAGCGGCAAGTGGCCGAGGCCATCCTTTCCGGTCCGGTCTATGCGCGGCTCGATCTTGCGGAACCGGCGATGCGGGACTGGTTGCGCCGCGGACAGCCGAACTGTTTCCAGCCCTACGAGCGCATGGGCGTGGATCCGTTCGAAGATCTATTCCGCGTGGAACTCAAATATGAAGGCACGGTGCGCGGCACCGGCGGCATCCGCATCGTATCGTCCGACTGCGGAACGGGCATTGCCGGCCTCTATGCCGCGGGGGATGCGGCAAGCCGCGAAAATGTGACCGGCGGCATTTCCGGCGGCGGTGCGATCAACGCCTCCTGGGCGATCGCCAGCGGCTGGTGGGCCGGGCACGGTGCGGCCCTGCACGCTCGCCGCCGCCAGGGCCGCGACGGTGGACGGCTCCATCCGCTTGGCACGACCGGTCTGCGCGGCCCCGGCGAAGGCGAGAATGTCGATCTCGCGGCCGTCGCCCGCACGGCACATGATGAGATCGCACCGCTCGACAAGAGCTATTGGCGCACGGCCGCCACGCTAGAGGCGAGCCGCAGGACGCTCGAAGACCTCTGGTCGAGGCTCGGCCAAGCGAAGCCACCGACCGGCATTGAACGCCTTCGCTCGCGCGAGGTCGCGTCTGTCACTGCGAGCGCCCGCTGGACGGTCGCCGCCGCCTTGCTTAGGACCGAAAGCCGCGGCGTGCATCGCCGCCGCGATTTTCCCAAAGAGAACGAAGCACAGGCGAGCCGAATCATCGTCTCCGGCCTCGACCGGGTGACGGCGGTGCGCGAAACCTCGCGCTCGAAACCGTGCAGGAGGGTTGAGCGATGATCGAAATCGTCTCCGCCGACCGCTGCATCCGCTGCGACATCTGCGAGCGCATCTGTCCCGCCTTCGTCTTTGACCGCGACGAGCAGGGGCTTCCCGTAATCGCCCGCCAAGACGACTGCCAGACCTGCTTTCTCTGCGAGATTTACTGCCCGACGAACGCGCTCTACGTCGCCGAACAGGCGCACGAGCCGATCGGCATCACCGAGGCCGAAGTCCTGGAGCGCGATCTCTTCGGCGTCTACGCCCGCGCGCTCCGCTGGAACCGCGGGCGCGCTGGAGGCACACAGAACGATCCGACCCGCCACATCCGCGTGGCGCAGGTCTGAGCGAAGGAGATACGAGAATGGAACGCATAGCCGTCAGCGCCCTGCACAAGACCTTCACCCTGAAGCCCGGACAGACGGTGACTGTCGACGGCGTGACCTCCGACCGGATCGCGGTGCTGGACGGCGTCGATCTCAGCATCAAGGCCGGCGAATTCATCACGCTGGTCGGACCTTCCGGCAGCGGCAAGTCGGTGTTGCTCGACGTGATCGCTGGGCTCACCGAGGCAACATCGGGCACAGCCAGCATCGACGGCATCGAAGTGTCGCAGCCGCATGCCCGCACCGCCTATGTTTTCCAGCAATATGCGCTCTTTCCCTGGCGCACGGCCCTGCAGAATGTCGAATACGCCCTGGAGGTGCGTGGCGTTCCCGCCGCCGCACGGCGCGACAAGGCGCGTCATTTCCTGCACCTCTTCGGGCTCAAGGGCTTTGAGGACCGTTTCCCGTCGCAACTCTCCGGCGGTATGCAGCAGCGTGTGGCGATCGCGCGGGCGCTTTCCACGGATCCGCAGGTGTTGCTGATGGACGAGCCCTTTGCCGCGCTCGACGCCCAGACGCGCGACATACTGCAAAGCGAGCTCCTGCGCACATGGGAGCAGATAAAGACCACCGTCGTCTTCGTCACACACTCGATCGACGAGGCGATCTACCTCGCCGACCGGGTCGTGGTGATGACGGCCCGGCCGGCGAGCGTTAAGGAGATCGTTGAGATCGACCTGCCGCGTCCGCGCGACCTCGACATCCGCAACAGCGCGGCTTTCAACAGCTATCGCGGCCGCGTCTGGGAAAGCCTGCGCGACGAAGTCAGCAAGGCCCAGCGCGACTGGGCGCTTGCTTCCAGCTACGCCAATTAAGGGAGGATCGCATGAGCCTCATTGCTGACCGCAGCCTGCCGCTGCGCAACATTCGCCGCAAGCGCGCGCTTCAAAAGGCGCCGACGGCGCTCGGCGAGACCTTCTCGACCATCATACTCGGCCTGCCGGCGCTCATCGCCTTTGCGCTCCTCTGGGAGGTCGCGCCGCGCGCCGGGTGGATCAACGCCCTCTTCTTCCCGCCGCTCAGCCAGGTGCTCTCGGTCCTGTGGGAGATGATCGCCTCGGGACAGCTTGCCGATCACATCGGCATCAGTCTCGAACGTGCCGCGATCGGATTCCTGCTCGCGACCGTCGTCGCCGTGCCGCTCGGCTTTCTAATGGGGCGCTATGCACTGTTCGAGAAGGCGTCCGACTTTCTCGTCCAGACGCTGCGCAACACGTCGCAGTTCGCGCTGCTGCCGGTCTTCATTCTCGTGCTCGGCATCGGGGAAGCTTCGAAGATCGCCATCACCTTCTATGCCGCCGTCTTCTTCCTGCTGATCAACACGATCGTCGGCGTGAAATCGGTTGATCCCTTGCTCGTCAAGGCGGCGCGCTCCATGGGCACGTCGGATTGGGATCTCTTCAAGAAGGTGATCCTTCCCTCCGCCATTCCCTCTATCGTCGCGGGCGCGCGGCTCGGCGTGAAAACCTCGCTCTTTTCGGTCATCGCCGCCGAAATGCTCGCCGCACAATCAGGCATCGGCTACCTCATCCAGCACTCCTCGCTGATGCTCGAGACCGACCGCATGTATGCGGGCATCCTGACGCTGACGATCATCGGCCTTCTGCTCAACTACCTGCTCGTGGCCGGCGAACGGCGCGCGACGCACTGGCGCGGTAGCGCCGAAAGCGGTCCAAGCTGAGGTTCGGGCCACACACCATGAGTTTCTTTCAACGAACCGCCGATCTCGAAAGGATCCATCCGATGACATCCCTGCCGACTCGTCCGTTGCGCCGGACGCTTCTCAAACTCGCGCTCGCGCTTTCGATCCTGCCGGCTGGCGGCCTCGGCCCGGTCCTTGCCGGCGAGGCAAAGCCCGAAGTCATCCGCATCGGCTCGACGGCGCCGGGCCACCTGAAGTTCATTCTCTTCCGCAACAAGAAGCTGCTCGAGAACGAGTTTGCAAAAGACGGCATCAAGATCGAGCTGATGACCTTCGACGGCGGCTCGGCCGCCACCGTCGCGCTCGGCTCCGGTGCCCTCGACTTCACCTATATCGGCAACAACCCTTCCCTCCGGCTTGCTGCTACCGGAGCCGACGTGAAGCTGATCGGCCTTTCGAGCTGGAACCGCTCGAACGAGACCCAGATCGTCGTGAAGCCGGACTCGCCCATTCGGAAGATCGAAGACCTGAAGGGCAAGAAGGTTGCCTATCTCTCTGGCACCGTGCGGCACTCGACTTTCGCCAAGGCGCTGAAGTCGGCTGGGCTCTCGATCAATGACGTCGAGAGCCTGAACCTCGGCATCGAAAGCTCGGGCCCGGCGCTTGCCCGTGGGGACGTCGACGCGATCGTCGAAAGCACCGGTCCGGTGCAGAAACTCGTCGAGGAGGGCCAGGCCCGCGTGATCTTCGATGCCGGCGTGTCGGGAAGCCCGGATTGGGCCGTGCCGCATCTCGTCAGCGTCAACAGCGACTTCGCCCGCAAATATCCGGAAATCGTTATCCGTCTGCTCGCCGTTGACATTGCCGCGGCGCGCTGGGCCGACGCCAATCCGGAGGAAACGATCGCGATCTTTGTCAAGGAAACCGGCAACAGCGACAAGGCGGTGCGCGCAACTTATCCGGACGGCGCGTTCTTCCAGGATCCCGAAATCGCCGAAGACGCGGTGCGCGCGCTTAAGGGCGAGGAAGCCTTCATGGCCGATGCCGGTCTGCTAAAGGGCAAGGTCGACTATGCGACATGGATCGACCGATCGTTCCATGACGCGGCAATCAAGAGACTTGCCGCCGGCAACTGACATTGTAGGTTCGGGCGCTGGCGTTCACGCGTCGGCCCCCATTTTGTGCTGTTCCCGATGTCTTCCATTCCGTCTCCTCCGCTCCCCCTTCATCGCACGCGGATTGTTCCGGCAATCGTCGCCGTAGCATTCTTCATGCAGATGCTCGACAGCACGATCATCGCGACGTCGCTGCCGGCCATGGCACACGCCTTCGCAACCGATGTCGTCACGCTCAATATCGGCTTTACCGCCTATCTGCTTGCCATGGCCGTATTCATTCCGCCGGCCGGCTGGTTTGCCGATCGTTTCGGCGCGCGCGAGGTCTTCCTTTCCGCGATCGTGCTGTTCACGCTGTCCTCCGTCGCCTGCGGCTTTTCCGGCTCGCTTGCTGAATTCACCGTCGCGCGATTGTTTCAGGGGGCGTCGGCGGCGCTGATGACGCCGGTCGGGCGCCAGCTCGTGCTGCGCGGTGCGGCGAAGGCGGAGCTGGTGCGGGCGATCGCCACCATTACCTGGCCGGCCCTGATCGCTCCGGTGATCGGGCCGCTCATTGGCGCCTGGATCACCACTCATGCCGGCTGGCAATGGAATTTCTTCATCAACCTGCCGCTTGGCCTCCTCGGCGTCGCGCTCGTCGCCCTCTTCGTGCCGCCCACGTCGGGGGAGGGAGCGCGCCGCTTCGATATCGCGGGCTTTCTCTTGACCAGCGGCGCGCTTGCGCTGACGCTGACGGGCATGGAGCTCTCCAGCGCCTCGTCCGGTGGCGCCGGGGCACTCGCCATTCTGGCTATGGGGCTCCTTGCCGGCGGGCTTGCCATCCGCCATCTGAAGAGAACGCCGCACGCCCTTCTCGACCTCGCGGTTCTGAAGGTGCCGACCTTCGCCTATGCGACGCTATCGGCCGGCACGGCCGGGCGGCTCGCGGTAAATGCCACGCCGTTCCTGCTGCCTCTGCTGTTTCAGGTCGGCCTCGGCTTCAACGAGGTGGAGACTGGATCCCTCGTCCTGCTTTATTTCCTCGGCAACCTGCTAATGAAAAGCGTGACGACGCCGGCGCTTCGCCTTTTCGGCTTTCGCTCGGTCCTCGTCGTCAACGGCGTGATCGCGGCGCTGACGATCGGCGCTTTGGCCTTCATCGACGGCGAGACCCCACGCATTCTTCTTTTCGGTCTGCTTATCGCCTGCGGCCTCTCACGCTCGATGCAGTTCACCTCCCTGACGACGATCGCCTTCGCCGATGTCACACCTGCGCAGAGAAGTGCAGCTACGACGATCTCCGCCATGCTACAGCAGCTCTCCCAGCTTCTCGGTGTGGCCGTCGCCGCGCTCATCAGCCGCCTGTCGTCGTGCCTGCGCGCGGATGGGGCGGACGGCGGAATGCTGACCGATATTCGAGCCGCATTCCTCTGCATCGCGATCATCGGCCTAGTGTCCGCGCTGCGCTTTCTGGGCCTTCCCCACGACGCGGGGGAAGAGGTGTCCGGGCACCGCCGTCAGTGAACGTCTTTTGGAACACTTCCAAGGGTTATGGACTGCGTGTCGGGATAATGGTTCTGCCCGAGGCGAAAACACCACTGACCGTGGCAAAGCGGCAGTGTCCTTCTAGGACAGCATCTTGAGACCGTGTTTCCGGACGATCGAGAGCAGCTTCAATGCGGGGCCGCTCGGCCGCTTCGCGCCGGTTTCCCACTTTTGCACTGTTGATGCACTGGTGTTCAGGTAGCGCGCGAAGACTGGTTGGCTGACATGATTGTTCTCGCGCAGCGCCTTGATCTCGCTTGGCGTCAGCTCCTGCGGGATGGAAAGGCAAGTCTCATCGAAGGTCTTCATGGTTTCCTTGTCGATGGTACCTGCCGAATACATGTCTTCGACGGCGCTATGGATCGCCTCAAAGGCATCGCTCTTGAACTTGCGCTTAGTCGCCATAGCAAATCTCCAATAGGGCGCCGGTCCCGATTTCCGCATCAAGCTCGGCCTGTGTCTTGCGCCGATAGAGTTCGGCAAGCTTCCGGAAAACCAGGAGCTCGTCGTCATCGATGTTTGCGCGGTCCTTCTTCGCGAACAGATAGGCAAACACCCAGTACTCACCGGCCTTCGCCAGAACGATCGAACGATGCTGTTGTCGTTGAGCCGCTTCTTGAACACGCCGCCACCGAGGTCATCAGCCTGTCCGCGTGCGACTTGCTCAATCGCCTTGCAAAGGGCCTTGTCGGAGATCCGCGCTTTCTTCGCTGCTTTGGAAACCACGCCGTTTTGAAAGTCCGTTCTAACATCTCTTCATATAGCACTGCGTGCTACATCTATCAAGTTTCCGGGGAAAAATTTGCAGGAACTACGCCGCTTCCCATACCTGATTCAAAATCTTCGCAGCAAGCGCCGCTTTGTCTAAACAACGGCTTCTGGTCAAGAAGTCCGATTTCACGCAGACGCGCCTTCTGTTCATTTTCGAGGCCCTGCGAGTTCTCAGTTGACAGCGACGACCGCCTTGCCGTTTTTGCCGCTACATTGCCTTTGGGTCAGCACTTCTGTCCTTTTTTCCGAGCGTTCACTCTTTCAAAGCCTCGACCAGCAAGGTGAACGCGGGGGACGGATGCCGGCGCGAGGGGTAGTAGAGATGATATCCGGGAAACGGCGGCGTCCAGTCGTCGAGGACCTGCACAAGCCGTCCGTCATCGAGATACTCCCGAACGACGTCTTCGTGAACATAGGTGAGGCCGTATCCGTCCAGGGCAGCTCCCACGACCTGCGGCACGCCGTTGAACGCCACCTGACCATCCACCCTTACCCGGACTTCGCCTCCGTCTCGTTCGAACTCCCACGCACAAAAAGCCTCCATAGCTGGGTAGCCGCAGGTTGATGCAGCGGTACGCGGTGAGTTCCTGCGGCGTCTTCGGCGGCGGCTGGGCTCTAAAGCAAGACGGTGCCCCAACGACGATCATACGCGCCGGTGGCCCGATGCGGACCGCGATCATGTCCTTCTCGACCTGGTCGCCTAGCCGGACTCCGGCATCGAACCGCTCGGCAACGATGTCCGTCAGCGCTGACTCGGCGACGAGCTCGACCTTGATATCGGGATAATCGACGAGGAATGCGGAAAGCTTCGGCCAAATGATCGTGAAGATCGCATGCTGGCCGGCGGTGATCCGGAAGCTCCCCGCCGGCTTGTCCCTGAATTCACTAAGCGCCGACAACTGGGCTTCGATGGTGCCGAACGCCGGAGCGAGGGTGGAAAACAGCTGTTCTCCCGCAGCGGTCGGGGCAACGCTTCTTGTCGTTCGGGTCAGCAGTCGAACTCCGAGCCGCGCCTCCAGACGTTTGATAATCAGACTGAGCGACGACTGCGACGTGCCAAGCCGGGCCGCGGCCTTCGTGAAGCTCTCCTCCTCGGCAACCGCGAGGAAGGCCATCAGGTCTCCGAGTTCTTCCCGCTGCATTTATTGATCCTCGATATAAGTACAATCTCATATTGGCGTCTAATCGAAACAAACGGCGAGGTCTATATTTCTTCGCACAGGAGGCACTGACGTCTTCGCAAACCAGAAACAGTTCGGAGCCGTGTCATGGGCTTGAAAAGTCTTCTCATCGTCGCAGCCTTGATCATCGCTCCGCTTGCCGTCCAACCGGTCGCCGCACAGGAGGCGAAGGGTCCCGTGATCCGGATCGCGGAACT
>Ga0315913_1000314_pt1 | contig 39701 bp, 13 predicted proteins | sample MpolsnodulesMG_FD_207736 | JGI IMG/M metagenome (GOLD analysis project Ga0315913, IMG submission 207736) | Medicago polymorpha root nodule microbial communities from Los Angeles, California, United States - small nodules | ecosystem: Host-associated > Plants > Roots > Nodule | place: USA...
ACTAGATAATATCTGCACCATAAAAAATATGTGACTAAAACCGTTTCCATAAAAAATATGTTTGGCGCATAAAAAAAATATCTAATACAAATTAAATGTGTTTGTCACATAAACGATATGAGATTAACATTTTTTTCTGACAAATATGTGATTAACATTGTTTCCATAAAAAAATTTGTTTGTTCCAAACTATATCTCATTTTACACACTACGAAAGAAATATTAATGTTTATTTTTATTTTACTTTTTTTGGTCAAGATTAATGTTTATTTTTCTATTATACCATAATTATTTATTAATCTATCTTTTTCCAACACTTTTAATTTATCTTCCTTACATCATTAATGAATGATATTTTTGTAAAGGGACACATTTTTTCTTTTTGCCATACAATATTAATTACATTTTTATAGGAAATCATTCCATGAAAATATATGAGAAAAAGTAAAAATAAGAGATTTGAGATGATTTGTAATTTCACTTGACCAAAAAATTGATTTGTATCGCAGTGTTTCAAATCTCGTGTCTCATTCGCGTGATGATATCGAAGGGCTTTCAAGCGTAACAATTATAATCTTGAAGGGCATTTGTTCCATAGAAGTGCCAAGATTACATGTTGCTCTCAAAAGAGAATGGGACAGGCACGACAACAATAATATACTCATTATTATTGTTTCAGATTCATTTTTATTATATTTGTTTTTTATTCTTTCACTTTACTTTTCAGGTTCTTTTTTTCTTAATCAAATCAATTCGGTACATATGAAGTTCCATTTTCAGGTAATTATTGTATTCCATTCAAACATTTGGAGAAATCACAGATGCTACGTGATCTATTATTATTTGTTGATTTGCATAATCTTTTTTGGAGGACGAAGCCGATTGTTATTAAAATTGGAATGATCAATGTAACAAAATTTTGTACAAAATAAAATTCTGAAAAAATGTACCTAATTGTCTAATTCAGATTAATACCATTCATAAATTCATAGCATCATAACAACTAGTACCATTTAATTGGAATTTCTGGTTTGTGCATATATCCTCTAGATTCGATTGTGATGTTATTCAAACTGAAATTTTATGTTGCCTTTTTCTATGTTTCTCTTGTTGTGATTTATCAATGTTGTTGCGTTTTCTTTCCCCCTTTATCCCTTTATTTACAAGTTGTTTTATTTCTGACCAAGTTGAGTTTGTTAGATTCACGTCCTTAATCAAAATTGGTCTAGTCTTTCTAGTTTTTGTGTACATCACCAAATTATAGTTCTCTCAATTGTTGATGAATATATTCCATAAATCATGAAGTCAAATTGAATATTTATCAAAGTGGTTATTAATGATTTTCATTTTAAAATTAGAAAGTGATTCCAAAACAAAGAGGAAGAAACACACACAACCATATGATTTATATATTATGGGTGTTAGTCGTTATGAACTGTAAGTTTAAGACTTATGTTTTCTTAATTGTTCCACTTTATGGACTTTTGATTCTTGTCCCTAAATCTAAAATGTCTAATTTATAATACATGCAATAATAATTTTCTTTGAAGGAACAAATAGTAATAAGTTGGAGCTGTCACCTTGGCCCTCTTTGTATATAATATTTGCTTTTTTGGCACTCAATAGTAAACTTTGTATGAAATGGCAAAGGTCCTTTTTTGTTTGAAAACAACAAATGATAAGGAATTTTTAAAAGCTTATCTTAATGTAAGGGTTTTGTAACATGGGAATTTCAGGTCCTGTTTTTCAATTTGCAAGTGTATGTGGGAAGTTGACATGTGCCTAAACCTAAGCCAGACATATCCATCGTTTTGTGGATAAACAAACAATTGCATGGTTGTTTGCAGTGCAATTGGTCAAGGCATGATGCAAACCTTGTCAACATCTCAATACATATAGACCACCAATTGAATTATAAGAACCAAACAGGATTGACAGGGTTTTTTAATTATTGAATACGGCTATAGTAATGTAAATTAGGCTAAAATGTAATTTAATTATTGGTAAAATTATGGGTTAAATATGCAGAAAGTTTTTGTATGAAAATTATTAGTTGATTTCTTTTCTTTTGCTTTATAGTTCTTCTCTTAAAAATCATCTTTAGAATTTGCTTCAGCCTTTCAACCAATGTTTTTATTTTAATTTTTAGGAACTAAGTTATTCATGTTTTCGTATTGAACAAACACTTCAATATGTTTTAATCTCAATAAAAAAGGCCGATGTCATGAATGCACCAACACTTATAACATCATCATTTTATAATAATAAAATAAGTTTTAAAAAAATCAAAGTTTCTTTTGAAAATCTTGAACTTTCTTATAGTTGAGATATTGTTTCTTCCTTTTGAATAGCATGCTGAGGAATATGCAATTGCTTCTAAATGGTCGTATTTATATTCATTTCTTAATTTCAGGATTCCTAGTCATTTGTGGAGACAAGGGAGAATTCCTTAATCAGGATTTCCTTGTAAATGGAGCATTGCTTGTACTCCTATTGTAAAAGATGATAAATCACAACTCAATGGAATCAATTGAGATCATTGTCGAAATTGATCCTGAAAATGCTGAAGAACTCAAAAAGACTAAAACAGGTGTGGATTCTTTCTTATATGCATACATATATCACAGATGAATTTTGGAATACCCTATTGGCCTATAAGATTACTAAAGGATCAATCACCTTGCTTCAGAATAGGAATGAAGAATTGAAATGATTACTTAAAAGCTTGGATGGATACTAGTCAATTAAGTTGCTAGAGTGCTTGTAGGAGTTCTTAAACTGTAATCGGTTTAATACAGGAAAGGAGTGACTTAACTATCACATGTAAGGATGGTTGCTTGTAGAATAAGCAACCGGTCCATACGAATAAAAAATTAAAATGAAACATAGAATGCAAAAAAATGTGGTAACTTTTGGAATCCAGTTGGAGTTTTTGCACTATTGAAGTGAAAAGGAGGTGAGTTGCTTAAAGGTAATGCAGCATAATGCTGCTTACTTTAGCACACCCCAAGGTGGAATACACCATCGGTGATGTCCTTGCTAATATTGTTGCAACTAAGAAATCTTAACACTTGTATTTGTAGTCTTTGCAATTGACAGCTTTTTCTAACTGAATTTTGAAATGTTTGGGATTTATTAATGTAAATGTATCATAATTTCCCACTTTATGCAGATATTGAAACCAAGATCACAAAAATCCAGAAGCTTATTAAGAACGAAAACCAAAGCAAAAAAGATGCGAGCCCTAGACGTACTAGAAAAGATACAGAACTTATGGGATTAACGGAGGACTTATACAAGCAGTACCAGTCACTTAATGCACAATATGATAATCTCATTGGGAAAGTGGTTTCTAACCAAAGAAAGGATTCAATGTTTTCATCTGACTCAGACTCGGAGTACTTTTCCTCAAAGGAAGAACAAAAAGTAGCGGACACTGTTAAGCAGGAATCTAATACAGGTGATAATAGAGAGGTGACAGATCTTAACCAAAATATTGGCAATACAAATCAAGTTCTTAAGACTGAAGCATCTGTTGAGGCAACCGAAACTGAAAGAAAATTAACTTCACTAATGGAAGAGATGAGGATCTTGAGCAACGATAAAACAAATCTAGAACTTCAAATTGAAAGCCAAGCAAATGAAGTTAAACAGCTAAGCATACAAAATACTGAGCTACAAAATCATGTCATGAAACTTGAGTCGTTGTTGAAAGAGAAACAAGGTGAAGCATCTGATCTGGAGATGAAACTCAACAACAGCGAGGAACAAGCAAAATCCAACATTGTAAAATTGATGGCACAAGCCAATGAACTTGTACTTGAGAATGAATCTCTGAGGACCCAGAAAGATGAGATGGAAGAAAAAATAAAATGTGATAAAAATGAAGCGTCTATGCAAAGAGATGACTTGATAGAGAAGCTTAACGTTATGCAACAAAAATTAGATTCGATAGAGAATCATAACAAAGAATTAGAAGCTCAGTCGGAAAGAAAAACTGAAGAAATATCCCAGTTCCTAATTCAGATGGAAAATTTAAAGGAGAATTTAGCTGAAATGAAATCAACCGAACATACTGTGTTGGAAGAGAAAGAGGATTTTCTTGCACGGTTAAAGGAAATGGAATTCAAATTGGAAACACAAAGTAACCAGAATAGTGAGTTGCAAGAGCAATTAGCTGAAATGAAATCTACTGAACAGACTATGATGGAAGAGAAAGAAGGTTTTCTTGCGAGGTTAAAGGACATAGAACTCGAATTAGAAACTGAATTCAATCAGAGAAATGAGTTGGAAGAGCAGTTAAGAGATACAAATTATGAGATTAAACAACTGATGAATGAAAAAAAGGCCCTGCAGGATAGAAACCATGAACTGAAAGCAGCAATGATACAGAGAGGTGAAGAGATATCAAATTTTTTAAAGGAAAACGATAGCGACGAAAATGGAGCTTCAATGGAGATCATGGCTTTAAAAGCTGAAGTTAATGACATGAGGCTAGCGTTGGACAATTTGCAGGAACAGAAAACCAAGTTGGAACTCCAAAACGAGCGAAACCAAAAGGAATATGCAGAAAGCCTAGCAAAGATTGAAACTTTGAACACAAAGTTGACAAGCCAGATAGCTGATCAAGAGAAAACTATAAAGGATCAGACATCAACCATTGACCGAATAAATGCGGAGCAAAAACAAACCATGATCACCTCGAATAAACTTATGTTGAATCAGCGATCGACAGAAAGGAAAATGGAAGAATTGGCAGAAAAGCTGAGGAAGAAAATGGAAGACAATATCCGTTTGTTGCACCAGAGGATCCACGTGGCAGAACAGTTGAACAATGAAAACAAAAACAGTTGCAAATTAACAAAGATAAGGTATGAGGAAGAGAATAAGATTCTTGGGGAGAAAGTTACTATTTATGAAGAGGAACTAAGAAGGCTTAAAGAGGATGTTACTGTTACTGCAACTGCTAGTGAAGTAACACACTCACCAGTGGTTGATCTAAAGGGTTTTGAATTTGAGGCTGCTCTAAATGGATTAGATGTAGTGGCTGCGAAAGTCGAGGAACACAGAGAGTGTGTCATGAGCAATGTGTCTAAAATGCTTTGTGAGGTTCAGTTTGCGAAGGATTGGATAAAGAAAATGAACGTCGAAATGAAACAATTGAAGGAAAATGTGGATTGTCTTACAACGCTACTGAGCGAAAAAGAAGAACAGGAATTGTTGCTAAGAGACAAAGTATGGAATTTAGAAGCCACAGTGAGCAAAGAAGGAGGAGAGAAACTGAACTTGACAAATGCAGTGAGCCAGCTTGAAAAGAAAGTGGGGAAATTGGAAAAGAATCTGAAAGAGAAGGATGAGGATTTAGATAGCCTTGGGGAGAAGAAGAGGGAAGCAATAAGACAGCTTTGTTTGGTTGTTGAGTTTCATCGCGACCGGTGTAACTATCTAATGAATTTGGTCACAAGTATGAGAGTTAATAAGAAGACATGAACTTTCTTTTTTTGCTTATTATTGTACATGGAGATGGAGTCATTGGTAACCAATACTCCACAGTTTTGTAAAATTGAAAAATGATTCATTCTATTATTGTTTTTCTTACTTTACCCCTCTCAATTTTTGTTTTTAGCCAATTTAAAAAAAAAAATGGTTGCACAATAGTCCTGATTACCAAAGTGATAGGTGGATGAGTATTACTTTTCCGACCATGCTGCCTTCTCACGCGCCCTGCAAAAATGCCGAAATTATCCATGGTCTGGGTTTTATTTTCCGAACCAGATTGTTAGTGCATTCCGGATTTTAAAATCCAGACAACGTCGAAATGAAATTTTAGTGTCTTTTTTTGATGTTAAGGGTCTCTGTTGACCGTTATATAACCTCCGCATAAGCTGCAATGCAATTGCATAGGTCATATGAATGGAACGGTCAACAATGACCATGACACTACAAACACTCCTACAAAACTTAAAAAATTTGAAGAAAATGAAAGAAAAGAGATGAAGTGAAGAATGAAAGAATTTGTTGAACATGCAAGCCTATTTATAGCCTAAACCAAGCCCTAGGTCATTTGGAAGTTAAGGAAAATGTTTTTGTCATTCAAAACCGTCGAAAAAACACATTAAAACTCCACTAACCGGCCAAACTTGTGGTGAAACGCACCGTCCAAATGAAACTGATAGAACCCGAATTATATATTCTGGAAGTGACAAAAATTCCGGAATATATAATTCGAACAGCACCAGAAAGCCTATTTTGGAGGGTTTTTTAGAGAGATTTCATGGAAAATAAGTAATAAATGCATACAAGAGAAGGTGTTTCAAGAGGTTTTCTCTGAGTTAGATCCTGCTGCCTTGCCAAATGACACATTCATCTGGCAGGCAGCAAGATCTAATTCATAGAAACCTCTTGATATTCAAATATAGAGCAACCTCTTTGTATCTATATATTTTTGCCAGCATGCGGAGGATCTTCATCACGCGGACGCGGTCAAATAGAGAGCTAACTATTTGCGACCGCGTGAGAAAGATCTGCGGCTTAATGACAAAAATTTGTATGGTTTTCTTTGGTGTGTTTTGCTGGTATTGAAGCTGAAAACCGGAGAACACTTATTTATCGAGGTCCTTGGATGTTGTGGACCACAGAAACTCTTGGTGCAATGTTGTCCATACAAAAGAATCCTATGTTGAAGTATTCCGGATTTAGTAATCCGGAATACACTTACGCCCTATGTGAATCCGAATTTCATAATCCGGAATGCATAACTTTGGTTATTTTTTCGATTAAATGAACATCTTTGACGTGAATTAAAACATAATGAAAGTTTAAATAATATATATATATATATATATATATATATATATATATTATTCAAAATCAACTTAATTCAACAACACATAACTAACACGCAATTAAAACAACATAAAACACGCGATTAATTAAAACATGACACATTATCACGGATCACCTAAACTAATTTTTTCATTTGGTCCCTCCAGCAGAGCCCTGATCTCTTCGTAGTTCTTGGGCCGGTTCAAACTTTTTAGAATTTGTTCAGCAGATATAACTAACGAAGCGTCCAACTCGATCGGTCCTCTAGTACTTTGCTGACCAAAGACAAAGAGCATGGTTCTCACGTCGTCGTCGTTTGTGAGTTTCATCCGGCTGAACCGAAGAGATGAAACTGAGTCGGACAATGGACATCGATATTCAACGCTGACCACCCTCCTCGTGTCTCTGTGGTTGAGTTGACAGTTGATTTGATCCAGCTCATCCTTCAGCCCAGAGAGGGTGACATCGTTGTGAATCCTAAATAGATGGGGTGGTGTTCCGCCGTTGTAGTAGACTCCGGCTAACTTGGTGTTCGGATCAAAGTCAGGGAATTCCATGATTTTTTTTCATGTGTAGTTTACTTGTAATGAAAACAGGGACCCCTATTTATAGAATTATCTGGGCGTTGTGGACCACATGAACTCTTACTGCAATGTAAATCATACAAAAGAATCAAATGCTGAAGCTTTCCGGATTTCAAAATTCGAACCATCCATCACCCTACAGAAAGGCCAAGTTTCCCTTTGTTTCATCCCATGATCGTATTTATTCGGACTACATAATCCGGAATCTATTTGAGTTTTCCGGGTTATGAAATCCAACTGTATCAGTTAGTTTTGGCTGGTGGTTTGCACCACAAGAAACAAGTTTTCAAAGGTTTTTACTAGCATTAATGGCTGGTAAAACTCCTTTGAAACACGTTTTTGACTATGCGTTAAGTGTAGATCTAACCTATGCTTATTGTTTTCCTATAAATAGCCTCCAAAACCTTCACATTTCTCACACCATTTCACAAATTCTCTCCTCTTCTCCTCATGTTCATTCTACGCAAAATGCGTTTCCATCGTTGGCCTTTCATAAAAAGAGACTACTTTGAAAACTTAGGGGTTATATGACCGGTCAACAGGGAAGGCAACGCGCTGCAACGAAGCACAGTTTGTATGGGTGTCATGTTGACCATCAAGGTCTCTTTCACCCTGAAACAATCCAATTTTGTGGGGGTTGTCTTAAGAGATCAACCACAATTTCTAACATGGTATCAAAGTCTCCCTAAAAAGCAATCATCATCTCACAAACTTTTTTGTAGAGTTTGGTTAGACCTTTCCATGGTTTATATGACATCTTTTTTTATGGGATTTATCAGACATCTTAGCAACACTTAATATTTATTTATTGTAAAAAGTAAAAAAAAAAAAAACTCTTAATATTTATTTACTTATTTTATTCAGATGCTTGAATCTATCTGTTGGTGTTCGCTGACAATAGTTATACGTACTATGTGAAGGAGACATTAAGAAAAACAAAAACACTATGGAGCTGTAAAAGGTGACAATAATTGGTCACGTGAGTTGTAATTGCCGGCACGAGGAAACTGCCTCGTTACAGAACAATGAGAGCATGAGCATGAAAAAGGTCCAGTTAGTGATTACGTGGAGTAGCTGGAGACAGATCAAACACAAAATAGTAAAGGGGATCTTCGTGGCATCGTATTCTGCACCTTTCTGGCAATTTTTGTTTCTTCCCAAGTAATAATTTTGCTGTTTTGATTCTATTATTGACATTGTTACTTGCGAACCGTGATTCTACTGCTTCTATTACGTTTAATTGAACTCCCTCTATAGTGAAATATAAAAATAAAATAAAAAAACCATATATATATATATATATATGGAGAATGCTATTATTTTTTGAAGGAGTATATATGGAGAATGCTAAACAATACAATATTATATTTTTAAAGGGTTTTGCTAGAAGACATATTTTATGAAGATGTTTTTTAGCAAATTATTTTATGAGCATTTGTTAAAAGACACCAACTAATTTGTATGAAGGTGTCTTTTAGCAAAATTATAACTAAAAAATAGAAATCACACCTTGAGATGTGAGTTGGTAAAAGACACTTTCATGAGTGTCTTCTAACAAAAACCAATTTTAAATTACAGAGTTTTGGGTTGTATTTGAATTACTTATACTTTATATTAATTTGAATTATTTATTTGCTTTAGATATAAGTTTAGGTATTTATGAATTATGACTTTCGAATTGCAGCAAAGATTATATTTTTTAATGATAGTAACAATATAACATTTTATACTTATCTTTTTTTTATAACATCAACAATATATTTATCTTTTTTATGACACCAACAATATATTAAATATGATATAAATTTTTGTAATTTTGTATGATACCAATAATATAACATTTTTATAGGTAAATTTGTTCAAGACCATGTATTCCATTTATATATGGTACAAAAGATTATTATTTATCTTTTTTGAAATTATGGTACAAAAGATTATTGAGAGACTAATAGATCAGTGATATTATTCACAAAAAATATCAATGATATTATGTTTCATATTTAACATGATATTTTAGAACTAATTTTACATATAATATAATATTTCGGTCATAGTTTATAATTGAGTAAATTATACTCCCCTTCCCTCAAAGATACTTGAATTACATTTCACTCTCTTCTTATGTTAAAATATACACTTCCCTCCCTTGGAAAATAAAATTTATACTCCCCTCCCTTATAAGTTGCTTGAATTACAATTTTCTCCCTTAATAATTAAATATGCACTACACTCTAATCTATTTTAATATAGATAAATATTTTTATGATATATATTAATTTTGAACGACCATTTAAGAAAATTTAATTCATTTCTTTATACTTTAAATGTCAATGATAATTAAATTTAAATATTTTGCTATTGATTTAATAATTTAGAGTATAAAATTAACTTTTAAATAACCATGCTTTATTGTCTTTAGTAATTTTTCACATGTTTTAATTTTATTTTGGGTTGTTTCATATTTTATAATAGGGTTTAAAACTACATGTTAATGAAATTGTGAATAAAAAATCAAAAATTATGTATTTAATTAAAATAGACCCTCAATACTACTTTTTTCAAAGTGTGTTAAATTATATTTTTTTTTGCTAGACTATTAAAAATAAAAAAAATATTGAGGGAGTAAAGTGTAGATTTTAACATAAGAGGGAAGGAGAATGTAATTCAAGCTTCTCTTAGGGGAGGGGAGTAAAAAGTTTTCTAATATGTTTTGAACAAGAGGGAAGGAGAGTATGTATTTTAATATAAGAGAGGAGATGAGTGTAATTCAAACATCTTTGAAGAGAGGAAAATGTAATATACTCTTTTTAAATACCTAAACTTGTAAAAGATTAGGGGTAGTATATAGGTGAGTAACTTGTAAAGGTGGGTTGTTAAAAAAAAAAAACTTGTAAAGGTGGATTTGTAGTCTAAAGACTAGGGAGAATAAGAGAGAAACTCTAATTGAAAAATTAAGTTTGAGGTTTATAACATATTTTTTATTGACCAAAATAACTTAAAGAAACAATCTGTTACAGACCTCGATTTTAAAGGATCTCTGATGTAATTTAGCCTAATCTAATATGAAGGTTTAAGATCTAAATCTAAACTCTGAAAGTTAATATTACAATATTTGTTCGATGCTGGCAAAATGTCTTTATGATATTGTTTATGAAATAAAAAAGAGTAATTTTACCTTTAAAGTTGTACGATTATGACTATAATAAGTGTTTGACCGATATTTCTTTCATGCATTTCTTAAAGAATATGTGTAAAAAAGATGTAATAAAAAGGAGGTAAAGGTTTTTTTCTATTTTTTATGTGATGCGAGTTACATTGATGGAGGGACTAGATTTTTTTTTTTAAAGATGGAGTGGCTAGAAATTTCAAAATAATAATGATGACGACTCGTCGGCATGTCCCCGCCCAAGTAAAATGAATGGCATTATGGTAATAAACAGAGAAGAGAGGGGGCAAACATCGGAATAACAATCCAAAGATTCCATTCATGAAATTTGAAGATGAAAAATGCTGGCGTCTCTTTAGAGCGCTCTAATCCAAACAAAACAAAGCCACTTTTCATTCCATTATTATTAAACTTAATTAAACTATAGGCTCTATATCTGTCTCTCTTGCATTAACTCAATACCTCTTCCTAACTCTCTTTCTCTAAGTTTCTTTCCTTCACCATCTTCTTTTCAACTCTCACAGAGGTAACAGTGAATTCCGTTTTTCATTTCCTTCTTCTTGCGTTTTCACTTCAAAGTAAATTCAATTATTGATTCTCTTGTAGTTGAAGCGTTGAAGAATCTCTTTGGTTTCACCTTTTCGATTCGATCAGATCAACTTAATCTACTTGGAATTGAAATCACTCACGTAAGCTTTTATTTAATTCTCTATGTTTCTACTTTGTTTATTAATTAAGTATTAATGTTTCTTTGTATACTCCGCAGCAATTGGATATGGTTTTGATTTGAACTTAGTTAATCCTGTATCTTGATCCTTAATCTGAATTATTTATTGTGCTATTAATTAATCTTGTAAAAGATGCTGCTGATCTTTGATGATTCTGCTCTTTCCGTTACTTTGGAATCTAAGAAATAAAAATCTAATAAGCCTTTTTTTTCGCTAAAGTAATAATGATATTGGAATGGTGATATGTTACCAGATGAGCTTTTAACGGATAAGTGATAGCACTACCTGGTTGAATTTGTTTTGTTTGATAAAATCAGTGTTTGAAATTTGAATGAACTTATAAAAAATTATTTTTCAATGAGGATAAAAAATGATATGCTATAAGCTTGAATTAGCTTATAAAAAATCTATTAAAAATAATTTATAAGTTAGTGATAAAGTGAAGGTTATCAAAGAGTTTTTATTAGTCATATGAACTTAAAAATTATTAGAATATCAACTATAAACTAGCTTATGCTTGCTAAACAGGCGTTAAATTAGCTTAGTCAATTGGTAAGAAAACTATACATCCTATTCAGTATGAGTATATATTTTAGTATTTCCATTTGCCTTTGGTGTTTTTATTATCATCAATAACATAGTTTTTGTGAGCTTAATTCAGTTGGTAGAGATATAACATGTTATAGGCAGGGATCCGTGTTCGAAAAGAGATATAACATAGTTTTGAAGCTCAATTTTGTTTGTTGCATTGAATTTGCTGTGTCTTTTATAATTCTTTCCTTTGCTTTGTAGGTGGCTGCAATCTTGTTTAGAGCTTAACAGATTCAGAAAAGAGGATATAAGGAAAACTTGAAGTAATATTTAAGGTACTTATTCCAATTTACCAAAATATTGATAATTGTTATAAGAGTATTGAGCATATATATTGGGGATTATGTATTTAAGATTGTAAGTATGTTTTTTCCATTTTTTTTTCTTGGGCAGCAGTATTATTACAGAGTTGTTTTTAAATAATAAAAACCTTAATTTTTGGAAGTTGTAGTCGTGGCGGCAGACTGTAGCTGAGCTGTAGTCTTGGAACTTAGTGGAATAGTGGATCCGTTTCTTTTTTTTGGTTTTAGATTGATAATCTAATTGCATTTTCATTGTTTTCCTTCAAAAAAATAATAAATTGCATTTTGATTATTCCGTTCTAAAAAATAGAATTAAGAGTTTGGGACCACATTTTGGTTTAGTAACAGTAATTATGGCAACCGCATCTAGTATCTTTTTGACACTTTTTTTTTTGTCCTTTATTTTTGTAGTTTATGGCCCCAGTTAATCACATATAATCCGTAACTGAACCCAATTTCCATCATATGAAACATCAGTAGTGCAGTGCCTTGTTCGAATGAACCCCAAATAATGATACAATCTTTCCTATATTTCAACGTTTTTGTTTTCCCTGCAACATGTGTTTGCGTTAGAGCATTTTATTAAAAAAATTAAAAAAAAAACTCCACATGCACAAGTGGAAGATAGCAAAAAATACAAAAAGGATACATAAAAATACACACCAATCAAACCAAACAATCATGAACACAACCTAAAAGCCACACTGCCAAACTGTGCAGTAATTGGCACAAATATGTAGCAATAGAAGAACTATCCCCTTCAGAGCCTATATAATTGATAACTCAAGATGGAATACATTAAGTATCAAGAATAAAATTCTGCAATCTTGCAAAATCCCAAGCCTCACAGCCTTCTAATCTGTTGCTATTCACATCTAAACCATTTTGTAAGCCAAGTATAACACCTATACTGCAACCAGCCAATAGAGGCAATCAACCTCTCACAACCAGTGTACTTCACTTTAAGAAACCAAACAGGAGCCCAAACAACAATCCCTCCATATCTTCATTAAATTATTATTTCCGATGATACATGTTTTCTCCACACAAGAATTACGCCTCTACTGCAATCTCCCAAACTAACCTGCATAATGAAAACTCCAATTCAGACTGAACATTATCTCAGACTAACTATCCAAATGACCAGAACCAAAACAAATTAAACAACCATAGCTCTCAGGTTCTTAATTTCCAAAATATCTACTAACGAAATATGGCAATCAAGTATTGGATCCCTCACTTCTATCCATTTCCATATAGCTGCAAACAACACCTTGACACAGCCTTCCCAATTATTTCCAGCCAGCACGATGAGACACAACAAACATAACATCTAATCTGAAACCATGATCTTAGGATAGCTCTTTTGATAGGACCAAAGCAAATTAAACCTTAACTGTGATGATGCATGCCTGAAATCTCAACCATTTATATCATCTTATGTTAAAAAAAATGAAAAGACCATCCATTCAAAAAAATATACAATTACAGACCATATTTTTCATACACCAAGTTATTTTACATTTTTTCAGCTGTTTTACACTAATTATTTTTCTTTTCCTTTAGGAAAAAAAACAGATTCTTCAAAATTGATTTTGTAGAAAAATTGTTTGCACCTCAGTGCTTAAATATCAAATAATTGTGTTAAAATTTTCAGCTCTTCACTTCCTGGAATCTACATGGTGAACAAATTATCTCGGACTTGATATTGCTAAGAAGTTGGATATCAGTGGAGAAGATGGTGAAACATCACTTGAGAAAGTCTATAAAATCACTGTTTGAAAGTCACATTGACCCTGATAAAGAAGAGCAGCTCCAGGGAGCTAAAACAGGTACAATCTCTATCCACAATTACACTCTTCCCCATGACAGCTGAAATGATATCATGGAAAATCACTAGGAAAATTATATTATGATATATGTATATCACCTTATGTTGATCAAACAAATGATTTCAACTTTTTCTAATTTTGCTACAGAAATTGAAGACAAAGTTAAAAGGATATTGAAACTTATTAAAGATGACAACCTTGAAGAGGATGGTACCCCAGCAGAAATTTTGAAGAGGGAACCGCTTGCTGAATTGATTGAGGATATCCACAATCAATACCAATTGATTTACACACAACATGATCATCTGACAGGCGAGTTAAAGAAAAGGATCAAAGGCAAGCGAGAAAAAGGAAGTTCTTCATCTAGCTCTGATTCAGATTCGGATTATTCTTCAAAGGACAGAGGCAGCAAAAATGGTCAACTGCAAAATGAGTTTCAAAAGATAATTGATGGATTAAAGCAAGAACTTGAAGTGGCACATAAGGAAGTCGGTGACTTAAATCAGAAGTTGACAGTTACACATGAAGAGAAGGAGGACATAAATTCAAAACACCTTGCAGCACTGAGCAAGATACAAGAAGCAGACAAGGTTAGTATGAATTTGAAAACTGATGCCGAGGCATTTGGGATACAAATATCAAATCTTTTGGCTGAGAATACAGAACTAAATAAGCAACTGGACATTGCTGGTAAAGTAGAAGCTGAACTGAGTCAAAAATTGGAGGATATGAAGACAGAAAACAGTAGCTTGGCCATGGAGAAAGAGACAGCTCTCCAACAGATTGGCGAGGAAAGGAAGATTACAGATGACCTGAGAAACCTAGTTGATCAATTGAAAGATGATAAGTCAGTGATTGCAAAAGAATTACAAGCAGTAACAGATGAACTTCCTATTCTGAAGCAGCAATTGAAACATGCAGAACAACAAATAACAACAATAAACCACAATCTGGAGGTCACAGAGGAAGAAAATAGATCATTAAAATCAGAAATTTCACAAGCTTCAAATGAGATTCAACTGTCTCAGAACAGAATACAAGAATTTGTATCTGAATTAAGTCAGTTAAAGGAGAAGCATGACGAGAAAGACAGGGAAGTTTCAACCCTCACTCAGATCCACGAAGGGCATAAGAATGAGTCCTCAAATCTTATCAGGGAACTAGAGGCACAAATCACAAATCTGGGGCTGGAATTAGAATCACTGCAAAACAAGACAAAAGATATGGAGGAGCAACTTAAAAGCTGCACCACTGAAAAAAGAGAACTGGAAGAGCACAATTTAGGGCTGCGAAACCATATTTCAGAACTTGAAACGAAGTCCAAAGAAAGAGAAGAGGAACTATCTGCTATCATGAAGAAACTCAAAGATAATGGGGATGAATCATCTTCCAAAATATCAGATTTGACATCTCAGATAAACAATTTGCTAGCTGATTTAAGCTCATTACATGCTCAGAAAAATGAACTGGAAGAGCAAACAATTTTTAAAAGTAATGAAGCTTCAACTCGAGTCGAAAGCATTACAAATGAGCTGAATGTATTGCAGCAGGAAGTGGAGTCTCTACAACACCAGAAATCTGACTTGGAAGTTCAGCTTGTGGAAAAAAGTCGAGAAAATTCTGATTGTATGATTCGAATTCAAAATCTGAAAGATGAGGTTGGCAGAAAAACTCAGGAACAAGAGAGACTTATGGAAGACACAGAAAATTTAACCAAAGAAAGAGAAGAGGAACTATCTGATATCATGAAGAAACTCAGAGATAATGAGAATGAATCATCTTCCAAAATATCAGATTTGACATCTCAGATAGACAATTTGTTGGCTGATATAAGCTCATTACGTGCTCAGAAAAATGATTTGGAAGAGCTAATCATTTTTAAAAGTAATGAGGCTTCAACTCGAGTCGAAAGCATTACAAATGAGCTGAATGTATTGCAGCAGGAAGTGGAGTCTCTACAACACCAGAAATCTGACTTGGAAGTTAAGCTTGTGGAAAAAAGCCAGGAAAATTCCGAATGTTCATTTCAAATTCAAAGTCTGAAAGAGGAGGTTGACAGAAAATCCCTGGAACAAGAGAGACTTATGGAAGACAGAGAAAATTTAACCAGGCAGATAAAGAATCTGGAACTGGAGATGAGTTCCATGAAGAGCAAAATTAGCAAAGATGAAGAGCAAATAAAGACCAACATCCAAGAGATCAGTCATCTCCAGGATAAAATTCATATGGCAGAGATAGAAGGTTCGACCCAAATAATTGCCTTCGGTGAGCAAATTAAGAATCTTCAACTTAATTTGGCACAGGAATTAGCGCTGCAGCGCAAAAAAATGGAGTTGGAGCTGGATTCCATACACAGCCAGAAGAGTGAAGTTGAAGAACAATTAAGAGCCAAAGACCGTCAGTTGAACACTTTAGAGCAAAAAGAAAGTGAATATGCAAAGCAAATAAGTGCTAACCGGGATGAGATCAGTAAACTGGCACAGGAGAATTTGGAGCTAGCAGACAAAATAAATCATTCGGAGAGAAGATTAGCAACAAGAGAATTTGAGTTCTCTGCACTTCAGGATAAACATTATAAGGCAGAGGAAGAGTCTTCAGGAAAAACAATTTCCTTCACAGCCCAAGTTGACAATCTGCAAAAGGACTTGCATTCAATGCAGAAAACAAAAGAAGAATTGGAGCTCTGCTGTGAAAATATCAAAGAAGAACACGCAGAAGTCCTCAGAATGGTTGACAATGAAAAGAATGAATTAGCCAACAAAAACATGGATCTTCAGAAAACATTGGAAGAACGAGAAGATGCATATCAGAAGTTGAGTGAAGAATATAAACAAATTGATAGTCGGTTTAATGAATGCAAGGTCAAACTTGAAGTTGCAGAGAGGAAAATGGAAGAAATGGTAGAAGAGTTTCGTGAAGGCATTGAGTCAAAAGATCAGATGGTAGTTGATTTGGAACACCAAGTTGAAGACCTGAGAAGAGACCTGGAAGAGAAAGGAGATGAGGTCAGCACTTTGTTTGAGAATGTCAGGAATCTTGAGGTAAAGCTTCGCCTGTCAAACCAAAAGCTCCGGGTTACAGAACAATTGCTAAGTGAAAAGGAAGAGAGCTTTAGAAAGGCGGAACAAGAGTTTCAGCAAGTTCAGAGAGAACTTGAAGACAGGATTGCTACTCTGGTAGCTACAATCACCGCTAACAATGAAGCTTTTCATGAAACTATCACAAGTGTTAAAGCGTGTGTCAACAGTGTGATATCTGGGATAGATACTGTGAGCAGGAAATTTTCCGACGAAAGCAAAAATCATGAGAACTACATCTCAAACATCGTACATGAGCTTCACGTTGCAAAAGAATCTGTTAGCGAGATGAATAGAGTGAAAGGGCAGTTACAGAGAGATAAAGATCATTTGTTGGAGGAGCTGCAGGGTAAAAAGGAAGAGGAATTAACTATGAGGGAAAAGGTTGAGAAGCTAGAAGCAAAGGCAAGAAAGGAGGAATCAGAGAAGATGAATGTGACAGCAACTGTTGTTGAACTTAAGAAGACAGTTGAAGAGCTAGAGAAGTCGATGAAAGAGAAAGAGGAAGGCATGTTGGATTTGGGAGAGGAAAAGAGGGAGGCCATCAGGCAGCTCTGTTTGTGGATTGATTATCACCGCGAGTGTAGTGACTATCTCAAGGAAATCATTTCGAAGACACGCAGGGGCCAGAGAGCAGCATAAATCCTTCTGTATATTTTTTTATGCAACTTTGTCCAGTTAGGTATTGTTGTGATTTGATATATAAATAGCTCATATTTTTTCTGTGAATTGATTCTTTTGTTTTTGGTTTTACAAACATGAGTGTGTATAATTTGATATTTTCCCCATATCATGAGCAGAGTTAGTCCTGTTCTTCTCTTGAATTTGAATTGAATAATCTTAGTGAGGTCTTATTGTTTTGTTCAGTATACAAATTTGGATGAACATGTCCCATTATTAAATTTTGTCAATTCTTACCCGTCTTTGATGCTTTTATTTTACATTTTTTGCTTTTTTTGTTCTACATAGCTTATTAAGCAGGCTGGCATTCTCGTCTTAAACAGATAGTTCTTTCATGCCTTCTGGGCTACAACAGGTTTTATCATAGATTATTAGAAACTAGCTTGCAACTATAGTTAGCTTGATTAGTTAAGTGTTCTTATTCCGCAGAGGACTTACTCTTGCATAGAGACTAAGAGACTCTTGTCACTGTGGATCAGTAGCAGGACCTCTACTATGTCTTGATTTGCTACTTAACTCGGAGCTGAAGATTGTTCTGGCTCAAACTTGAAGATTCTCTTCAACGTAGCTCATGAGAAGAATTGGACTCATACTCTGAATAACAATTGCTCAAGGTCGGTCTGATCCTGAGAACCAGGACTTGTATTTTCTTCCGTGCTTATAGAAGCACATCTCACATTCCTACATTTAACATTCCTCTTGTTCTTCGGGACCTATAAAATCAAATAACAAGGAGAATCTAACAAAATCAAACACAAACCATAAACTGTGCAGGAAAAGGAAATGCATATCACTTTGGAGAGTAAAAAACAGAAGCAAGATATTTAGAAGATTCACGGCTTGTGTTTTTCTACCTCATTCAAGCTCCTACATTTTTTTTTCCTGAATTCTATGTGCTTCTTGTTTCATCCTCTTCTAGTTTAGAAACTAGTATTTCACGTTCCTTTTGGGCCTGCAAATTCTTGGCAGCTAGAACTTCCTCTCGTCAGGTTTTGTTGTATATGGAGTGAATTTGGAATCATAGTTTAACTGTGAGATAAGTATTGTCTAACAAATAGTTTCAAAATGATACAAATTTGGTTATCTCGAACAATTTTTATTTTTTTTTAACTGAACTGATCACTAGATTTTGTTCTCTAATTTTCTATTCAAGTAAACATTGTCTTTCAAGTTTATAAAAATGTCTTTTAGAATAAATTTCTATATAGTTTTCTTAAATTAAAAATTTATAAATAAAAAACCTATTAGAGTTTTAAATAGGTGATGTTTCTTTTCTTTTTTTTTGTAAAAACATCAAGTTGACGTTATTATCTCTTCATATTTTGTTGCACGTTGCAGAAAGGAAATATAAAGATGAAAATAAATTATATAAGAATATGATAGCTTATGAGGTTCTATATTTTAAAAGAAAAAAAACCTGTGATGTTTTTTTTCTTCTTTCTTTGAGAAGATAGACGAAATCAAAATAACCACTTGAAAATTCTAACACAAATAAGTGGGGAATCCAGATTTTAAGTGAATTATGACAACTAGCATAACAATTTTGGCATTTGTCGGTTGAGCTAGGCTTATGAGACTCTTAAACTATACATAAACAATTCTTAAAAAGTATCATTGAATATTTGAGAATTTTAAAAAAGTAAGTCTTAAGTTATTTAAATAATATTATTTTTTTAGGATTGGTTTTGTCTGACAGAACTAACGGCACAACTTGGTGCACATTTGCCTTCCATTATAGACATTATTATAGAATATTTATAGACATTAGTTTTGAAATCCTTCAATTTCAATAATGGTTTAACTTGTTGTCTGGTTGCTTTCAATTTTAGTATAAACTAATATATAAACATTATTATTGAAATCTTTTTTGCTATTTTTTGTTGTAAAATAATTATTAAATTATTTATTTGTCAAATAAAAAATAATTAATTTATATTGTGACAGGTAGATGATATAAGTCTTTAATAATTTTAGTTTAGAATCATTTGTTTTACCAAATACAAAGGTAACACGAATAATTAAGACTACCCTTAAAAAAAAAGGACAAAACTTATATACAGTACCCTAAATATTGTTGGTACTGTTCTCGAATAAACATTGGACACGTGTGCTACTTATCTCAACTCAAATTTGATGGCTTTAACGCCGTGTAATTCTTTGAAATAGAAAAAGAAAAAACGTAATTAAATCCACGCCTTCTTCCTCACCCCATCCACACCTTCTCTTTCAATTCAAATTAAGATTAGAATAAGTAAGACTTTCTTTCAAGTTTCACCCACTGCTTTCATCATCGAATCCAATTGAATTAGAGAGCAAGAATAAACCAATATTCCTTTTTCTTTTGTGGAATTTATCTGAGTCAAAAATAATTGGAAGATCGTCTGCTCTTTTACTCTCCTTTGATACAACCGTTGGAAAAAAAAGGTTCTCTACATGATTTCTCTTCCTTCCTCCTCTTGACAATGGTTTGTTTCATATCGTAACTTGAAATCTTAAAAAATAATAAATTACCGTCGTTGTTGTGGAGGTTACATTAGAATGTCGTTCAGTTTTTTGAATGATCCCCTTCCGCAAATATCCTCTCTCACTCTTCTATCACATGCCCACCGTTTTCACATTCAGTCGGTTAAGCTTCTTCTAATTTAAGGTTCAGTCCTATGTATTTTTTTTTCTTTCAGATTGTTGTTTTAGTAACCGAACACTCACGACGTTAGACGAGTTAGAATGAATTGGATACATGTCTAATTTTTTTCGAGAACAGTACCAACGGTACTTAGGGTATTGTATGTAAGTTTTGTCCAAAAAAATAAATCAAGTTTACTAAATTTCCTCAAAGTATTATATATAGTATTGTTACAACTTGATTTTACCGGGAAACCGCGAATTTGGATTTTCAAATTTTCCATTTCCTTGTTGCGTTTCATTGCTTCAAATTAAATTCAATTTTTGATCCTCTCTCTTATAGTTGAAGAAGCTCGACTTTGATTTCAGCTTTTGGATTCGATCATATCAAACTGAAATCACTCACGTAAGCTTCAATTTCACTATCTCAATTTCTTGCATTGAATTTATTGCGTCTTTTACAATTTGAACCCCACTCTTGTTTCTTGCATTCAATTTGGAACCTAACAGATTCAGAAGATAAGCTGATACAATATCTAAGGTACGTATTCCAATTTTCAATATCTAAGAATATTGAAAATCGATTTTAGGGATTATGTATGTGTTCTCCATTTTCTTTGGGTAGTAATATTATTACATAATTATTGCTTCTTTTTTCTTTGAGAAAAAAACTTAATTCTTGCAAGATTCCTGAAATTGTTGTAAAAATTAGATGTTGCTGATGCTTATTAGTATTTTTTTGTTTGTTTTAGAATTGACAGATAATCTAGTTTCATTTTTATTTGTTCACATAATAATTGTTTCTTGCGTTAAATCCGAGTTTTGGACCACATTTTGGTTTAGTAACTGTAATGATGGTAGATCGTTGATACATTATAGATTGATCATGTATATCATCTTTTATATGTTATATGCAAAAGAAACATTACCGACCACATTATTTGTCATTTTTATTTGTTTTACTATAATTCATTATCGACCTCTATAATTCATTTTTACTTAATTGCACAAAAGTAGTTAAGAGACATTTTCAGAAATTTCTTGAAAACAGATTCTTCAGAACAAAAAATGTAGAAAACTGTGTGCTCAATATCAAATAATTGTTTTAAAATTTTCAGCTCGCGGAACCAAGTTTCAGAACTTGAAATGGAGTCCAAAGAAAGAGAAAAGGAATTATCTGTTATCAATCGTATCATGAAGAAACTCGAAGATACTGAAAAGTATGATAAAGAAAAGCAGCTCCAGGGAGCTAAAGCAGGTACAATCTCTATGCACCATGACTTCTGAATTGTGATATGATGGAAGTTCATGATGCAAAATATGCTAATCACCTTATGGTAGCTCGAACAAATGATTTGGACTTTTTTACTTTTTCTACAGAAATTGAAGACAAAGTAAAAAGGATAATGAAACTTATTAATGATCACGACCTTAACGAGGATGGCACCCCGGCAGAAGTTTTGAAGAGGGAACCACTTGCTCAATTTATTAAGGATTTCTACATTCAATACCAATTTCTTTATGCACAATATGAAGAGCAAGCAAGGGTCAACATTGAAGAGATCAGTGATTTGACACAGCAGAAGTTAGAGTTACATGATAGAAATGTTGACTTAAAAAAAAGATCAGCTGATAAAGAATTGTCCTTATCATGTCTCCGTGAACTTAATAAGTCCCTCGTGGAGATAATTAAGCAACATAAACAAGATTCAGTTCACGTGGAGAAAACAAGAGCCAAAGGCCGTGGTTTGAATACTTTTAAAAAAAAAGCAAGTGAAGACGATAAGCAAATAAATGACCACAGAAATGAGATCAGTAAACTGGCACAGGAGAATTTGTTGATGGGAGAGAAAATAGATCATTTGGAGAGAAGATTAGCAACAAGAAAATCTGAGTTCTCTGCCCTCCAGAAAGCAAAAGAAGAAATTGAGCTCTACTGTGAAAAAATAAGAATAGAACATGCAAAAACCCTTGCAGTGGTTGACAATGAAAAGAATGAATTAGCCAACAAAAACATGGATCTTCAGAGAACATTAGAAGAACAAGAAGATGCATATCAGAAGTTGAATGAAGAATATGAACAAGTTAACAGTTTGTTTAATGAATTTTTTGTCAAACTTGAAGTTGCAGAGAGGAAGATGGAAACAATGGTGGAAGAGTTTCATCAAGGCATTGCGTCAAAAGATCAGATGGTTGCTGATTTGGAACACCAAGTTGAAGACCTGAAAAAAGACCTGGAAAAGAAAGGAAATAACATCAGCTTTTTGCTTGAGAATGTCGAGAATCTTGGGGAAAAGCTTCGCTTGTCAAACCAAAATCTTCGGGACAAAGAACAATTGCTAAGTGAAAAGGGAGAGAGCTTTAGAAAGGTAGAAGAAAAGTTTCAGCACGATCAGAGAGCACTTGAAATCAGGATTGCTACTGCAGAAGCAACAATGGCCGCTGACGATGAAGCTTTTCATGAAACTATCACAAGTACTAAAGAGTGGTTCAACAGTGTGATATCTGGAATCCATACTGTAAGCTTAAATTTTTTTGACAACCACAAAAATATTGAGAACCGCATCTCTAACATCTCACATGAGCTTCGGGTTGCAAAAGAATATATCAATAAGAGGAACAAGGAAAGGGGGCAGTTACAGACAGATAAAAACCATTTGTTGGAGGAGCTGCAGGGTAAAAGGGAAGAAGTTGAAAAGCTAGAGGCAAAGGCAAGAAAGGGAGAATCAGAGAAGATGAATGTGACAGCAATTGTTGTTGAACTTAAGAAGAGAGTTGAAGAGCTAGAGAAGTTGATGGAAGAGAAAGAGGAGGGTATGTTGAACTTGGGAGAGGAAAAGAGGGAGGCCATCAGGCAGCTTTGTTTGAGGATTGATTATCACAGGGAGCGCAATGACTATCTAAAGGAAATCATATCAAAGATTTTCCGGGGCCAGAGAGCAGTGTGAACCCGTCTATATTTTTGTAAGCAACTTTGTCCAGTTAGGTACTGTCGTGATTTGACAAACATGAGTATGTGTATAATTATATTTTGTTTTCCTGTATCAGTAGCAAAGTTACTGTTCTTCTCTTGAATTTGAATTGAATAATCTTAGTGACATCTTATTGTTTTGTTCAGTATAGAACTTTGGGTTAACATGTCCCACTATCAAAATTTTCCAGTTCTTACCCGTCTTCGATGCTTTTTATTTTACATTTTATCACATATTTCTAGAAACTAGCTAGCAGTGATAGTTAACTTGATTAATTAAGTCTTCTTATTCCACAAAGTACTTGCTCTTGCATAGAGGCTTGTGTTTGTCAACCCCATTCAAGCTCCTACATCTTTTTCCTGAATTTTCTGTGCTTGTTTTATCCTCTTCTGGTTCAGAAGAGAGAAACCTACATCTTGTGTTTGTCTAATGATCAAGTGAACTTGCATGGTATTCAAAGCAACTCCCATCGAATGCGGCCTGTGATTCTTGGCATTTAGGATCTAACTCCCATCATTGAGCATGAAATAAAAGTACTAGATGTAGTCTACAATAATTTATGATCCTAAACAACTAGTGAATTTTGATGCAGACATAAGTATCCTACATCTGAAAATAATCCTCTTTATATTCAATACATGCATAAAAATGATTCACAGGTGTCTGGCTCAAGTGGAACCAAGAGCTAGTATATTAGAAATGTAGATAAATACAACTGTACAACAATTCACTCAATAAGGTGAAAGAGATGAGATGATGGAAAAAAATATAAAATCAAAAACTAAAAACTAGCCTATTTTTGAGTAATATAATAATATTCAGACTTTTTTTTAGAGATACTAATATCGGTGAATCTTTCCTTTTTTGAGTTTTGGTTGAATTACATGGTCTAGTTGGGATTCTAATTGACTGTAGTTCAAACTGTTTTTGGTAAATTATAGAGGTCCAACTCAAAGCGAAAATCGGAGGAAAAACAAAACATAGAATGAGGTAAAGGTAAAATTATATCGTTAAGTCATCTAGCTCAAAAATGTGATTGAGATTTGCAAAACTTAAGCAATTTTTTAGTAAATCTCATTGTTCAATATGTTCAGCGATGAAAATGAATAACAGTTGCATAGAAAGATCAGATGTTCCTTTACTGGCACATTTTTTATTCTTTCATTTCCTTGTATATCTTACAAAAATACAACTGACCTTGTTAGATATCCCATGATATTAAAAAAAAAAATTTATCTTAGGGCCCAAAGTGAAAGATGATTACAGCTTAATTAGAACAGACGTAATGGAAATAAGTTGAACACAACTTAAAGAGATAGCATAATTTATTATCTTAACATTAATGCAAGTGCTTATGCTATAAACAAACTCTTCTAAATGCCTAAGTAGATAACCAAGCATGTTGAATTCAAAATCCAAGGAAAAGAAGATACAGAATGAAAAGAGACCATCAAATGACATTTACAAAATGACCAGAAAAAATGAGAATAAGGGATAGCAAAAGACAAAGGATCATAAATAGAATCATCAGTCTGTTACCTTTCCAGAGGCCTGTTCAAAAGCTGTAACCATCTCCAAAACTGATGTTCCCTTTCCTGTTCCCAAGTTATAAACCTCACAACCTGTATGTGCAGACATGAAATGTTACCAAAACAGCATCACATAAAAGTGAAAATCTAAAAACGCGCCAAAGAAAAAACAACTATCATTGATTATGGGAATCCAACATCAGTTCACAACCATTGCTTTTGTCAAGGAGTCTACCAAAATGAATGGACTGAATAAATTATTAGAAGAATTTGATCAAATTATGAATAGTACCTGTCTTAGGATCATCTAGCTTACACAATGCAGCAATGTGCCCATCAGCTAAATCAACAACATGAATGTAATCACGGACCTGAGAAAAAGACAAGATTTATCATGTAAGATCCTCAAGCTTATCGGGAAAAAAAAAATGTAAGATCCTCAAAAGAAATCAAAGGCAGATCTTAACAAATGGGAATTACGCATGCAAGAATGGACCAACTGTGACATCATTATTATCAAAATAATCCAAATCGAAGGGAAATAGTGGATAGTGTGTGAGCTTAGCATGCAACTTTCCAAGTCAAAATTTCAGTAAAACAAGTCAAGAACAAAGAAAACATACTCCAGTTCCATCACTTGTGCTATAATCTGTTCCAAAAACTGTCAATGCAGAGCGTCTGCCAACTGCAACTTGCTGAACAAAAGGCATGAGGTTGTTGGGAATTCCGCGAGGATCCTCACCAATATGACCACTAGGATGTGCACCAACGGGGTTGAAGTATCTCAACAGTGTTATTTTCCATCCTGGATCGGAACGGTAGATATCACGACAAATTTCTTCAATGTACAGCTGAAAGAAAGAAAAAAAAACTCATTAGATTCTGATAGGATACATCTGCAATCTGTAATATACAACCAAAATATAAACAAGATTGCAAAGGGAACTCTTGTTTCACTATCCCTACCCAAGTACCCAATAAGTACCCTAAATAGTTCTCTAGTCATACCTTGGTTCGCCCATATGGGCTTGCAGCCGATAAAGGAAACTCTTCAGTGCAGGGGACCTCCTTTGGCCAACCGTATACAGTGGCTGAAGAGGAGAACACAAGCTGAAATCAATCAAGAAATACAGAATCATGTTAAGTAACAAAATTGCAACAACCAATCTCACAAGACACTTTAAAGTAGCAGTATTATCAAGGCACTAGAAGAAGAAAGTATCTAGACTATATCTTATAGTATCTTATGATGAAACTTTTGAATCATTTCCCACTACAGGTACTCAATCTATATGATCCGACCCGACATTCTTCCCATGCAAGATTCAGGACTTAAAACTAAGATGAAGTTACCTTCTTGCATCCATGGGCAGCCATGACTTCAAATAGAACAATTGTCCCAATCAAGTTGTTGTCATAGTAAAGCAGTGGTTTCTGCACACTTTCACCTACTGCTTTCAGTCCAGCAAAATGTATGACAGCATCAAATCTGAAAGGAAATATACATATATATCAAACAAATGAAATTGCAAGAGAACCCGAAACATTGTAATGTGTGCAATCTTTTTTTGTTTAAAAAAAAGATCACAAGCTTATGCACAATCCTTACTTTGTGGAAGAAAATATTTTCTCAAGCCCATCTCTGTCCCGCAGGTCTAACTGCAATGTGAAGAAGTAAAATAAAATATGTCGGTCATCATCACAATAAAATAACGGTATTCACAATAGGTAACATATTTTTTCCAGATAACTATTTGCATTACTTTATTCAACAATGAATTATAGAGGAATGGGAGGCAAATGGACAACAAAGTGTGTCACTGATCCTTTTCAAACGACAAAATCAATTCTAATAAATACACCATCCATGGACCTGGGGAAAATAATATTGTTATGCCTGACTATTTGAATATTTTTTAAAAGGTCAATGACCTCTGGTGCTTCGAAACCAAAAGTGTCGAAAGCAAAAATTTGTAAAAGTCAGATCTCCAATCACACAAGTGAGAGACCAGGTAAGTCCATACATACATGTTTTCCTTCTACCCACCTGATGAAAAACTATGATTTTTTATTTATTTATTCAATAAGGTGAAATACTTTATCAATGTCTATTGCAGCTAAAATTGTAACTTATATGTTGTTTTCAGCTATTTTTTATAAAAAAAGTCAAAAAAGAAACTATTTTTATAAACTCCTTACAAAAATAGGTTATAACTTATATCAAAATAATTCAAATGCATTTTGAATAATATAATAATTATTTGTTCATTCATTAAACACTTAATTAAGTTTTTTTTAAAAAATTCACTTTGAAAACTACAGTTTAGAATTTCAACAAAATTGCAATATTACCAACAAAAAAAAAAGCCAGATTGGATCTAGTAGTAACGAAATAAACAAAACAAACATCACATCAAAAAGTATGTTATGTACTTGTCGGGCCAATTGTGAAACAGACTTAGCTCCCAATTATTATTCACACACAGCACATATTATTCGAATCTGCCACCGTCTCTTTATTTACAACGTCCAGGAATAATACAAGCAATATAAACTTTTGCTTTCAGTTTTACCCTTTTGGTTGGGTCCACCGAAAAATAAAATTTACTAAATTTTTAAATAAAAAACCACCATGTTCAGCAAAAATAAAATAATTATCAAATCGTAAATGACGGTACAACCAAATGATATTTTACTAATTAATTAAAAACAGAGAGAAATAAAGAATTGAAAAAGGTAGAGCAGCGAGAGAATGTGCCGCGCACCTTATGAAAGGAAAGGTTACCGGCGAAATCACCGGCCAGTTTCTTGACTCTGTCGATGGATATTTGAGAAGAATTATCAAGGTTATCCACCACGACGACTTTGTAACCGCCGAGAAGAAGCTGGAGGACTGTGTGGCTGCCGATGTAACCGGCTCCGCCGGTAACCAGAATGGTTTTGTTTGACATAATTGAAACGCTTTCGTGAAAGTGAGAGAGAAGAGAAAAACTGAAGAATATTTTTTGATAAACTTTGAAACTAGAATGAAAAGGTAGAGACTGCGTTTTTTATAGGAAAAGGAAAAGGAAAAGGAAAAGAGAGAGTTTGTTACGCGCCACGACGTTTTTTTTTATTTTAGGACACTTTGTGTTCTTAATTATGATTACGGAATTTTTTTCATGTTATAGTATTTTCTTTCTTCTTTTTGATTTTTTTTTTATTTATTAATGGTAATTATTAATATTTATGGTTGAATGCTACAGGTCATCCACGTGAGTTTACAGTGTGTCTGTTCCTGATTCGTCTTTCAATTTTCTTATTCTTTCCACCGCAGTCATTGGTGTTTCTATTTATTTTCTAATCCTCATTCTTTCTCTTTTTTGTTCACGATTTATTGATTTATATTGTTTTTTGAGGCAGTGTGCATCATTCATTGGTTATATATATATTTTTTTGGGCCAAATGTTTGGGATCAATGATTGGTTGATCAATAAACATGTTAATGACAGTTACACTCTCTAGGTGGAGTTTTTGTTTTTTAGTTTAGTTGAGTGGTTACTATTGTAAATAAATATAATACTCGTAATAAACTTCAAGGGCATATAAGCTACTTACTTTTGTATATAAAAAATAGGAATGTCAGCAACACACTTTTCAACACATTTTTTTTGACTGGTTAAAATTTACATGGTTTCATTAAATTATGTGGGTTCCATATGGATTTGGTGGGTCCCATATGTATTTTAACCAATCAAAGAAGTATGTTGAAAAATGTGTGTTAGAAAGTGTGTTGCTAACATTTCTCGTAAAAATATATATAAGTTATTACATTTTTCATTAACTAATTGTCTTATTACTAATTTTTTGTGGTTACTTGTGCGAACATTATTATTTTGTTTGGCATAAAACATTATTTTTTTAATAAGATTTTGTGTATAAGGTCCAACGATTACGCAGTTAATTTAGTTATTCTATCATTAAAGGTTGAAGCTCTCATCAGCAACAAATTTTTAATTTCTAAATATATACTCCTAAAGTTTAGGTTTTCGATTTTATTCATAAGAAATTACGAAATTGACGAGAATACTTATATTCCTGATTCCTGAAATAACCTAAATCCAAAAGTTCCTATTATATAGTCTCATGATAATGAGATAACGTGGGGTATTTCGTAATCTCTAATTAAGTTCAAAGAATTCCCCCCAAATGAAAAAGTTGAATGAATTGAATTGCTGCCCAAAAAATGGCAAAAAGCCTAGACAGGCGCTTACGCAATGCAAGTGCAACCAAAATTGGCGATCACTTGTTAAGATTTAATTGTGCTTTGTGTGTTGAAGTTGCATACACGGATTCCTTCGCGGATCTTCAGGAATTGCTAATAAAACAAGATTATTTTATATATGCCGTGTTTATCTCAAAAAGAAGTAAATAGAAGAGTTTCCTTAAATAAAATTAAAAAAAGTTAAATAGTTAAGAGTTATTGGAACAAAAAAAAATTAAGGGTTCGGTATGTTTTTAATCTCTATAAAATTACGAGTTTAGTTACCGTAAAATTTTAATGTTAATTATAATCCTTTAATTTTTATTTTTTTTTTGTTTTTGATAAGGCCAGAACAAATGACATAAAAAAAAGAGTGGCTCCCAACTAAATTGGTACCCAACTCTAATATTTTGCTAGATGCCCATAAATATATTATTAAAAAAAAGGAAAAAAATACATAAAAAAATTGGGGGACATAAACCTAACCAGTTTATCCATAAAATGGAGGTCTACCTAAACGGGTGATATGAAAATTAAAAACAACACAAATGGATTATAACAGTCTCTTAAGTAGAGGTCTAGACCGCAGTTAAAGGACATAGCCAAATAAGACCCTCCTTCCGACGTGGGGATGAATTCACAACCACCATCCAGAAACATCTGGATCAACACAACAGTGCGTCCCTTATCAGACCTTGAAGAATGATGACAGTCTTATAGATGACGACAACGGTAGGTTGGGAATCCGAACTGAAGTTTGACCGTCGGAGAGGAAAACGTCTAATTTTCCATGTCTACTCAACAAATTGAGCGAACCAATTAATCAGAGACAAGCATGAGCCTATCTTTTTTAGGGATGGCGTTTGAATCAACCGCCAACACGGACAAACATTCACGTACCAACAGCCCCTGCAACAAATCACAGCAAGCATTTTCAGCCCTTTCAAGCCCAACTGACCCCGCACACCGCGAACCACAATAGCATAACAGTGACGGTTGTCTGGAATAGAACCTAAGAACTTTAGCACCAAACCAGCCATATCAGTCCAACCAGATTCAGATCGATGACCTAGATTTTAAACAATATCAATAACTTCCGGACATATTAGATCCAAAGCTTCTGCACAACAGAACCACCGAGGAACAGCGGCGCCGTCTACAAAGCTTAAAACCCACAACCTCACGAACCAAAGAGAGAGCTGATAGATGAGAAAACCCAATCGAACGCGATCAAACCACCACCGCCTGAAAAGTGTTGACTCCAAAGGAAACCGACCCTTGCGGGTTTTTGAGAGGAAATAGACCTTCTGCCGAGAGTTGCGGCGTTGTGGGTCGCCGGGGTTTGCAAGACAGCAGGCGAGAACCTCTAACAAACCAAACCCACCAGAACAGAAGACACTAGTAGATCTGGCAAAGGGGTGATGTGGAAGGCCGAAACCACTCATCACACCACCGTGTCGTTGTGGCTACATTGTGATGTGATGTAGTTTGTAGTTTATAATAATAGTCCCTGTTTTGAATTTTTTTTACAAAAAATGGAGACTTTTAATCCTTCAAAACAATCCCTATAAAATGCAAATAGGGATTAAGAATGAATATTTTTTTTGTAGGAACTAAACTTGAAAGTTTGTAATTTTGTAGGGACTAAAAACATATTTAACCCAATAGTTAAATTGTTTGCTTTTTTTTTGGTTCATGTATTTTTTTTGTTGAAAAAGAAATCTTATAAGTTGTAAACGTTTTGCTTTTCGTCCTTGCCGTCTTCATCTGTTACAAAAAACATATGTGTGGCTAGCGGAGGGTGACGTGACAGTTGTTGATGCGACAGACGACGCTGATTTGACAAAGTGGATGACGAGTCACACGGTGGGAGGGACCAAAACCAGAAAAATGAAATCCGTAGAGGATATCCAAAAAAAAATAATAGAACAAATTTAAATTTAAAAACATTGATTCTTCCATCTTCTTCATCCATTTTTGCCTCCATTTTCACCTTGGTTCTTTGGTGATTATTAATCACACTTCAATATTAAATCCCCTTCAAACTCCGGTCTTTGGTAGCAAACAAATTTTCATTTTATTGAACATAACTTGAATGGTTTAATTTAGACTTAATTGATCTTTTTGTCTCTTAACTATTTTTTGGGTATCACTTTAGTTCCATAATTAATTTTTGGTTTGTCAGGGTCCCTTAATTGTTTGTCATTCAATTTGGTCCCGTTCGTTAGTTTTGTGAAGAAAAAAAGGTTAACTCAGATACACATGTCATTTTGGTATTGGCTCAAAAAAAAATTCCTTCATCTTCTTCATCCTAATCTTCAAGTCTTCCCCCATTTTCATCTTCTTCAAATCTAGAACTCATAAGAAATTAATATTAAAAAATTCCAACATCGACAACACCGTCTCGTCAACGCACATATTTCACTTTCCATGACATTTATGAATCCACACACTGCATATATAAATAGACAACAACAAAAATGCTAATAGTTAGAAAATGAAAATCACCAACATAAAAAACAAAACAGTATACTCAATTATGTTTATTTCAATCAAAAGCAGTTATATCCAATAAGGTTTATTTCAAAAAATTATCACCATGAATCTCATCTCATAAAACAGAAACCCAAAAAAAAAAAAACTAAATTCAAATAACAAAAAATTTCAAACCAATTTTCTAGCCCCAATCTAAAACTATAAATACTTATGTTCAATTGCAATCGATGTGTTTCTCTTTTTTTGTTAGAGTACACCACCCTTCCACCCAATCTCCCGACCACCATATAGCCTCGGTATTGGTGATGCGATTAGCCTTCACGGCTGCGTCATCACCAAAATCCTCCGGGGGTATGTTTTTGTTCTTCGACCTCCATTACCGTCCTTCGCACCGGTGACCTTGGTGGTTGCGGATCTGGGTCAAAACTCCACTTCCTTCACGTTGGTGGTGGATTGATGTGTATATAAAAAACGTGACCTTAGATCTTTTCTGATCTGAGTTTCGTGTCTGCCTCTTTTAATGACTTTTCTCGATTTTGTCTGATTGTTGTTGTATTGCTCATCTTGCTTTGTTCCCTGATTTTAACCCAAGTCTGATGAGATCTTCAGATTACAAATTTTACGGGTTTGCATCCACTGCACAAAGAAATTGGGGAAGGTCTTCAATCAGTCTCGATCATTTTTGAATGAATTCAAATTGTTTGGTTACTGTTAGGAAAATCAGTTCTGGCTTGTGTTGATTCTTTTTGGATTGCAATGTCGTGTTCATGGATGGTTTGGCTCGAAAGAGCGATTATTGTTTGTTGTTGTTTTACAAGAAGTTGATGGATCGTGGATCGTTTTTGTGTTGGCAGACGATTCATATGTCATTCTTGGGTATTCCAGCCATCTTGTTGATTGACATAGGACTGTATGGACTTGAAAGAGTCGTCAATGCTTGTTGTCATTGTTGCAGGGAGTTGATAGTACATGATCCGATTCGTGTTGACAATCGATTCATTCACCAAACTTTAGACCCGCGCTCAATTATTAGAATTGTTTAGGATTGGACCCACTTTGTGGATTGTTTTTTGTTTTTGCCCATTAAGGTTGTTGATTAGGTCAGGTTTTATGCCCCCCCAGTTTTTATGCAATTTTTGCTTTTTTTAATAATATATATGAGCAATTGGTGACAGAGGAGAGTAGGGTTCCATCCTAGTTGGACACTATTCTTTTTCATGTCATTTTGCTCTTGGCTTATAAAAAAAAAAACTTTTTAAACTATAAAAAAATTGTAAGGATTTTATTTGTATACATATATGGTGTAAGTAATTTTGATATTATAATTAAATTGACCTTGTGGTGTTGGCTTGCGTATGTGCTCCTATTTCATGTTTGATTCTCTTCGGTGTCGATTTTGGTATGCAAATTTGACATCTTCATTAAAAAATAAAATCCTAAAATTGATATCTGGTATGCAGGTTGGCTTCTCCAATCAAACAATACTATATCGATGGATAATCTGCAAGTACTTGTATCATATAATGTTGAGGCATTCCATGATGAGACCCCGAGACTCTTAACTTCTTTTACCCCCCAAATATTAAATTAATAATAAAGAAAGTTTATATTCCATTCAAAAACTCAACCCTAGTAAAAAAAAACTTAAATTTATACTAACAAGTAACACAAATGGAGCTTCCACCTAGAATCCTGTCAAAGCCTCTGCAGGTGGTATCTTTAGGAACTTCGAAGGTGAGTGTATTGGTTGTTTCTCTCAATTTTCAGGCAGCAAGAATGCTCTTCATGCTGAATTGGTGGCTATCTTTCAAATCCATCTATGTGTTTCCTTGGTGTTTAAGGAATAGATGGCAGAATTGTTTGTTTAGAATTTGAAATATGAGATTTGTTGTGACTCACATTTATAGGGAAGGTAATGCTTGTGCTGATAGCCTAGCAAACCTTGGTCTTTCTTTTCCTTCTTTTGAGCTGTTTTGGTCTGACTATATCCCAAATTTCATTAGAGGGGAGTACACTAGGAATAGGTTGGGTATACCTAATTTGAGGTTTAACATCTTTTGAAAAAGTTTTGGTTTGGTCCCCCTTTTCTTTCTTATACTCTTTTTGGTTTCTTTAAAAAAAACATATTTTATCATAATGATATTTATGCAAATATTTTAGAAAGTAATTTTATGATATGACATCGTAGTGAAATAGAATATGTCTTATACGAACATCTCAAAAATGGTCTAAAGGTAGACCTTTACCATTTTTAATAAAAAAAATAAAATTTTACAATAATAAAAATTGGGGAATAAAAATAATATTTTAATAAAATTTAGGGTTAATTAAGTTTTTCGTCCCTATAAATATTCACAGTTTTGTTTCTAGTCTCTAAAAAATAAAATCACACATTTTAGTCCCTATAAAAATTTTCCATCAGCATATTTAGTCCCTATAAAATTTTTCCATCAGCATTTTTAATCCCTGTAAAAAATTTCCATCAACATTTTTGGTCCCTAAAATGCTTAAGGAAAATGTTACAAGGACTAAAAAGTGTGATTTTATTTTATAGGGACTAAAAACAAAACTGTGAATATTTATAGGGACTAAAAACTTAATTAACTATGAGGATTTATTGTTAAACCAGATCTATATTAGACAACTGAGTACAACACATCAATTGAACTTTATTTAACTGATCTTTCTCTTACTTAATATCAATAGACTTTTTTTCTGTTACTATCACAATAGACTTTGCACATACTTCACATTTATTTAAATTGAACTTTAAATTTAATATTATCATGTGTAGTGTATGTACCATGTAGCTAGCACCGAGGCTTGTCATTTTCTGATTTTGGCATATAGGCGCTAGGACATGCCTTTATCTCCTTGGAGTTGCACTTTATAATCATCATCACAAGCCATCTGTTTCTTTTCAGCCAACCTATAGTAGCAAGATAGCAACGCATCATTAGACATAGAAACTTCCAACTTCATGGTTTTGTAGGACCTTCTCTATAATAATTCCTTTAATTAGCAGTACCTCCAAATCACAAGAGAACATGGATGAATATGAAAGTGCTGTGCTTTTGTTCAATATCTCAACTCTTTTTTGTTGTGAATAAAATAAAATGAAACTACAAACAAGGACGGCCAAGAAGGGAATAAAAAAGATATCAATGTGGACTAATAAAACGTGGAAGCATATGAACAAATTAACAATCATTGCATGAAAATTCGACCAACGTGCTGGCGACGGTGGTAAATCCAAAAAAAGAAAATAAACAATTTGGGGAATCCTACCTAACTCAAAGCGATGCATGCAGATACCATAATTGATGTGACATCTAGAGTAATTTATTCAATTACATGAATAATTTTATTCGTTTTTCTTAAGATTTTTATTTTATAAAATAAAATTTATAGACAAGCTGAATGCATTTTATTCGGATAAATCCCTCAACAATAATAATCAATATATATCTTATTAAGTAAGGTCGGTTACATGGTCAATTTATGACATAATTTTATAAAATAAAATTTATAAACAAACTGAATGCATTTTATTCGGATAAATCCCTCAACAATAATAATCAATATATATATATATATATATATATATATATATCATTAAGTAAGGTTGGTTACATGGTAAATTTACGCCATAATAGACCATAATTAATAGCTCTAGTTTTAAAAAAAGTTAAATTAGTAGCTCCAGAGTTTGATAACAAAGAAGCTATCGATCTGCATGCCTTGAGAGATGATATCCGCCAAAGCTTAAGTCAAATGAGAGCATGTGGCAATTCCTAAATCGGGAAAAAAGAATGGTTTTTCAGGTAGATTGTTAGGTATCCATCAGACATTCCCTCAAACCTAGGTTTGCATTTAAAAAGAAAACAATATTTTGTATTTAGATTTGTGAATGTATTTTTTTTTTTTGAAACAATGAAAATGACAAAAAATTGTTTTCATTATTTCCAAAAAAAAATGTCATCTTCAAGCAACATTTCATCTTCTCTCTATCACAATGATTCAAAAGTCTCACGTCTTTTTATTAGCCGGTTAAAATATACACATCTTTTAGAAAATATCTGCAAAGAGTAAAGGGGATTTTAAATATTAACTAATGAGACTACGAGAGACATGTTCCAAAATATTTTTGCAATGTTGATGCATACACAAACTATAGTAACAACATAACACAAATCCAACAACCAAAATAGTTGTTTACTCAGCATTTATAGCTACCTTGGGTAGGTTTACTGGCTTACACCAAAAGATTGCACCTGCATTCTGATGCATGACATGCAAGTCCTTGCTTGATGCCATTCTTCTGGCATATCATTTGCCATGCAGCATGCTGGTATGATTTGTTGCCCCTCTTTCTCTACAAGCTCCACAATATCATGCCAAACAAAGAGCTCTGCATGAACTATCCAGCTCCCCACAAAGATAGAAACACCACTCCATTAAAAGAAGGTCAACCTTGACGCAGGTCGCCTCAATGAGCTCCAAAAGCTTTGCCTATGCCAACAAATTAAGCTCGACTGGCATGTGATAAACATAATCCATCTATTCTCCAACGCAGCACCACATCACAATTGACACAAATCACAATCAGCTTGGCAATTTACCCCTGGTCCGTACCAGCATGCAAGAGGAAGACAGTCTTGGATTATGTTTATCACAAATGTTAACCACTAAGAATCTAAGACAAAACTACGCTACTAGACATGCTTTCCTTGTGCTAATTATCTAATGAGAAGGCAAATTTATTACTTAGAGGAGTGCTTGGAACACACTTGTTATTAACACTCCTCTTATTACTTATTAGATGAGAATGGACCTCTCCTGGGATTGTTCACACAGAATCCAATCCTAAGTTTTTCAATTAGTGAAGTGTTACATATAATAATATCCACAATTCAATGGATACATTCTGAATAATTGATTTTTGTTAATTCACACAATATATATTGACAATATGATCCTTAACAAAAACAATACTAGGATGGTTAACAGCGGATTTACAACGTGAATACGTGATTTGCTGGTATTTTTACCTATGACTTTAAAAGCCAAGAGGATTGGGTTTCAGTGGCAACAAGTATTTGCAATTAGAAGCCACACATGACACATTCTCATATTTATATCATATACAAGACATTCCTTCTTGAGATATGATGATGGTGATTGCACTAACATACTAGAATTTCAAAATTTGTCTGCTAAAAGACAGGTGACTGGAAGATGCTCTTTTGCTTAGTCAAGAACAGATCATTGAGCGGGGAAGTGAGGCTTCAACTAATGATGTAGTGGTGCGAACCAGATGCATCCGTAAATCTTTAAACTTCGTCCAAGGGCACTGGCTGGGAGCTAAGAAGTCTTTCGGCCTCATCATTTGCTTCTGCTTGCATTTTCCATCTCTGCATAACAAAGTAAAATAATGAATTTCTATTGCAACACAAAGCAAAGGTCTCAGTACGTTATTTAAAGTACTACTAAATACAGGGAATGTATTATGGATCCACTCCATTGCCTCCATTTCTTTAGTTTTGGAAATACAAACATATTTCGTATATTAATAATGGAGAGGATATATGTCCGTAAAGACAATGCCGGTGTTAAGCAGGATTAGATTGTGAATTTAAAAGCACATTAAAGCGGAGATTATCCATCTATCACAGACAGCGAACAAGGCACTAAGGATGGATATCTTAATTTCTTAGCTTCAGAATCTCACATCAAAAGAAAAATCAAGAGTATAAATGAATTCAACTTTCAATGTTGGCTTTCAGCTTGGTAGTCTAAGAAATTTATTATAATTTTAGGAGGAATTATTTTGCAAGATTCGGTGAAAGAAATTGGCCATGTTCGTAACTACAACACCAGATAATAGGCTTGAATTTTAAGCGAATATACCTCCTCTAAATTTTCAAGCTCCATGATTTGCTCTATCTGTTCTGTGAACCCATCCTGTAAAATAAGGATGCTCAACTAAGTAATTAAACTTTTATAGCAAGATTTCATGACACAAGAAATATAGATCAAGTGGTTTACCACATCACTAGTAGTTTCAGCAGCAAGAACATCAGTTTCCATCTCTACTTCAATTTCAATCATAGAGGAAATCTGACCAAAGAACAAAATTAACACTCATTCATTGATTTGAATATACAAAAGCAACCAGGAGAACTATTTTTTTAGAGGAGAGAATGTTTTCTTTTTTTGAACAAGAGGAGAGAATGTTTTCTATTCACCCTTTTAAAGAAAAAGCATACCCTAGCATAGCTAGCAATCAATTCAATTCGTCCCTGGAGGGAATTTTGCAGGCTCTCTCGGACCCTTTTGACTTTACTTATCCGAGTCCTAGAGATAAATAAGTGATAATGGTAACTTCAGACAAGACCAAAGTAAGAGGAGCCAGACAATTAATGAAAATTGAGGACATCGACGTAGATCGTCGTCGAAGAAAAATATTATTTTCAGTTATACTAGAAACAGAGATGTATGATGTTATAGCAATTAACCGATAAGAAGGTTCTCCAACAGCTGAAATTTTATTCTCAAGTTGGCACATCCGCGCTAACATCCAAACCTTCAAAAAATAAAACAATCACATTATATAACTCAAACAACAGGTAAAATGTTTCAACAGAAGGCGAGGAAAGAAACTATTATGCTCAAAAATTATTTTTATACAATCTTACTCTCGCATAATGGAGCATTGTTATATTAATCCATTTTTTTCTTCAACAATCTAACATTGTCGTATTAAAAGGAACTCAACCACAGAGGGAGTATATTAGCAAGAATGCACGTCTGAGATGAAGCACTTCTCCCTTAATGAGTTTGTGAAATTCTCCGAAAAAAAATTGTTTTTTATATACAAGAGGTTGAAAATTAGGATAGATAAACTGTTAAATGTCGCCCAGGAAATCTAACCGCTCCCTTCCCCAAAATTAAGTAAATAAAGGTCGATATCACCATGCTAATTACAAATCATGCAAAATGCACACCTCTTTTTCAGCAGCTACTTTTAAGTCATTGATGCGAGACTGAAGCATGTCATATTGAGATAAAAGACGTTGTTTGATAGCAGTTACTTCCACCGATCTTTGCGGAAGCTGCAATCATATATAAATGCATACGGACTTAGTATGTCTTTTCTGGGAAGATCCACAATTGCTACCTTTGTGAACAGTGAATAAAGGGGCCAGCAAGTCATAATTGGACTTGGTATGTCTCAAGAATTTGAAGTGGTGAAACAAAGCACAAACCCTTCAGTTGTGAATAGCATGTTTTAATCACTGAAGGCGATAATAGAAGATTAAATTATAAGGCACTGTCAGCAGAAGATTGCTTCTTTTGAGAAGTAAAACAAGTTGGATGAAGAGAAGATAAATTAGCATCCCTCAATGGGAAAAGAACTGATGTATCAACTACAGTACCTGATTAAACTGGGGAAAAACAAAGGAGTTCAAGGCAGAGCCAATAGCAAGAGATGAAACTGCAACAACTGATAGGAATTGGGGTAGGCTGGGGTCAATAAGTCCAGAAGCAGCGTCACCAGTGGCAAACAACGCAAGAAGTGGAAAGAGGATGGAGGGTTTAAGTAATGATGAATTTTCATCTTTTGTAGGGGCTCTTACAAGACGTGATTCCCGTCCATCTTTGTGGTTTGTTATGCACATAGCTTCACCAGGATATAAATCCGGGGCTCTTGAACTTAATTTAATGGGGCCCAGCTTTCTATATACATTTGATGGAGCTGCCACGGCAACAGTTACCCTTTCGCCTTCTTGTGCTGGCAGATCAACTGTCTCAGTTGCAAATCTGTGAGTACGAGCCATGCCAGAAGGCGTCTGCACCTAAATGCCAGGAGAAGAAAGAAAAGGATGTAAAGAGGTAACACAAGTGAGACATTATAAACATATCAGCAATTGACATGAGATTATTTCAGCAACAAATTCATATAAATAATAAAAACTAGTAACGAAGCACTCGTTTCTCATATCTCAGAGCTCATAAAAAAAATAACACTAGCATATGTTTACTCACTGAG
>Ga0315913_1000315_pt1 | contig 39700 bp, 16 predicted proteins | sample MpolsnodulesMG_FD_207736 | JGI IMG/M metagenome (GOLD analysis project Ga0315913, IMG submission 207736) | Medicago polymorpha root nodule microbial communities from Los Angeles, California, United States - small nodules | ecosystem: Host-associated > Plants > Roots > Nodule | place: USA...
CATAACTAAAGAATCCATATCTTCAATCCAGAAAACCATATTCATGATTTTCAGAAAAAATCACAAAGCTAAAACAAAGTCACCACCCCATCTTCATCTCCACGGAACAAAATGAAAACAAACACCAATAAACAAAAATGAAAAAAAAAACATAGAAAAAATCAGATCGAGACTAACTCATAGCCGCGTCAACACCAGAGCTCAAGTCCAAAATGACGACGTTCTGGACTTTCCAGAAAGACAATGACGACGTTGAACGAAACCAGTGACCACAATAGAATCAAGACACACCAAAACTCTGAAAGGGAAGTCGCTGCGGCGCTTAATCGACGACGATCTGAAATCCATAAATATATTTTTCATTTATACATAAAAACACGGGACATATATTTATCCCTAATAAACATAAAAAACAGGTAACACATATTTGTCATCATTGTGGCAAAAACAATGACATATTTTTTTCGACAACAAAATATTGACATATTTAAAAATTCACGGGATAAATAATTTTCATCAATAAATTAAAAAAAGTAAAACAATTTAAGATTGAAAAGTAATGGCTATCACCCGTGCATTGCACGGGTTAACACACTAGTTTCATAACAGTTTAGCAATTATTTGATATATACATTTTTGGATTCCTTGATACCACGGTACTTACCTTTGAAATTTTCATTTAATGAATCATGAAATAGTTGAAATATGAAGTTCTTGATTGCTTACAAACCTTGAATGTCCAATATACACAAATTATCTTGAACTTTGTTTTTTTTTTTTACTTTTGTCTGAGGACAAATAAAGTTTTAAAATGAGGAAAGTTATAATAAGTGTCAAACTTACTTCATTTTTAATATAATTGTAAGGCACTCATTAACTTGCATTGAATTTTTTTTGGTGGTGTGCTTCTATTTTTTTTTTGGTGGTGATTAACTTGCTATGAATTGAAAACATAGAAAAATTCCGAAGTTAATGTAAATATTAAATATTTATGTTTTATTTAGAATTTAGGTACTTAGATGTTCCATCTTCACCCATGCATGTACCTCAAGCTAGTAATCATCGTGTCCACGTTGAATTCTTCCCATCACGAGCATGCCTCTGCGCTGAAGGATGTAGCTCAATCGATAGGATGCCCATAAATGTCTCATAGGTCTTGCATATCGGCTTCCTATATGCCTTTGTAGTGAGTATGCCATCAATGTAGGAGAGATTGGTGTAGAACACCTTCATGACCTTGGAATATGTATGGGTATCTTCATCGACCCGAACTCAATGTGGTTCAAGTCGTCAAATTTGGTGCTCGGTAGGTAGGTATGTGAAGGCTTTTGTTTGCCTCACCATAGGTTCAGGTTCTTCCATCTTGATGTTCATGTCGTATTATGGTTCTATTTGCGGGTTAGCACTCCTTGTGTAACACATTTAAACCCCACATACAATATTTAATAATAAATCAACAGATAATCACAAGGTTCAAAGTGTTACTTCATCATTAATCTAAAATAGTTATAAATAAGTCGCAGCGGAATCACAACATAAAACAACAAAAAGTTATCATCTCAACATCTCAAATACTCAAATACATCATTCTTGAGAACTCAAAGGTTCATCCTAAAACATAAATCCAAAGACAAAATAAAATAAATCCCCGACACATAATCAGAGCACGACAACTAAGACTCCAAAAGCATAAGCAAAGAAGGAGGATAGACATCACGCCGTCCTCGGGAACTCACGACGAAGTGGTATTCGGTGGATGAGTTCCATGAGAAATGAGTGGGGAGTTATGGGTTTTCCACATATTCATGGTTTTAATTTAGAAATGTTGGGAAAGCAAGGTTGAAATTTTTAACCGTTCTCAATGCTATCATGTTCAAGATTATTCAAAGCTATTTTTTTTCACTAGGAATTTTCTAGGATCATCTTTCGGGCATAATCCATGCTATGATTGGTGTTGCAGCTGGTCCTCCTGAATATTGCTCAAGGAAAGATACTATTAGTCTTATACGATCATGCATGCTCATGGACATAGTTAATAGACAAATTGTTCCTTTATTTTTCACCAAGAATTAGTACCTAAGCTAGTCTTAACCTAGAGATTATGTTGTATCTTAGGAAGAAACTATTTTCCCCCATACATACTAGCTTTATCCAATCCTATCCTATAGAGCTAATCTCTAATCTCTAATCTTAATCTAGATACCTAATCTCTAACCTAGAGACCCAATCCTAACCTAGAGAGCTGAGATCTAAATAGGAGCTATTCTCCCCCTAAATCCAATACTACTATACTATTCTCCCCCTAAATCCAATACTACTATACTATTCTCCATACTAATACCAAGGTTACTTTCTCTCACTTAATCATTATAAAAAAAATAAATAAACAAGGTAAAGAAAAAAGAAAGAAAAAAGATAAAGAAAGTTATACCAAAATAAAGGGAAAAAATGATACAAAAGAAAGAAATATAATAAGATAAGGGAAAGCAACATATCTATGTGAAGGAAACAAACTAAGAAAAAAAAATAAGACTGGGGGGAAGGAAACAAACTAAGAAAAAAAAATAAGACTTGGATTTTTTTTTTAAAGCCAAAATAGAAAATATATTAAAAAAAAGAAGATCAGGAAGTACAAGACTGGGGGGACATATACCTGACCCAGTAAACCACAAAAATAACCCGTAACGGGGGATACAACAAATCATCATATAAGTGGTATAAAAAGAACACAACTCTAAACAATCATTACCACGGACAATCCAGCTCTAAACAATCCTTTTGATTTTTTAGTTAGAGTTTACTTTTACAAGACTTTTATTTGGAATTGATTTTTGTGTTTTATCAATAATACCAATGACCCCTTCAATTTGGTTTTAACTAAGATTTATTTATGCATTGATATTTATATTTTTATACAAGGAAAAATTATATTAAAGTGTGAACGTAGCATTGGTTTAAGTGTAATAAGTTTGAATCTCTTAAGAAAAGTCTTAAGTTTGAACCTTGCAGATGGAAAAAATGTGGTCCGGAGATTAGGTCCTGCTAAAGGTGGTGCTTCACACCAACAACATGGTTACTAAGATCAATTTGTATCGTTAGATCTTACATCTTCGAGAACAAATATATTTCACCTTTTTCTCCTTCCTTCACCTGGTTTACTACTTCCTTGAAGGGGCACATGAGCTAAGCCTCTCCCATCCTCAACCATTTCCTCTCTCCTCCTCTTAAACGCCATAGGTTCGACCTTTTGGACTTAACCATTTTTATTACGTGCAACAGTTCAGTACACCTGCGAAGATAGCTAACATGCACACTATAAATCTTGCACCATAAGTGATAGTTTCCTCTTTGCCATAGAGCATTGTATCCTCTAAATTCTCAAAGGACCTAGGTAAAGCACTCAATAGGTGTAAAACTTTATCTTCGTCTTCCATATTCACATCTATGTTCGCCAAATTATCAATAATCTTATTAAACTTCATTAGTTTCCCCATTATAGGTTTTGACTCCACCATTCGGTAAAAGTAGAGTTGTTGTTTTAGACATTGTCTATGTGCCAAAGACTTGGTCATGTATAATGAATCAAGTTTATTCCACATAGACACGACAATAGTCTCCCTTGCTACTTCTCTCAACACCTTATCCCTAAGACATAGAATGATGGCACTACTGCCTTGTCATTCATCTCAATCTTCTCATCACGTGTCGGATGCACTAGCATCTACACTTCTCCCTTCAATGCCTCAACACACTTTTGTTGGATTAAAATTTTCATCATATTTACCTTCAAGAACCTGAAGTCATTACTACAGGAAAAATTCTCAATATCCCACTTCGAACCCATGATACCTGATTATCGATTTGTTGGGCGTCAATTGTTATGAATTCATTTAAAATCATACCAATAAAATACTTGATGTGTGGAGCAAATTAATCATGCAACCATTATTAACGTGGGTGACAATTATAACCGCACGCAAAAAATAAAATAGCAAGAGAAGAGAGAAAAGAACACAAGAGAATATGTTTACCCAGTTCGGTCTAATACTCACCTACTCTAAAGGAGAGAGCAATTCTCCGTTCCACTATAATGATGAGTAACTTGACAAAGGGTTACAAGAATCAGTCTTCAAACTTAATTCTACCCAAAATCCCGAATATCTTCCCGTGACCAAGAGACTCAATCATAATAGTGATTGTTCAAGGTGAATCGATCCCATTGTTGCCAAGAGAATTCTCTATAAACCATAGTTTCGTAGTTGGCTTATTTTTCTACTGGTTTTCCATCTGATACAAGATTTGTATTTATAGAAAAATATAACCATCAAAATTAAGAATCGAAAATACGCTGAAAATACGTTTCTGATTTTCTTCTTCAGCGTAAAATCAGGCCACAAATTTAACACATCGGACCCTGATTTTATCGCAACAGAAGTCTCAAAACTGAGCCAAAATCGTGCCACAATTTTTGACACTTCTTCATCCATAAATTTTGAGTCACTTTCTACTTATACGTTATTTCTTCTGCTCAGTACATGTATTTCTTATTCCTCTATATTTATATGCATGTATATTGGTTGTGTGTATTTGTATGTGGGTGCTTTTTTTTCACCTTTGTTTTTTCAATTCAAAATGTTTTAATGATCCATCCAACAACGTAGGTTTATTTTTTAGTCTTGGTAACTAATAATATATATAGTATAATGAAGTCTTTTTTTTTTTTTAGGGAAGTATAATGAAGTCTTGGTGATTATTCTTAGGGTTGAATAAGTTTTTCGTCCCTAAAAATTTAGATTTTAATTTTTAAAAAATTTAGAAGAATGTTTTCGTCCTCACAAAAAAATTTGTTTTGTTTTTGGTCCCTAATGGCCAATTTATGTTAATATGAAATTCAAGAATATGAGTTTTTTTGTTCAAAATTGGTTTCATGTTATGTCTGTTTATTTTATTCAACTTTTGTATGTTCATATTATATTCAAAAAATGTCAAGAACATATCAAAATTATTTTCGTTAGGGGCCAAAAACAAAACAAAAAAAATTCACTACAAAAGAATTGAAAATAATAAAAAGATGAAGGCTCTCAAGCTTCCATATCTTGCCCAACCCCTTGTCGAATCCTCTTCTGCCACTAAGATATGATGTTGTTTGTAGATTGTGCAGACCAACCAGAGTTTCTCAAAAGGTTGGTGGTTTCCTATGATTTGGCATGTTAAGACTCAGTGTTCTGATACAAATCAGGTTTGTTTCCTTCAACTCTTTGTGCGTAATTTATCTGTATATGGTATACTGATTCGAGTAGGAATGTTGTGTGTAGTGAGCTGTTTGTTTTTTTGTATCCTGTTGAATTTTTTATGTATCCTTCTACACCTACTCTCCTGGTTTTGCACCTATAGTTTCATTATGGCAAGTGACAGGATCAAAACGTCTTGTGTTTTTTTGGAAGAGAATTTGTTTAATCCTGTAATTTTTATTTTGACGTTTATATTGTCTTATGCATTTCCATGTTTCACACATGGATATGTTACCTACTTTGTTTATTGGAAAAAAATTATTTTTTCTTGGTCACATTCTATTGGTTTCATTATGTTTTTATCTAAGCATTATTGGTTGGTTGGTTTAAACTTGTATATTATGAGATGGAAGAAGGAATCTTCTTCTAACCATTGTATATGTCTACATATTGTAGCTTCTTTCTGGTCAGGTAATTGAAAACATTTTAGTGATACTAAGCATATTTGTCTGGAACAACGATTATACGATATCTAATATTCAATATTCATATTATATGGTTCGGTATGAAAAATATTGAAGTTTGCCTAAAATGCTAAGAGGGTGCAACCATTTTGACTAGTGGGTGTCAACCAGAGGTATGTGATTATGCTTTCTGTGCAAGTATATTCATTTATGTATTTTTGCAGTTTCCATTATATTTGATTATGTTTTGCAAATGCAATGGCAGCATGTAAAGAAAGGATTCTATGTTGTGCCAGTCTTCATAACTTCATAACTCATGTGACTACTTCCATGCAAATTTGGAAAGAAGTATTTGGACCTTGTGTAAAAAAAAATTAGCACCGAGGAAGAAGCTATTGATCTTTCAAATAACACTATGTGACTCAATTTTCTGTAGACTATTATTAACTTCATCTGTATAAAAAAATTTCCTTCATCTGTATAAAGTTTTGGGAATACTACTTAATCTAATTTTTGGGAATATTGTTTCGAATGTCCAACCACTAGTGTATTGGTTTTTCAATGTTTAAACTATGTACTTTGTCTATTGTTTTCATTGTTACTTTTGAAAGAATTATATGAATGAGATTTTGATATTTTTAGTTATATATTTCTATATTTTAAGTATTTATTAATATATTTATTTAAATTGGCAACAAAACTGCCCCATTCAATTTTTGTTTTTAAAAAACTAAACATTTGCGATTGTTGTGAGGGGTCGCAAGCTTGTTTATATTAAATTAAAGCACCTACTTTGCGACTGTTAGGAACTGTCACAATAGCCTTGCGACAGTTGGTACGATCGTTCCTTGAACTGTAGCAAAAGACAGTTGCAACCCCAACATCAGTGCATGTTGGGGAACAGTCGCAAATATACATTTGGGACCCTTCTAACAGTCGCAATCAGTCATTTTAAAAGTCGCGAAACGGCTTTTTTCGTGTAGTGATTGTGAGGATGAAAACACCTCATTTTATTTTATAAGGGACGAAAAACATATTTAACCCTTATTCTTAACACTCATGCTGCTAAATTTTGTCTTTTTTACAAAATAAATGGTTCTTGAAGGTTAGAAATGGATGGATGAATTGTTAATGGAGATATACTTTTGGTAATAATACATTTTACATAATACTATCGTTCATAAAATAAGGGTAAAAATGGAATTATTTTTTTAGTTGTTCCATGCCGTTCACTTTTCAAATAATGGAATAGAAACATTAGTATGTCACAACGTAAGATATCCAAACAATGGAATAGAACTCGGTTTCATTTTGTTCTATTTCGTTTCGCTCTCATTAAAGGATGTGCGTTTCTTTTATGAGCGGAGGGAGCATACATACTAATTAGTTCTTATACAATATAATTACTCCTTATGCCACAATATATAATAAGCAAACATATTAATTATTATAACTATAATTTTTTGAAAAATTTATTGAGAGGAAAAAACTGTTAGTCAAACATATTAACTATTATAGTTATACAGTAGGTAATAACTTTTTAAGAAAAATTCCATTAAAAATATATTTAAGAAAAATTATTACTACTTAACTTAAAAAGTAATTGACTGTAATAAAGAGACATTATTTTTGACCAAAAAAATAATAATATACACTATTTATTTAATAGAAAAACACAATAAGGAAAAACATTATAATAAGATTATCTACCATAGATACAAAATAAAATTAAAAAAAAAAGATTCTATAACACTAATTGGATTTCAGCCATTGGCATTATAAATATCTTTATTCCTAGCTAGTAATATACACGAGACAGAAAAAAAAATATTCACAAGAATCACACATACACATACGAGAAATTCCTTTAGGTTTTATGAGAATAAGGCTATGTGCTATTAAAGCACTTTTATTGTGAAATGTTGGAGAGTTTAAATTTTTATAAGTGTTCGGAGTTTTGAATGATGATTTTATCTTGGAGGAAGAATATTTGGGGCTGAAAAAATTTGGTTATCAAGAAGTGTAATTTTAAGTTGAATATTATCAAAGTTAATGCCCCAAATTTGAAGGTTTTCAATTATCATGGGTCAACTTTTATCGGGTTGATATTCAATCATATGTATTGGATGAGGTTAATCTTCAAGTTTCACTTTCTCAAGGATTTCTTGGACTTGGTTTTTATCAAATTTACAAATTATTAAAGGAGGTCGCTTTTGTAAGAGTTATGAATGTTTGCACTTACTTGCTTCAGGTAATTTAATTTTCTTTACCTTTTATCTTTTTTCTTAAATTTAATTATTATCATTATTATGATTGCATACTATATTAGTTTTATAATAAAGTATAGTCGTTGAAATGATTTATAGCAAGATCTATGTCTTGTTTCTTTAATGAATTGTTTTGAAAATCCTATAATTGTATTCATCAGAGCATTTTATAGCAAGATCTATGTCTTGTTTTTTTTTTTTTAGGGAATCTATGTCTTGTTGTTATAATTGTATTCATCGTGGCGTTTAATGGTTGGGTACGTATTTTAGAAAATCTTGGTTAGACACCTCATAGATGTGTATACATATTGAGAAAGATAGAGATAAGAGAGAATGAAGTGATAGATATTATAAAGTGATCGGAAAGTTGGAATGTCTAAATCATTGTTCTACTTTATTTTAGAGTGTATCTTTTTGCTCGGGGAGTAGAAGGTATACTTTTATTTAGATTTTGCATTTTTAGGGTCGTAGTACGATGCATCTACCTTTAAAAAAAACCAATAATTTGATGTGTTTGGATATTGTGGTTGTGAGAACGGTTAAATTCAATGAATAAAGTTTTTTTCTTTCTCGAAATTTAACTAACACGTGTTGTCTGAAATGACATCATCTGCACGAAAATGCTGAAATTAAACCCTTCAAGATGATAGTACTGTAATGGATCGTAAAACTATGTCCTAAGAGATTTAACATTAATTATGATGTACTTGCACTATGCATCTAAGAGGGTATTCCAAAACTGATAAATGATAATGAAGAGAGAATGTTTATCTCGTGCACTTTCTCTAAGACATTTGTTTTTACCCTTAAAAAGATTATTGATTTTTTTTTTTGGTCAAATAGTATAATGATTAGAAATTCACATTTTTAAGTTGAATAAGTAGGATGTTTGAAGTTCAAACTCCAATCCCTGGATGTGACATGGGTGGTACAATAGTGGTGGTCGAATACGTGGTAGATACATAGTGGTCACAAAAAAGTTCTTTACAAAATTAGGATATAAGCTGAGCACTATGTATCTACCACTTATAAACATTTTGTTAAACTACATTTCGCTTATTCTTTTTGACACAATATCTCACTACTCTTAACAATTAAATTATTTTTATAAATGATAAACATATCAATTAAGTTAGGTTTGTAGAATAGATTTCTAACAACTTTATATCCAAAACACAGTTATCATAATTTCCAATTCATTGCAATATTAAATTTCCACATGCATACTTATAGTAACACACAATATAACCAAAAATGAAATGCTATCACTTATTAATTTTGACTAAAGTTTACTTGATCGTAAATAAATTCAAAATATTTGAAAATGAAGCACATTATTAACGGTGAATTCATTTATTCTAATTTTAAACCAAAGTTAATATTAACAAGTAATTAAGAAAGTATATAAACCTTAAACCTGAGCACTTCCCTCTCTATCGAAAGTTCATGAGATGTTGAAATGAAATTGTGGTAACTACTGCTAGAGCAAACTACAGTATCTGATCTTGGCGATCTCGAACCAGTCTGAATGTACTGAATAGTTTGTACATCAATAGTAAATCCCAATCCAAGAAGAGATGAAGAAGGTTTTAGCTGATAATTACTCGATGGAGGGTCTGAAGTCGTTATTGGTTGTCGTGGTGGTTCAAAACTAATAGGCCACACATGAAAAATAGTTGGAGAAGGAACTTGATTCACACGACCTTCTGTCAATAACCTAATATGTTGATGAACATTTGTTGTGCTTTCAACATAAGCATCGTCCATTCCTTGTTGAATAGAGGTATCAAAGAAGTCCATGTTGTTGTTATTATCACCATTATGGCTAAAACTTATGCCTTGAGAAGAACTTGCTGCTCCTCTTGTTGTTTTAGAGGGATATAGAAATGATGCAGAGGTAGGAGAAGGATCATGTCTTACTCTAAGTAAGTTCGTCCAAGGATCTTCTTGACGACGTAATCTACTAAGACTATCGAGCGACCTAGTGGGATAGTTTTCATAGATCACGATTCATCTCATTATAACTTTCCCACTAGGTCTATCGATAGTCTTAGTAGATTACGTCGTCAAGAAGATCGTTGGAAGAACTTACTTAAAGGAAGACATGATCCTTCTCTTACCTCTGCATCATTTCTATATCCCTCTACAGCAACAAGAGCATCAAGTTCTTCTTCTCGAGGCTTATGTTTTAGCCAAAATGGTGATAATAACAACAACCTGGACTTCTTTGATACCTCTATTAAACAAGGAATTGATGGTACTTATGTTGAAAGCACAATAAATGTTCAACAACATGCATGTTAGGTTATTGATAGAAGGTCGTGTGAATCAAATTCCTTCTCCAACTATTGTTCATGTGTGGCCTAGTAGTTTTGTACCACCACGACAACCAATAACGACTTCAAACCCTTCATCATGTAATTACCAGCTAAACCCTTCTCCATCTCCTCCTGGATCAGGATTTACTATTGTTGCACAAACTAATCAATACATTCATGCTAGTTCAAGATTGCCAAGATCAGAGACTGTAGCTCACTCTAACGGCACTTGCCACAATTTCATTTCAACTTCTCATGAAATTTTGATAGAGAGGGAATGGCTTAGGGTTGAGGTATATATTCTTTCTTAATTACTTGAAAATATTAACATTGGTTGAATGTAAGAATAAATGAATTCACCATTAATAATGTGCTCCATTTTCAAATATTTTGGATTTATTTATCATAAGTAAACTTCAGCCAAAATTAACAAGTAATAGTATTTGATTTTTTGTTATATATAGTGTGTTGCTAATTGCTATAAGTATGCATGTGGAAATTTAACATTGCAATGAATTGGAGATGACGATAAGTGTATTATAAAGTTGTTAGAAATATATTTTAGAAACCTAACTTAATTGATATGTTTATTATTTATAAAAACTAGTTTAATTGTAAAGAGTCTAACAATAGTTCGAAGGTTATGATTGATTGACATTCTATTTTTTTAAACTCGTTGGGTATCAATTAAATTCTACATTTTATCTGCCTTTTGAAAAAAATAAAATATATTTCATCTTACATCTTCAAGAACAAATATATTTCATCTTACATCATGGTTACCAAGATCAATTTGTATCATTAGATCTTACATCTTCAAGAACAAATATAGTTCATCTTTTTCTCCTTCCTTCACCTGGTTTACTACTTCCTTAAAGGGGCACATGATCTAAACCCCTCTCATCCTCAACTATTTCCCCTCTCCACCTCTTAAACGCCATTGGTTCGACCTTTTGAACTTAACCATTTTTATTACGTGCAGGGGCGGAGCCACCCCCAGCTAGCCTGGGCACTAGCCCAGGCTCAACTTCTACTTTCTTTGTAGCAAGTCCAGCCATTACTAGAACCTCTCGCTTTTCCTGCGGATTTACTTGCGGATATTGGTGCAAATTCCGCAGGAAACACGTTTTCTGTGGATTTTGCCAAGGATTTAGGTTCCCAGGTAAATGTAATACCTTCGTGGATAATTGTTTCCTTAGGATTTTAGAATCAGGAGGAAATGTGCAATTATCCGCATGAAGGAAGTAACATTATATGGCAAGTCTATAAAATTATCCGCAGGAAATGTGCAATTTTTGCCCAGGCTCTATAAAATGCCTGGCTCCGCCATTGATTACGTGGAACAGTTCAAGACTCTTGCGAAAATAGCTAACATGCACACTTTAAATCTTGCACCATAAAAATAATGTATCCATAAATTAAGTTTAAATACTTCTCCCCCTAGTTCTAAATCATGTGTACTGTAAAAAAAATTCATGTATCTTCAACTACCTCATCGCATAAGCAACAACTTTACCATATTGACATATGTATACGTTTGAATGATGGTGCGCATATGTGTCTATATATAGTCATCGTTTATCATTCATGATATGAAAGCATGACACATATTTTTTTATATTGTTGATATGTTATCTGCAATTACATTTTATCATGGAGTGTCTCGTTGATAAAATGTGTGCTTTTTTATACCGTAAAATGTGTGCTTTTTTATGATGACTTAATACATTGACAATGTTTGGATTGATGATATTGATGTAATATTTTTGTAGCAATCAAAAGTAAGTATTTAAGTTAGGGTTTAATTGGTTGTTTGTATAAAACCTAATCGAACTATAATGCGATAAATAAACAGAGATTTGACAAAGTCGTAAAACTATTAGGATTAGATTTCGTTGAACAAGCTTTGCATATATCCTTATGATCACATATATCATATATGAATTCTAGCTATTAATCGATATTATCACATATCACTCGACAACATCGTTTATGTGTAAACAATGTCGTGACCTTGATCGTATCGTTTAATTGACGATTTCTCAATCTATTAAACGATCCCATAGCATTAAGATTTGATACTTGAAGTGATTATCAAAAACTAAACCCCATTTCTAGAATTCAAGCTTTGACAGATGATTATCCTAGGTCTAGATTCAAAAAGTATTTTTCAATATCATTTCAAATCATACATAAACATGAAAAGCAATGATAATATCAATATCAAATAAAAACTATATTTATATATTGAAAATATCAAAATAGATACATATTAGGCTTGATCAAGTACATCTAATCCTAACAAGTGAGATTTAGCTACTCATTATCATGGTAGCTTTGTAGAAATGGAAGAAAAGATGAAATTGCATTGCAAGATCTTGATTTCTCAAACAATCTTGAAGAAACCACTTTCTAACACTGTTGTTTTGTGTTTCTCTCTCAAATTCGCCTATGTCTCTCTCTAAAAGTGTAACATGATATGATAAAAAATGAGAAAAAGGATGTTATACTACTTCTGATAAGTGACAACTCGCCATAGCGAGTTGAGGTTCCTTCACTAGTGGGTTTCTACCACGACATTGAGGAGCCTGAAACCGCCTTATCTCGCCATGGCGAGGCCTTGTTTTCCTAGATACTGGACTTTATGGAACTTTCTCGTTGCTCCCTCGCTTTACGCTCGCCATGGCGAGTTGGCTCGCCATGGCCTCGTTGTGGCATGCTAATGGATTCACAAAACTGGTGCTCTATGTAACTCATTCGCTGCAGGCTCGCTGTGAGCTCGCCATGGCGAGTGAGCTCACTTCCTCCTCGCTGTGGCAAGGCTTGGTTCTCCATGAAATGAGTGAATTTCCTAAAAAGAAACATTGACCAGATATGGAATGTCTAGTGTCAACACATGCTGCCCAATCAACATCACTAAAACCTTGCAGATGAAAGGAATAATCTCTAGGAAAGTAAAGACCTTTTCCAGGACATCCCTTGAGGTATTTGAGGACCCTCTGAGCATAATTATAGTGAGTTTGAGTAGGTTTAGAGAGAAACTGACTTAATTGTCGTGTGACATAAGTGATATCAGGTCTTGTTGTGTTGAGGTACAACAATCTTACAACTAAACGCCTGTAAGAGGGAATGTCTTCAAATGGGGCAAAAGAATCATGATGAAGTTTAATGGAGGGATCAGAAAGAGTGGAGACAAGTGATGAAAGGTCATCTTACGTTATTCTTAGCATGTCTTTCAGTTAATTTTAGTAGATTTTAGCAGCAAAAAGGAAGAGTTTTAGAAAGATTGCCTGTGATTTTGGGACTTTTGTAATGTTTTCTATATTTGAGTCTGTAATTCTAGTTTTCCCAAAATATAGCAATTTTAGGGGGGGTTTGAAGTAATTCACGAAGAAATCATGCAAATCGGCAAATCAAGAACATCTAAAGAATTGTGAAGACTTTGTGCAGACAAAGAATGGAGCATTTCAAATACTTAGGGCGCATGGAGCATGCCCAAGGCGCATGAAGTGCACCTTGGGATATGCCCGAGGCGCATGGCATGCTTTTGCCATGCCCAAGGCGCATCCCATGTGCCCAAGGCGCATGGTTTAGTTTCCTAGGCCTAGTTTCTCCGATTTTCGTCATTTTTAGGTCTTCGTCTTCAAATAACTTGCCTCAGAATTTAGGAACAGAATTGTTCCCACTGTAAAGTCTCCTTAGCATATGCCCAAGGAGCATGGCATCCTTTGGGAATGCCCAAGGCACATGGCAGCCATTGGAAATGCCCAAGGCGAATGCTTAATGCCTAAGGCGCATGGTATGTGCCCAAGGCGCATGCTTGTGCTGTTTTGGCCTAGTTTCTCCGATTTTCGTCGTTTTTAGGTCTTCGTCTTCAAATAATTTTCTCCAGAATTTGGGAACAGAATTCCTCCCACTGTAGAGGTTCCTAAGGCCTCTTGAATCTTCATTCTTGGTCTTCCCAAAGTCTTGACAATTCTTCAGATGTTCTTGATTTGCCGATTTGCATGATTTCTTCGTGAATTACTTCAAAAACCCCTTAAAATTGTTATGTTTCGGGAAAACTAGAATTACAGACTCAAATATAGAAAACATTACAAAAGTTCTGAAATCATAAGCAATCGTTCTAATAATCCTTCTTTTTGCTGCTAAAACCTATTAAAAATGATTGAAAAACATTATACGAATAACGTAAGATGACCCGTCATCAGGCACCCTGCATCTGCAAACAGCTATAGCATGCTGCCTCAGGCACCCAGCGCCTTGGAGCGAGAAAACTCGCTTCTGACGCCATTTTCGTACCGTTTTCGCGACTAACTCGATCCTAAACCTCATCCGATGTCAATCCATCTAATTACAACCTAATTCCATTCTAAACCACTCCATTAATCCTCAATCATAAGCATACAAGGTTCAATCAGCTTAAGTAGGTTTCTATCAAACTTAACAAGTTCATTTCACTCTTAAGCATGAAACAACAACAACAACAACTTCCAATTCATCATCAACAACAACATAATTCTCTTCATTTCATCACAACTACACTTTATCAATTCAAATCATTAAACTCGATCCACAATTAAATAACAACTTCCATGAATATCATCAAGTTCTCATAAAACTCACAACAACACAACAATTCAATTCAAACATGATATCAATATAACAACTTCATGAATTTCTCATTTAATTTCATATCCAATGTGATAGAAAGAAGATAGAACATGAATTTGACATGATTTAACAACAACCTCGTGAATTTCACTCAAATAAGCTAAAAACACTTAAACATTAACTTATCACAACCATACATAGGTTTTCATGTAACAACAACATGATTATATCACTTTTCACATATTCAAAATATCCATAATTAATGGAGCACGAAAATCAACTTAATTCAATAATCACTTCACAAAAATGCAAGAACAGATATGACCCAAACCACACAAATAATCATAAGTTTTAAATGTGAACATAACCTTTTCCCCTTACCTTAGAATCCAAAAGTTAAACCTACTAGCTCCAATCTTCCCCTCTACTTTGATTTCCCCAAGCTTCCTCTTCTTTTCTTCCTTTAGTTCTCCTTTCTTCTCTAACTTTCTCTATTCTCTCTCTAGCCTCTATTTTATAAACTTGACAAATGATTTCACAACCCTAATTTGTGACTACCACTAGTCTTATATACTCTCACCAATTGGGCTTAGTTCACTTATTTCATTTGGGCTTACTCAATACTCTTACTAATGAAATAATACTACTCATTTTTACTACCCTTAAATCTTATTTTTACTATTTAACTCTATTCTATTAATCCTCCAAAGTTACTACTATCTCATTAAATAGCCTTCCACCTCTAAATTAATAAAATTATCTTCACTCCAAAATTACCAAAATACCCTTAATTCCTCTATTTCGACTCAAAGCCAAATAGTCCAATAATTTAAACACATCAAACAAGCAAATAATTAATTAAACAAATAAAATAATAATATCCTAAAAATTGGGTCGTTACACCTTGTACTCTTATTGATCATCAATATATTATATTTTGCTATTCAAAAAATAAGGTCATCAAATTTGGAGGCAAAATCGAAATGGTTGTTAACAATTGAATTCCAGTCAAATTCATAATCTTTTAACACATATGGACTGTTGAACCGGCCAAAAAAGGTGTCCTTCTGAGCTTGGCTCGAAAAGTAGTTGATTTTTGGAGTTGATTCACTCTCAGCCACAATAAGTTGAGTTTCCTGAGTGTTCGAAAACTTCTTCGCCTCTTTGGCTTTTGGCTTGGCAATCGAGTGTTTGACGCGATGTTATTTTGGTGTGAATCCTTTAGCTAGAACTTGTCATTACATATTTCTATATGAAAGTAATAATGCTAAAGGGGTCTGGGTTTGGATTGGAGAAGTTGCAATTAAGATTGAACTTTTCTGAAATGGTGAACAATGATTTCTTCATAAGTGAATAAGAGATGTTAAATCCTTGTATTTATGTATGTAATGCTAAAAAATTAGTTTGGAGGCGAGAGATACGGTTTTCAAGTTATTAAGGGAACTTTTACGGTACACCCACAAATTATGGTGTACCGGTACTCCTACTTTAAAAATCTAATTAAATTAACTATTAATTTTATGAAATAAAGAGCTATTTGTTGACATTTATATTTTAGAAAATGTCATTTCATACGAAAAAACATCATTTCATTGTTTATAAAAATCATACTAATTTTTTTACATTTTATTGTAAAAAATAATCAAAATTCTCTATTATGAGTACTAAAAATTCAGAAAAATTAAATTTTATTTCGTCGACGTTTTTGGTAAATAAGATTTAATTATTATAATTATAGGTGATAGAAAACAATTTTTCTCTTGAAAAAATAACACATTTAACTATTAATTTAGTGATTTGGTGTACCAATACACTCAAAAAAATTGGTGTACGATAGAATTTGCCATTTAAAATTACAAGAAAGAGAGTAAGATTGAATAAATGAGAGCCATTGTTTTTTATATAATCTCGCGTTTTTTTTTAATAAAAAACATAGATATTTTGGCCGAAATTTTTGACTTTCAGTTCAATTTGAAGGAAGAATCGATTTTTTGCAATTAAAGAAACTGATTTTTAGTCTAGAGTACGAAGGATTGTGGAATTTCTTTGAAAAAAATGGATTTCTCAAGGATTAAAATCAAATTTTCGATCAAAATTTGAATTGTGTATAAGTTCCAAGAGAATCTATCAATTCCCATTATTATTATTATTATTATTATTATTATTATTATTATTATTATTATTATTATTATTATTATTATTATTCATTACCAATTCTCATTATTAATGAGATCAGTTAGTTATAGAATACGAAGGTGTGGAGTCCGTGGACATAAACCCTTCATATTTCTTGTGAATGCGGGCTAATCATCACGATTAAAAACATTTGAATTATGCAATGCATCTATATAATCCTAATTAATCCCCACTAACGATCATTTAACATTCATCAAATAAATAACGAGTTTGTGACACCCTTCCTTAAAAAAAATAAAATAAATAAACAATGAGTTTGTGACACCCTAAACCTCAAAATAATATTTCTAAATTTTTTAATTATGGCGTCATTTACTAATAAAAATCCAAGTTTTAAAAAAAAAAAATCACTATAGCAAATTGTCTTGTTTTCTTTGCACTACTTAATTAGAAAAAGAAAGGGAAATCAAATCATGAATGATATAAATATAGGGGAGATTCCTTTTTACCTGGAGAACAACTCAACTTATAGTGCAATGCATGCTACTACTCAGATTCCGCATAAGTATTTTATGGCCAAAATTTGCCTTAAATGCATGAGGATGATGTGATTTCTTTTGGCATGAACACGATTACCTAAAAATTCTTATTCATCCATCATATTCACAAAGGAAGGTTAACGTCTAGAAGCCAAAATCCTGTTTGAAGAATATTTTTTTTTCTTCTAACAATTAACATGCATATCATGTAACTTAATATCATGCGATTATTTTGGTAATATTAAATGAAAGAGAAATGATATTTGTACAACTATTTTGATACAACTTTTGTACAACTTTCTCTCTCATACTCACATTATCTTCTTATTCTCTCTCTTACTTTTTCTTTCTCTATTGTTTTTGACCAATCAAAAAAGAGAACAACAAGATTGTCTAAAAAGTTGTATCAAAATAATTGTTCAAATATCATTAGTATAAATAAAAATGTCATATCCTGTTTAGTAACTAAATTTAGGATTCTAATTTTATCGATACCTAACCAACATTCATTATCTGGAAAATACTTGTTGATAAATATTTATAAACCAAATCACTATTTGTTCGGTGTGGGAGAGTTTATGAAGAGAATTCCTCTCTCGTATAATAAATTTATTGTGTTTGATAATTTCTATATCGTTCCAATTTTATAGATATCGTCGAAGGGAATCGTGTGGTATATTTAAACACCTTTGCTACCATATTTTGTCATTTATTTTTTAGCAGATCAAATACACCTTATATATTTTTTTTTGGGTCATAAATCTTTCTACTTCGTGTTCTTTTATTTTGGGTTCAAGTTTGAATGGTTAGTATTTTTTTAGGCAAATGTTAACATGTGCCCCAATGACATATGCTAAAGAATTTAAAATAGAAATATTTGTCTTTAAAGTTGTGCATTCAACTTTTTAAAGTCAAATTTTTGTTCTTTTCAATAAAAAACTTTTAGTTTTGGATTCATTAACTTGTGCCCTAAGTGTGTTTGGTTTGCAAAACAATAAGTACTAGACAGAATAGTACAAGACAGAACAGCACAACACATGGCAGAACAGTACATGACAAATTTTAATAGCATTGAATAATTTGTTTGGTTTTATATGATTTTTGGGGGACGAAATGCTATTTTGGTATTTTAGATAACTTATATGTGGGACAAAAAGTTGTGTTGTGGTTTGGTGAGGGACAAAAATATCAGTTTTTGTCCTGTACATTGTCTCCAGTTTATCATGTACCTGAAACAGTTTTATAAATTAAACACTGGACAACTGAAGTTGTTCTGTCATGTCCTTCATTTTTTAGCAAATCAAATGCACATGGCACAAGATAACAAGACTTTTTTTAATACGGCTAAATTTATTAATCAAACCATTTACCATAAGAGGTGCTACATGTTGGGAAAAAGAATACACCTAGTGATCACACATGTACGGGCTCCAACGATGAAGCAAGGAGCAACAACGACACATGAAAGTACTCCACCCAACACAAAACTTTGGACCAACCATAAACTAGAAAACACCCTACAAATAGAAAAGAGTGGTGACTTATATATCTAAAGTCGATAAGTTTTGGATGAATTTGTGGCTCAAAACTCATCTAGCATTTGACTCAAAAATCATCTATAACATTGCTCCATCATGAGAATTATACTTCACTAGGCCATGTTTTTCACATTTCTTACATCTCAAATCCGTTTCATGGTTTTTCTTCATATAGTGCTCACCTTTAGCTACCGACACTAAATTTGATGAAGTGTTATCCTCACTTTTCAATCTTCTTTCTCCAAAAATTAATGATTTTCCTGACAACTAATTCAAAACTAAAATTTTTATTTTCGTATGTCAAAACATGTTTGATATGTCTATTGCAACTCTTTCTTGATAAAGTTCCCACACCCAGAGTTTAAGGTGTTGTAATATGACCATTGTGGATATCAAAGATATGAGTGGGCTTTGTGGATCCCATCAGGAATCAGCTTGCTACATGCATGTTTAAGGTTTGTGAGATCTCATCCCATATTTGGTATAGAATTTTTAGGTGGCTCGGTGGGTATGGGTCATGCCTCCAAATTTGCGTCTCTCTTGTTGATATTTACTCTTTAGAGGTGGGAAACGATGTGAGGATAGATTAATATTGATTTAACATTCAAATAACAGATGACAACAATTATAGTTACACATATGGTAAAGAGATTGATTTATGTGCGTTAAAGATGAAAGCTATTTTATATATGCATCAAATCAAATCATGTCAAATAGATATTTTTAGAGATGATCTAGAAATTTAGAGTGATTTGATTTGATGCATGTGTAAAAAAAATTAGGTTAAAGTATACAAATATGAAGAATGATAATACTTTAACAAAAGGAAATACAATGGTAAATATGTAATTTCTTGTGAGATTGTTAATATGTACGTTTAACTATTTAGTTGAAAGTTTAATCCCTTCCATTGTGTAATCTCTTAAGTGAATATTAATGACTAAATAAGACAATTTTTATTGCAGCTATTTACAATTTGATATAGATAACAAATATCGGTACCTATAAACTTCCAAAGAATTAAACCGGAATCAAACCAACCGCATACTAACCGGTTCAATTGGATCAACTGGCTGGTTCGGTCCAATACTTAGAACAATGGTTAATACAGTGAAATCATAATAAATCTCAAAAAATGAGCTTGGGGACATTGCAGAATGAAGTTGTGTTCTCAAACTTGGTCTTAAGTGTTTATAAGACCCTGTTTTCTCTTATGTTTGTGTGTTTATGTGTGAAATTGTGCTAATATATGAATGTGTTATAAACTTTTTGTTAAGTGATTTTGAATGTGTTAATTGTGTTTTAAGTTAGTTGTGAGACTATTAAAATCATTGCCTAATTATGAGAAATTGATCTTGGGAGTTTTGAGAAGATGGAGAGTGATTTAGATTTAAGAAAAATGTGCTTTCGAGTTTGTCACTTAGGCGAGGTTATAGCTTGCGCAAAGTTAATGTGTTTATTAATTTAAATTTCTATAAATTTGTGTGCACGCTACATGTCGCGTGCACATTTAAAGTGTTGCTCTCATACTCCATAGTCTAAAGCTTTAATTCATTTCAAACATTTCAACCGTTGAGTGTTAGAGACCTTACTAAACTCATTGGATTGATTGATTCCTCTTTTCAAGTAAACTTTTTGTCACATTCTTTTGTCAATTGGTTTTTAGAGATACTCATTAGATTATGATTCTTATCCTATTTGTTGTAAAATATGACATTATGTGCCCATGTGATTATTCGATCGAGTTTGCTATATTTGTTATTGTAAACTATGTACCTTGACATTATAAACTATTGTACCTTAATTACTCATCTCTTTGTTTGTGTTTGCACGCTTTGGATCACCGAGACACTCCACATGAAAGATGTGAAGATTAGTGATGATTTGAGAAGTTATCTTTTGTGAGACTACTTGATTGGTCTTATAGTGCCAAATACTTTTTCTTTTAGGATTTTGTTCATTGACGCTCTCTCTAATGGTGATGCCAAAGGAATTTATTTTGAAGGACCAAAGGAATTTGTAATCATGTACATCTTTGCTACTTTGCTATTTTTGTGCTTTGGTTATGTTATTTTTGGAACAATTCCACATGATACTCCAGTTTATAAAAAAAAATGTAGCACGTTAACACACATCAATAATCGAGATTAATTTAATTCATCATAAAAAAGAAATAAATTAACCATCAATGTATTCTTTAAACTATCACACTCTTTTTAATTTGGCATCCAAATATATTGCTTATGCTAAGAAGGAAACCAAAATTAGTAAGTGTGCATTGAATTCAACAATATTTTAACCTTTAAAATGTCAAATTCAACACTTTTCATAATTTTCAAATACTCACTCCGTCCCATTTTAAATGACTTAATTTTAAAATGTCTACCGTTCACATAACATGTTTTGACCTTATTTTTCTACTAATATATAAAGACAAAATATAACATATAAGATGTTGGATTCGTGTGCAGACGAATATTTTCAAAATATCAAATTTTTATAATTTTTTTCAAATAGATTATTAAAGATATTTAAGTTCAAAATTGTGTATTGACATACATGACAGAGTCAACTAGGTCACATAATATCAGACTAGGGGAGTACAATATTTCTAACATTTCCCAAATTATGTGGTTTCATAAGATGATAAAGACTAAATTAACATATTTATCTAAAAACTATTTATTACTATATTTATATAATTTATTTAAGGAGTAAATTAAAATGAGAGTGATAATTTAGAGATTACATTGATGATCTATCGTAAAAAAAAAGTATTAACTAATTAAATGGTCGACAAATAGAGAGGATAACCCAACCAATTAACAAATGTTGAATGAGTATATCCATGATCCCATTAACCTTTAAAAGTACAATAATATTGAAACATAAAAGAGTCCATAAAAGGCTAATAGAGGGTAAACAAGTAAACTACAAAACTATCCTTCAAAAAAAACTACAAAACTAACCAATCAAATTACAATAAAGTTGGGAGTTGAGTTGAAACCCTAGTTAGAGTGCCTGTCTGTCTTTGTCCGTCAGTTATCCCTTTGAAAATGCTTATTGAGAACGCAATATACATTCTCCAATTCTAAACGCCAACCCATTTCCTTAAAATAGGTAACTTTTGTTTTCCCAAATCTCACACATCATGTGATACTATTATTCTCTTCCATCTGAGGTATCAGATCTGGCTCAGACAGGTTTTAAGTTTAAGGTTGTTTTTGGTACCTAGGATTACGATGTATAACTGTTCCTCTCTCTCTCTTACTGGCAGATCTTTAAGCACCAACCAATATCGATCTTCACTTATTATTACTAACAACCACACACTCATCTCGTTTCTACATCTATATATACATCATTTTTCAACCTTCTTCATACCACTCACATCTCTCAACCCTTCTTCTCTCTAATTTATCATTTTCTCTTTTTATAATTTTTTCCTTTCAAGTTTTTTAGCAATTATTTTCTATACTTACACTCTTTAGGTATTAAATTTATTTGTTTTTTTTTTGTAAGAAAGGTTTATTGATGAGAGAACTATTAGGGTTAGGGTTCCACTACCTAATTACCTTTTTCTCTTCAACTTCCTCCTCTCTATTTCCCGATCTTGCTTGATCTGTCTTATGTAGCATGAATGGTGACTAAGTATGATAATCATGGAGAGATCTGATGATGAAACCAGTCGTTGATTGCCGGTGGAGCATCATCAGGATTCACAAGGTTTTGAAGGGTTTAATTTGTTTTGATTGTTTCAAATATATTAAGCCCTTTGACATATGAGAATCCTGATGATGCTGCAGCTGCAATTAATGACTAATACTGCTACAAGGTTCTTGATCCGAAGGATTTTCAGCACACATGAGTGGGACTATGTCAGCTTGGACCAAAAAATAAAGGTGAAGCCAAATAATTATGTCAATTTTAATTTGTTTTCATAGTAGATTGATATATTGAGGTGAAAAAATCATATAGATTGATTTTTAGTTTTACGTTGAATTTGACCGAATCACAAAATGATTTTAGTAAAAACTATACTTTAAAACTTCAACAACATCACAGCGTCACCGTTATTTTGTATTCTCAATTACTTGTATTCTCAATTTTAAAAAACCATGATATTTTGCTTATCATCTAATCTAATTAAAAGTTAAATCATTTTTCAATTACTTGTATTCTCAATTTTAATTAGGTAGTAGTGGATGCTAATGTAACCTAGTCATGGTAATTCATAGTTAATTAACTCATCATGTAAAAGTTAATTAACTCAAACATTCTTTAGTTAGTGTAAATAATAAAGATGTCAATGGTGTATCTGATAATGAACTGTAATCCCTGATGGTCAGGCATTTGTATGTACTGCAAGACACACTACCCTGTGTAGCTCATCAGCAATGTCTGTACCATGGTGGAACTTTTGTGTACTATCATAAATCATTAAATATGCTTTAGTTTACTTCTTGGATATTTGGGGTCACATGATTATATTTCTCCTTTATCTAGAATCTAGATTTCGATCTTCGTTATATTCTTGAGTACTGAAGAAAATAAATCTCTTACTATATATAAAGATATCTCAGATGTATGGACATGACCCGTTTTAACTTTTACATGATGTATGTCTTCTGTCATATGCATTATGCAATATTTGTTGCTCATGTCAGTCATTTTGATTTTGATGCTTCTGTGTGCTGAAAAATGTAGTAAGTAACCAAATGTTGTATGTGCCGGTTCCTATTTGATGCTAGCGTATATGAACATCATCAGTTCCACTGCTTTAATTTTTTTTGGTTATAAACCGAGTATAGCAAGTTCACAACTGTCCTAATCACACTCGCCCTCGGGTATGATCACGTGGATGGCAAAAATGTCTTCAAGAGTTTCAACTTTGCTTCGATCTAAAATTCAAACTCAAGACCTCTGGTTAAATTTGTGTAATCTCATCGCCACAGGAAAAATGGGTGTCATCGACACGTCCAAAGGTGGTCAATAATGAAGGAAAATCATTGGTAATAAAAGCACTGTTGGATGATATCAGTTCCACTTGGTACGTCCAAAAGTGGTCAATAATGAAGGATATGCTTTATATTCATCATAGTTTAAAGAACAGAATATTGTATCAAAGTGAAACAAAAGAAACTAAGTTTTTGTCAAAAAAAAAAAATGGGAATAAAGAGTATTTTACTTTTATGGTCTTGGAATTGTTTGGTTAATTTTACAAGACGAACTGTAATCTGTTGCTGCTTTAATATTTAAAAAAATTATCTAGTTCTACCAAAATATATAGATGATTTAATAATGTTATACGTTCTGCGTTCATATTATGAAACTAATTTGTTCCAATTGATTTCAACTATTTTTCATTAATATAAATGTCTCTTCAAAGAGCTCAACTCTTCCTTATATGCCACTATATCCATGTATGCATACTTCATTTGTTATGTTTCAATTGATGTTTAATAGGAAAAATTGATTCTATATAGATCGTTTCAAAAAATATTATTCATTGTACTAAAAAAACAAATATTATTGTTAGATATATAGTTACATCATAAGTCTTATTGTTAGGTTGTTTCAATAAAGTCTTAAATTAAAAGGAAATCTCGTGTTTATTTTATGGCAAAATGAATTTATCAAAAGAGTGATAGTACAAAAGGGTTCTCGAACCGTTGCATGGTAGAAAACAAACAGAAAAGAAAGAAAAAAAAAACAACCAAAAAGAAACAATCAACTGTAAAATTAACCCAACCAGATATACAATGAAGATTTTTACTATTTTTTTTTTCCTCAAGATATTAAAACAGTAAGAAATAGCCATTTATTCCCCCTAAAACGAAAGTCATTTAAAAATTTAAGGGACTAAATTACTCTACCCAATTTCAAAGATCAAAATATTAGTTTTCTTCAAAAATATTTAGGGCATAATTGAAAAAGAAATTAACAAATGAGAAAGATAATTGTAAATGGATAATAAATAAATAAAATAGATCTTTCAATAAATAAATAAATAAATAAAATAGATATTTGATACATTAAGAAATTTTTTGACAGAACATTAAGAAATATTAAATATAATATAAATCTCTTAAAAAATGATATAAATATGGGTTTTGACTGTATATTTTTTTAAGCGATTTGTTTTTTGTGTAAAATTACTTTAAATAAGACATAAAGAAGAATATATTCTTGTTATTTTTCTTAGTCATATTTTTTTCATCTCTTTTGGGCGAGAATTAAAGAGTAAGAACTAAAAGTTTTTCCGAATTCTGACAAAGGAAAAAAAAAATGTTATCATGACAATTAACATATTAACATTTGTTTATAACAAAAAAAGACTTAGATGCAACTTTGACCCTAAGTCCCATGAATACGATTGTTCAATTTTAGCCTCCTCAATTTCAATTGCTCGATTTAAGTTTTAATCCTAAGTTTTAATTGCTCGATTTTAACCCTCTAAATCTACTCCCTTTGCATTTGCTATTCCCAATTGATTTTATCAATAAGTATAACTTTTCTCTCTTATGAAAAGAAATGAAGATGCCAGAGGTGTGGCAAATATTATTATTTTTAGGGTACGTGCAAACTTACAAATTATTATAGTGTACGGATAACATTATTCAAATGCAAAAAATGTACGGATATCATTATTGGTATGCTAGTGTTTCCCCTTTTTATTTGGCTTCTGTATATTTCACCATCATATTGTTTTTCTATAGGAGCACCATTCAATAATTTTGGTTCACGAGAAGAGATCGTACACGGGGAACTTATATGAAAGGAACAATGAAAACATTTGATAGACATTTAAAACTCAATTGACATCTTAAGATAAAGAAATAGAGAGAATGATGTGATTAATGTATATTAATGATGTAATGGAAGGAGTGAGATAAAGAAAAAATAAAGTGTTAAACGAGTGCGTGAGAATTAGATATGTCCACATATCATTACTCAAAGGAACTAAGTGTGTAGGAAACGAGCGAAAGAAAATATAAAGTCGGGAAATACACTGTTACAAGTTGTTTGTTATAATTTTTTATGTCAAATGTTGAACTTAGAGCAACATTAGTATAGATTGCATCGCATCTATTCATAAAAAGCTATGATAACCTTGTGTTTATGTTCTTGTTGGTGAATGTGAATATCTATTTTAATTTCTATGTTATATTTATGTTCATTTCCTAATACCTATATAAGATTCTGAAATCTAACATGCGATTAATTTCAAGATTGTCGATCACCGTCCAGTATAAAATTTATGGATTTTACTCAACTAAAGTGGGTACTTAGTAAAGTAAAAAAATCAATTGTTAATATAGTAATCACCTATGATTAATCATGCATGTTCACATAATTTCAATCATTTTTTAATACAGATGAATTACAGGAGTACAAGGAGTATTCAATATCATTATAAAATAGTATTAATCACTTAGAAGACAAAATAAAAATAGTAGAGCACATTGATATAATCTTTAGCTCTAGCTCTAACTACAAACCAAGACCAATATAAAATTTTAATACCATCTAGAACAACTGATGTTAAAAGAGTTGGAAGTTACGTGGAGATAGTTAAGGTAATTAAAATAGAGTTGGTAATCAACTATAGTTAGTTGATAGGTAAACTAATGTTAGTGGCTTGGTTAGAAGTTAGTTAGAGTTAGTTACTCAAACTAATATAAATATATATATACCATTGTACTCATTCATCCATCTTTTTTCAATCTATGTTTATTCAATATGAATTTCTATGAGTATTCTTCTCATGAATACTCATATGGTCTATATCTTGCATACATTTATGATCTTTCTCCCTATGACTCCATGATTCTCAACATGGTATCAAAGCGATACCCAAGGGAGGAAGATGAAGATTGTGATTCCGCTTCCGATTTCGAAAATTGCGCAGAAGATGGATCTGATGATGAAGAAGAAGAAGAAGTTATCTGCGTTTCTCCTCATAATATGGAATCTTCAACTTCACAAAATTCAATTCTTTTTAGCAGCTTTGAAAGTCCAATTATTATGGTTGCTACCTCTTCAATTGCTCCAGTTTTTTATGGATTCTCCATCAAGATTGGGGAGATATCTTGTTTCTTTGGTGATGCTTGCAACAACGATGGTGTTTTTACAATCGATGCCTCAGAAGAAGAAACGAAGGATGTAGAAACTCAATTTGTGATTTTTGAAGGCAGCGAGATACCCGCGAATATGGTTGGGAATATGTCAGGTCGGCCTACAGGGGCCTACGGTCTAGCCTACGACAGGCCAGAACAAGCTTTTTTCTTAAATAGAGAAGGCCTAGGCTTTTTTAGAAGTCTATTTAGCTTAAAAGGTCAGGCCACAGACCATTCAAAAAGCCTTTTAAGCCTATTAGGCTGGCCTGTTTAAGTAAACATGATAATATTATTTATTATTATATGATATTTTGTACTTTGAATTAAAATATAAATTTGTTAACTTTTTCAGTAATTTAAACTTATTAGTATGCATTAATTTTTTGCATATATAAAATGTATTATTATAAACTAGAATTAAAATATGATACAATATTTAGTCAAATCCCCTAAAATCTCATGGTGATTATCAAAAGAGAGTTTAATCTAATTTATCTATTAGTTCGCTACTTTATTTGAATTTAGATCACATTGCTTATTTAAGGATGTCCATAAGATATTGGCTTTTAAGCAGGCTATCAGATTGTATCAGGATTTCAGAAGGTCAGGCTCAGGCCTAAGTAGGCCTATGACAGGCCGCAAGCCAGGCTTTAAAAAAATTTGACAGGTCAGGCTTAGGTCTTTCAAAGCCTAGCTCGGTCTAGCCTATTCCCACCCCTACCTGCAAATCAATCAAGTGTTCAAGCCTTTTCTTCAATGATCAAGCATCAATGCGACAACAACATCGATCGTTTTTTGCAAGATCACAACAAGAAAGGTGAGAAGCTCTCTGATTCACCACTGAGTTTGTCAGAGATCATTGGTTTCCCTTCTCACCATCGTGATGTATTCATCATTCCTTTCAATCCTGGTGGAGTAAATTCCTTACAATCATCATTGATTTTGTCACTTGTGTTTGTGGCTTTTTTGTTTGGTTGCTTCTCTCTTTTTGGTATAATTTGGCTTTTCTCTATGATGATTTCTCTCTTTGGTTGTTGCTCCTCTCTATGATGGTTACTCACTTTGGTTTCTCCTCTTAGTTGATTATAATATTAGTTGGTTTGGTTTGATCTCTTATGTTCAGGGTAAAATTGTAATAAGTTTAAAATTTATTAAGTATTTTATTTCATTTTTTGTTTGACAAACTCTCAATGTTTCGTGTTGTTGCATCATGAGTTTGAGGAGAGGTGTTAGATATTATGTTATTGTGTTCATGTTGGTGGACCTGTTAGGTTTATAAATTTAGTGTAGGCTTTACGATCTATTCGATTTTAACCCTTATTTTGTTATGTCGTGTTGTGGTATTATTTTTTTTTTAAGGGACGTGTTGTGGTATTTTATGAAACTCTAGCATGCCTCCTTTATTATTCTCTCTAATTTTATATTTGGGGGTCCTAAGCTATTTAGAATCATAAAATGATGGAGCGATGTAGGAGGCTATCATGAAGTGGTGAAGGATTTGTGGAGGAACATGAATGGAGAAGTATGAAGACTTTTGTGCTGAAAGAGAAGTTCAAGTTGGTTTAACAAGGGCTAAAAGAGTGGCATATATATGAGTGAATGTCAGATTGTCAATAAGTGAGGTTTAGAGTTAAAATGAAAGTATAATTTGATTTCGTTGCTTCTATAAGAAATAATTGACAATTAAAATTTATGGTGTTCTAACGCTCAAGTCAATACTCAATAGGTAAATAATGTAGTGAAAGGTTTAGAGTTAAAATAAAAGTATAATTTGATTGATGATACGAGACTTATATTCGTAATAGGAGTTATATTGTGTAATGAATCTTTTAGCATTTAACATGTGTTGTGTAACCTTCTAATAGAAGCTTTGCGAATTCGGGCCATGATCCATTGCAATGCTCCCAAACATTGCTTAGAAATATTGTTGTATGACTTCAAAATTGGTAGATAAATCTGTCTAATTACGACTTTTACACGAACAACAGTTCAAAGAATGCAATAAATTAAAGCAAAAATCATCGATTTATAATTGCTATGGTAAAATCTCAATCATATATAATCTCATATAAATACAAATATACAACCACATCTACCACGCTTCTTTTGTCAATGCAAAGGAAAACTAAAAAACAGAATATTAAGTTACCATTTCATACATCAAATTACATGAATTTGTGGAGTTCTAAAAACTACAATCAAAAGAGAAAAACGCTATTTTATAAGTAGAGTTTTAGACCTTAGATTCCTTTTCCCTTATAGGTAAAACTCTAAAAATCAGCTCCAAATCAGGGTGCTTGAAGTAACCATCCTTCGGTGGGACCTTCTTCTTCGTTGAATAATCCACCGGCTTCTTTTTCGGCGCTGAGGGACACATAGTCACGGGCGGTATCCGACAACCGCTGTGTTTTGGTATCCGGCAACCTTCTTCAATCTTCAATTTCATAACAATTTTCAACAAAAAATTGATTTTGTAACTTGTTATTTATAGGTACTCAATTTAGGAGTTCCTTGCTGTGGAAGTCGTAGAAAAAACCGCGAAAAAAGCTTCTGTTGGAATCTAAAGAGAATCCACGTGGCAAAACAACCGTGTTTCTGGGTGTGGGACCCAAAGTGTTAAAGACATCTAGTTGTACTAGAAAAGTTTTGTGTTGTGTTCCAAATTTAGGCCACATGTTTGGTTTTTGCGGGAATAATTTAGATTAATGGGTGTTGTATCCATTTTTGTGTGCAGTTATATGAACACACATTTTTTACAACATACGGTGACACAAAAGTGTATGCTATATAAATATGATGAACAAGGTATTTTTCTGTCATTTTTTTAATATGGAAATAACAATTTGTAACACAAAATTTGAGTTTTGTTGTTAATTAATTCTACAACATTGTGAAACACAAAAATGTATGTTTTAACCATTTTTTAACATAAATTTTATCAATTACTTTGATTATCTCATTAACCACAAAAATACAAGTTATTAATAAATTATTTTAACATAGTTTCAAGAAAATGACAAGTACATATATTTATGTAAAATAAGTGATTAGTACTTTGCATTTTTGTAGTTAATTAAGTAGTTAAAGCGATTAATGAAATTCATGTTAAAAAAGTGATTAACAACGTATGTTTTTGTGGTTAATAAAGTTGTAGAATAGATTTTCCACCGATTTGTCCTTGGGATCACTTACATGACATTGTTACACTATCAGGATTACACACCCCATGCCATGATTGAATCAATGTTTCATGTTTGTGATAGCAGTTTCCACAATATGAATATGTTTTGGTAAGTTTTTAAAATTTTGACCAGTATTTAAATCCAAAAATACAACTCTATTAATAGTTGTAAGGATGTTCATAGAGTTTGAATTCTGAATTTTCTACAACTTGAAAAGAAAAAAAAAACTATTCTACTAAAAAAGAAAACCAAACTATTAAATATTGGATTTTACTTAATAGATACATGGAACAACAACACTATTTCGTATTTAGTCTATATCAAATAATTTGACAAAGTTTTACGTTGATTGTCGAGACACCAAACACAACTCTCTCCTTTCATTCTAGCTTACCTTGGAACTTGCTCTATATAAGTGCAAATTTTAACTTTTTCATTCCTAATAATCTAGGAGTGCAACTAGCTAGGGAGTTAGGTGCTCACAACTCAGAAGCATTCAGATACACTATTTAGACACACACATTAAAATATATATCATTTAATTATTTTAGAATATATATTATTTAATTATTTTCTTTTTCTTATTTTTTAAATATATGTGACTAACTGATGTCTCTAAATATTTGTTATGGTTTCCTTAAAATAAAAAATTGTTAATTCTACTCTCTCGCCCACTGGTTTGTAGTTTGTACTTTCTTCAAATTTTTAGAACAAATATTTTGAATTATAATTAATACTAATAAGTATTTTGATTTTCACTAGCTTCTTTCTCTTTCTCTTCTACTCTGTCGCCCACTGGTTTGTAGCTTGTACTTTCTTCAAATATTTAGAACAAATATTTTGAATTATAATTAATACTAATAAGTATTTTGATTTTCACTAGCTTCTTTCACTTTCTCTAATTACGAAAATTAATGACCAGCAAAACTACAATATTGCCCTATCTTAATTATTTGACACCTCAACATATTTTAACCATTTTGTGTCTTTTGTAACAAAAGATCATATTTAAAAAAGAAAAAAAAATAACTGTCAAAATATTGATATTATTTTGTAACAAAATATTCTTTTTATATAGTTGTATCTAAACAAACTCTATTATTGTTTTTTAATTGATTTTATCACAATAAACAAACAAAAAATAGATTTTGATTTTTTTTTTCTATATAAAATCTCTAAATAATATCTAAATTATGAAGAAAAAAATAACAATTATACCTTCATTAATCGCATTCTACATAACTCGATGTCTTGTAGATAACGAAGATCTATTTTATCCTTTAATTTTCGAAGTCTCGCTCTGTTGACTGATAAAATATCATTACCTTTCGATAGTGTGCGTGATTGTAAACATAGCTCCTGTCTCGCAACTAGAATCTACAAATGTTCATATTCGATGTCCGTTAAATAAATAATCTATGTCTAGCACTTTCTAAATCAAAATACCAATTTTGGAGTGCACGTCCGAAAAACATTAAATAAACAAAATTTTGTATAACCATCCAAATCAAGTATTTATGTTGGGTTCATAGCTTACCACCCATAATCCCAACACAATGAGATCAAAAAGAGATGGCGTTATATCAAATGACTTTAATCTTCAACTCTCCAACGATCCATCTTGCTATATATGACCAATTGTTCCTCTTCTTCCCCTGTGGTTTTTCTTTGTTCTCTAATGGGAAAAAAGAAGAAACTCACTATGATCTGAATTACGCTTACCTTGAAAAAGATGAATTTTAGAAATGGAAGAAAAAAAATCTTATATTTACTGATTATAAGATTCCATTTCTGCAAATAATAAGTGCATGAAATGATAGGCATTAAAGATAGGAGGCAATGATTTGTTCAAGTATGAATTCTAATCTGCTCACAAATTCCATATTGTCCTCTTAGCCAATGTCACAGATAAAAATGTTCAAATGATGTAAACACTCTTTAAGATATGAGGTAAACCAATCATGCAAAACCTAATGTGCCACAAAGCTGAGATTCAAATTTCTAACCCAAGCATAGACAAAAGTATTTCAATTTAATGTATCCTTTCCATATCCAATGCAGTCTCTGTTACATAAGGTGGTAATGAAAGATAAAGAAATGAAAAATGGGATGGCCCAAAATTATAAGTAGTGGATTTTAAATTGACTGTTTCTTTTCCCATCCTACTAGTTTTTCATGCGCTTTCGGATTTTATAATCCAAAAAGCGTTAAACGCCCTACAAACCTTCCCAGACACGTTAAAAAACCCTCCATTTTTCGGATTTTGTAATCCGAATAGGGTGTACGAGAAGAGAGAAGGGTGAAAAAAGAAAATATTCTTCTCAACTATAAGTAGGAACCGTGACACCTTAAGAAGGACTTAAAAAGTACTGAAAATGTATTAGTGCATCTATCTTTGAGTTTAGTCTTCTCAATTTGGAAGATTATGACTTTCTTAAATCTGTCAGCTGTCAGCTGATTATAGATTATGATTTCACTATCTTCTGCCAAACTGGTTTTTCTTTTCTACTTAGCTTGGAACTGTTTCCTCAGTGATCCTTGGCTGCATCAACCAGGCTCTTCACTACTCCTTAGTCCTTTTTGTTTTCTTGCTCATTATCTCTCCTTCCCTTTCATTGATCCATATCATATAGTTTTTAATTTGATTGTTACTCCTCCTTACTTGCATTAATTCTTTTCTAACAGCATCCAAAAAATTTACTCTTTAATTTGTTGAATAAACCACAAACACCATATTTGCTTCATCTCCACAACTATTATCCGGTAACCATTACATCAACATAGTCATTTTGTCTTTATGTTTTATAACTATAGTTCAACAGAAAAATAACATTTCTCAAAAGAAAATTGACAACCATGGCAACAAAATTTTGCAATACATAGTTTATACTTTATACACATATTTCGCAACACAAGCCTTTATAGTTTTATACATAATTCACTAGAGCAATGCTTGTTGCTATTTCAAAACCATAGACACAAAGCAGCTAGGCTAAGTTTGAGTCCCAAAACCGTAGGCAATAGCATTGCTTCAAAAACCAAAAAATGACTTACCCAACGACAAGTATATAGTCATTCGGGTTCCCCGGTTGGCAAATCTAACGAACGATAATCATTCAAATCACCTGGGAAAAAGGGATCCTCGGATGTTTTTTCTATCCTTTCAAAAGCTAAGTCCGCCGCTGCATTGTTGACAAAAGTGTAGTTTGAAAGAGGTTCTGAGGTTACACAGTTAGACTTAGACATAAATCCACCAAACACATTAGGCATCTCTTCTTTAAGATCTTGAGTACTCTTTTGTAGCATTGCTTCTTTAATTTTTTCCTTTATCTCCTTGCTTTCCTCTTCATATGGCTACATGAAAAGTAATTAGAAATGGCAAATTTCAAACATCATTTGTTGCAAAAATATAAACTTTCGACTTTTAATCGATATTATTATGTCAAATTCATTTACCGTACCTGTTTCTCCTTGTCTGACAACTTGTTCCAAGCATCAATAGCCATGTCTACGATTTCTCTGCCACTTATGTCCTGATGATACGCTTTTAGACGAGCACATTCCTGTTTGAGGAATATATTATATCCACTCTGTCCTATTGGAGCACATCTCCGTTTCTTCTTTTCTTGAGTATTGCAGCTTAAGCACCTCTGAATTCACATGAGCCACCATTAAACTGAATTTGGATTGTGAGAAGTCACACTCATGTGACCTGTGATTGTACGCAGTCAAGCACATCGTGGTCGTTCGATCAAGATGGGTTGGTCCATATTTCAAACTCATGTTTTAGATTTATGAAAAATAAAATCAAAATCTGCAAGGAAATCTGGACAGAGGATCATGTTCGAACCACCAACGATATGGTTGATTTTTGGCTTCTCATAATCCAAATCCATTTAAACTCTTGCAACAAATCACTGAGTTACTAAAGTAAACTCATGTCCATAGTGCAGATAATAAAATACACAAAGTAGCAAACCGGTTTTGGAACTTTAGTAAATTCAGTTACCAAAGTTGGTTGTATTCTGTTATGATACTTATTTTGATTCAGGTATAGTTAGCTAGTTACTAATTACTTGAGTGCATTTTTTTTTCATTCAATCAATGAATTCAGTTTTCCTCTCATTAAAATTCTATATCTTCATAACCTGTAATTTGACTAGAGTAGTCTTCGGATATCTTTGCCGCCTTTAGATAATCTTGGTCGTCCATTAATTGAGATAAACTTGTGGTTGAGTTTTGCTTCCCTTCAACTTAATACGTACCCAAATGCAGCACAAACATAATACAATGATGTTACTGAAATGAAATGTATTATGTTATGTTCAACCAGTCAAGTAAAATTATAAACTGAAACCGTATATGTAGAAACCGCCAATTAACCTGTATCGCTGCCAGTTGCAGGAGACCTGTAGAAGTACAATGTCTCAAATTTGAACAGAAGATCTTTATAGAGCTTTTCAATTTGAGCACATAAAGTTGCATTGTTTCCTTCCAGTTTTAGTGCAGAAACAACATCACCCCATTTCTTTTCTTGATCAACCTGCAGGAAACATTCAAGAGAAAATTCATATAAGGATACATTAAATTGAACAAAAAACATATTTGGATGGATAAACTTGATCTGCAAATGGAAGCTACATATTTTTTTGGTTTCCCACACATACAGGAGTAAACTATGTTTGAGGCAACGTCGAAAACTAAATGTGGACACCACTCTCAGAGGAGATTCGAGCTTTAGTTTGCATTAATCTGCTTTAATACACAAGTGGAAATGTGTTAATATCATATGCACAAAAAATGTATCACCACTCTTAACAGATCAGAAAGAATTGCAGAGATAGAATTCAAGAATAACATTAGCATCAAAACGTGGATGTGAACTCGAGAATTTCCTACATCGACATTTCACATTACAGCTGTGTTGCCAATCCAGAATGCGGATAATAGGTGTACATTCTAATTTTTCTACGCTACAATGTAATAGACACTACACAATAGCACGATAATTTTGTTATAGCCACTACTTGACAACACTGCATTATGGAGTAAAAGACCACCAAAAATACGTTTACAACTTACAGAATTTGTACTATGTTAACACCAAACATTCATTAGGACAAGCCTCATGAAACACCCTATATCTTTATCTCTGGCTTTAAACCTTGACATATCAAATAGAGCTCTCTTGATGAGGGTCTTGTAGCTTTAGGTCTCAGCCACACCGACTATGTAAACAATGGTTTACAAATCTGGCTGATTTCTGTAGCATATATATTCAGAGCATATGTTCTGTTTAGAGCATTTCACTCCTCTAGAATAGCAATTCACTCTAGACTAGATGATAAAGTAATCTTTGAGGAATAAACAACCATTGATTGTTAAATATACATGAATAATAAAAAAGAAATTAAGCGATATGCACTGTCATGTAGAAGGTGTTTTACATCGACAATCAATCACAACTCGGCAAGACAATAAACAATTGCATAACTGCTTTTTGGATTTTTACACTGAGATCATATTTGAAAAATATACAATGCGGCAAACTGAAGAGTTGTGATTAAATGTAAATATAAAAATTTTACATTTACAATGTATAGCCATTAATTTTATAAAATGAATACACTGAAATATCAAACATTGACATATTCATCAATGGCTAGGAACTTATGATTACTTCTTTTACTCCAAAGCAAATTGTTCACTTTTTTTAGCAACAAAATTTATTAAAAACATGGCCCCTGAACGAAGACCCGTATCAAAGATTACAAAATAAAGGTTTCGTATATAGGCGGAACACCCAAAAGAAACACCATAAAAGACACAATACATCCATCACCTAACCTACCTTCAACCCCCATGAGAGCAACAACCACCAAAACCAACTTCATCACCTAAATCAAACTACTCCATCGCAAACGGCCATTGAAAACGAACTACATAAACACCCTTCGCCCGCTACTCACCCAAAAAACACCCCTCTAAATCAAACCACCTATATATTCTCATCACCTTAGCTAAGCCACATCCAAAAATGTCATATTCCAACGCTTAGTTGGCCCCCACCACCTCTCTACCCCCGGTCAACCAAGGAAAATCGCCATAAATAGTCCAAAGCAAACCTTGAATCAAAGCACCGACTCCCAATCTCGAATCAAAAGTGATCAACCCTTCAAACTCCAGAAACAAATCAGCAAAGTAGCCACCATCGATCCATTGGAAAAGACACCATGACCAACCAAACAAACTTGCACTAGACAATAATTTCCAATCTCGAAGCAAAAACAATCGGTGCACCAGAATCCAGAACACAAATCTATAAGGCATTTGACAGGATGGGCAGTGTTGCAAACTAAAATCATATAAGAGAAGGAAAAGGCTCAGCTCGAAGACCACCCACACTCAAGTACCCAAACACAAAAGCCACACAAATGCAAAAGGAGCTAGCAACGACGGATATGGACCCAAAACAGAGGCGGACAACAACAAAAACACTAAGAGCTCACCACCATCCATAGAAACACCAATAAAACAACCACCTCCCTACCTAAACCACATCTACCAAGCCTCGTAATTAGCTTCCGTCCATCGAGCGATCTGACGCCAGATCTGAGTCCATATTATCCACGACCACCCCAACTGACCCACACCACTACAACCAACACACACAACCACACAAACCTACACCTCCACTACCTCCCCCAACCATCTCGCGGCACAACTAACACTACCAACCACAACAAACCACGCAAAACCAACATGACGGCACCACGACACAATCACCACATCATCACCACAATTAATAGGATCCTCTAAAATAAGTAGATAATAAAGTTCAAAAAATAAACATTAATATGCATCCATAGTCATAGTTGTATTTAGTCAACAAAATCATGATTACTTACTCATTGAAATATAATACCAATCATAATTCATCAATAGTTGATATTACAAGTGATACTCTAATAACCGAGAATTTACTAAGTGTAGATAGAAGAACTTGATTGTCTATTGTAACTATATAAACCGACACTTCAGATTAAATACCTAGTGTCCAACAAATATAAATATCATATGCCGACATGTCACATGTGATACCGGCACATAGAATTACATATCAAAATCATATAATTACGATTATTACATGAACAACAGTTCAAATAATGCAATGAATTAAAGCAAAAATTATTGGTTTATAATTGCTGTGGTAAATATCAATTAAATAAACTTGTATAAATACAAATATACATGAACCACACCTACCACGCATTTTTTTTTTGTCAATGAAAAAGAAAACTTAAAAACAAAATATAAAGATACCATTTCATACTTCAATTACATGAGAGCAACTAAAAACTTGTGGAGTAAGATAAATTTGTGGAGTAAGGTAAATTTTTAGAGTTCTAAAAATTACAATTGAAAAAGAAAAACGCTATTTCATAAGTATAGACTATAGAGTTAAAACTTAGATTCCTTTTCCCTTATAGGCAAAACTCTAAAAATCAGCTCCAAATCAGGGGGCTGGAAGTAACCATTCTTGGGTGGGACCTTCTTCTTCGTTGAATAAACCATCAGCTTCTTTTTTGGTGCCGAGGGACACATCGTTGCGGGCGGTATCCGACAACCGCTGTGTTTTGGTGTCCGGCAACCTTCTTCAATCTTCAATTTCATAACCATTTTCAAAAGTGGCTTTTTCTTGTCTCTTTGAAAATATACAAATATGAATTGTTACTTATTATTTATAGCCACTTGAGTTGCTTACTGAGGAAGTCGTAGGAAAAAACCGAGTAAAAAGCTTCTGTTGGAATCTAAAGAGAATGCACGTGGCAATAAAAACCGTATATTTGGAATTGTATGAGGTGTGGGACCCAAAATGGGAAAGACATAAATTCTCTTGATTCTATTTCTAGTTGTTTCCGAATTTATCAAAAGTGTGCTAAGAAAGTCTTTGTGTGTGTTTCAAATTTAGGATACATGTTTGGTTTTGGCGGGAAGAATTTAGACATAAGACCATATTTGTTTTGTTTGATGGACACTTCGTGTTCAAAGTTAAGTGGTGTGGAAAGATAATGCATGTTAAATCACATTTTTCTCCTTTTGTTTTGTATAATAATAAAGAAATAAAAAATAATAAAGAAATCCTCTAAAAAATAATAAAGAAATATAATAATAGTTTGGTATGGGTTTTTGAGGATCGGTGATCCATGAATTTTGAATAGTAGGGCACTTTATATGGGTACCTTATATATAAATTTGTAGCATCCATGAACATATCTTAGTTGGTAGGGACATTGTGGCATGAATTTTTCGTCATTGGGCTACTTGATCGGAAAAAGAAATATAAGTCATAATTGTCCTTTAAAATTATTGATATTCTCAAAAACATTGAATGATTTGTGATAATTTAATTTCATAATAACAAGTTATTGTTTTTTATTTTTAGAAACATAAAGGTTGTGATTTTTATTTTTTTTTAAGAAGCAAAAATGGTATATATATTCACACTAACAGAAACGTCTCTCTAGCACAAGACGTACCAAAGAAGGCGCTCAAAAAACAAAGATCCAGTCGAAACAAATACAAAGACAGACAGTCAGCCGATACCAAACAAGCTAAGGGGTCCGACCACCACTGCCGACAACCAAAAACAAAAGTGGCGTTATTAGCTTTCAACCACCCGTATGAATGAAATTTGACCTTTTCAATGAGTTCTACATTAAGAGTGTGAGAACTATCAAAAAGCCTACTATTACGCTCGTTCCATACTAGCCAAACAGAAAGTAACCAAAAGAATTGAAGAAAATATCGCCGCGCCCTTGAGGCACCTAAACAATTAGTGAATTAAACAAAATGATCACGAATCCTTTAATGATCAACACCAAACACACCAATCCAAAATCGAACATGCTGCCAAATTGTGGCCAAAGAACCACACTGCAAAAACAAATGTTGAGCGCTTTCCAACTGTCCGCACTCGGCCACACAATTACTAGCCGTAGCTGAAATGATGCCACGATTTAGTAAATTAGTTTTTGTCGGGAGTCTATTGCGAAGCAGACGCCAAGCGAAGATGGAGACTTCAGAGGCACCTGAGGATGCCAAATCATTTTTTCTGTATCGTCCAAGATAGTATCCTCCTGATTGGTAGGCACCTGATACCCTGTACGCACCGTGTAGCCCCCTGTGATGTCAGGAAGTGACTGCCAGCTATCGGAAACATTATCCTGCAAAGTAACATTAGATAACACTCCTCTACCAACTCCTCCCCACACGCCCACAACCTCCCCC
>Ga0315913_1000316_pt1 | contig 39694 bp, 20 predicted proteins | sample MpolsnodulesMG_FD_207736 | JGI IMG/M metagenome (GOLD analysis project Ga0315913, IMG submission 207736) | Medicago polymorpha root nodule microbial communities from Los Angeles, California, United States - small nodules | ecosystem: Host-associated > Plants > Roots > Nodule | place: USA...
AGTTAGAATATGGTTTGTTAATGTTGATTGTAATATGTTTAACTGCAATGTGGTAGTTTACGGATTGAAATGACATTGTCGAAATTTTAGTGTTGTTGTTGAATTGTTGGAAATGACACAATGTCCGTGTGAAAATGTGTCATTGATTTTTTTATTGTTGAAATGTTATGCAGATATGTCTCAGAGGCCGCCTGAGGAGAGGAGTACTTAGGTTAGGGAGGCTGCCACTACTAGTAATGCACGGAGGGAGAAGCAAGCACTACACCCTCCTATGGCTGGTCGAGGGAGAGGCAGACTGAGGGGCAAGAGACTTTCTAGGGTTGATGCTGCGGGGGCCTCATCGTCACAGACGGGTTTATCCCAGACGGTCGACCCGACACAGTATCAGCAACAACATTATCAGGAACAGGTGTATCAGCCTGAATTTTAGCAGGGGTATCAGTAACAGGAGGGGTATGAGTATCACCAGGGGTATCAAGCTCAGTTTGAACAAGGGTATCAGCCTGAGCAGCCTATATTGAAGCAACAGTATGAGCAGCCTCCTCATCAGCAATAGTATGAGCAGCCTCCTCAACAGCAACAGTATGAGCAACCTCCTCCTCAACAGCAACATGAGCCTAATATGGAGGATGAGGATGGGGGCTTTTCAGGAGGGCCTTACGAGTTGTCTCTTTTACCGAACTTCGATAAACATGTGGCATACAAGCTTTGGAATGACAAAACAATAAGTAATTTAATGATATTTTACTATTATGTCATGTTTATTTTACGTAGAATATGTCATGTTTATTAAATGGTTAATATGTATTTACCCCCTGTAATTTGGGCGGGTTCCGGTTTACCCCTGTAAAAAAAAGTTTAGATTTCAACCCTGTAAAATAAGATTCTTTGATTTTGGTCCCTGAACCATGTGACTGTGCAGAATTGCTGACGTGGCGAGTTGACTGTGCATATATGATTATTGGCAAGCTGACTGTATAATAAATTTTGTTTTTCATTTTTTTTAAAAAATTAAAAAATTTGTAAAAGTTAAAAACAAAATGAGGATTTTTTTTATTACAAGAAATAATTTTCAAATTTTTTTAATATTTTGAAATATACATTTTTCGAAAATTCCAAAATTTATAATTTACGAAAAATATAAATTTATATTTTTTTTAATTTTCCATAAATTTTTTGTTAAATTATTTTCGAAAATTTTGAAATAAATATTTCAAAATTTTTATTTTGACAAAAAATTCAAATTATTTTCGAAAATTTGGAAATATATATTTTTCGAAATTAAAACAGATTTTTTTTTCGAAAAAGAAGTTTTTTAAATTTTCTCAACAAAAAAAAAACTGGAAAATATTTTTATTTTTAAAAATCTTGATACAAATTTATATAAAAATTTAGGAAAATACAGATTTTTTTCGAAAATTTTATTCCAAATTTTTTTTTTACTACGTGTTTCAGATTTGAGAATATTTTTTAATATTTAAAAATTGAGGATAAAAAAATCTGGAATTTTTTTTAATATTTATATTTATTTTTATCTATTTGTTACATGTGTTATATGTATTGAAAATTAAGGGCATTTTTGAAAAGAAATAGTCAGTCCAAAAAAGCTGAAAGAGGTTGTTTTCTTTTTATATATATTTCTCATAAAATTATATTTAAAATAAAAAAAATTCTAAACTTACTGTATTTTGAAACTTTTGAAAAAAATTTAAAAAAATCCAAATTAAATTAAATTTTAAAAACATTCGAAAAAAAATAATATAAGCTAATTTTTTTTAATGTTTTGGTAAAAAAAATATTAATTTTATTCTGATTTTTTTCGTTTTTTTAAAAAAAATTATTTTTTTCTTATTTTTAAATTTTTTAAAATTAATTTTCAGGTTTTAAAAAATTAAAATTAAAATAATTACACAGACGTCAGTGTCAATTACACACGTGTCAGGTTTTAAAAAAAATAAAAATAATTACACAGTGGCATGCCACGTCAGCGTCTGGATGGGGTCATGGGTGTTTTGTGGAGAATCTTCATATTACAAGGGTGTTTTGTGGAGAATCTTCATATTATAGGGTTGGAATCTAAACTTTTTTTTTTTACAGGGGGGTAAACCGAAACTCGCCCAAATTACAAGGGGGTAAAGACATATTAACCCTTTATTAAATTTAAGTATAATTACGTATAATATCATGCTAATTTTACGTATTTTTTTTAATAGTGCTTGTTAGATTACGTGAGATTTATTTTTTACGTAGAATATTTCTAGTTTATTTTACTTTTTTTTTTGTATTTCAGTTGCAAGCGGAGCATAAGATGAGTGGCGTCTCGCACAGGAGGAAACTTAAGCTTTCTGCCTTGTCACTTCTGTTGCCGGTAGAAGATAACCCTTGGTTCTGGGAACCGGTGGATAGATCCGGTCTAAGTCCCCTCCTTCTGAATGGGTACAACATCATCTCCCACGGGTTAGTGTGTGATATGGCTGAGAGATGACATGAGGAGACCAGCAGCTTCCATCTGCGTGTTGGGGAGATGGTTATCGCATTGAATGATGTGGCTTGTCTTCTAGGCATCCCTGTCGCTGGACGGCTCATTCAGGAGGATGATTTAGATCATGACCAGGGTGTAGACTTGATGGTGACTCGCCTATTGTTTCCGGTGGATGAAGCGGTGGAGCAGGCGAGTAATAATTCAGGTGTCTTTGTCACTTACACAGTCCTGAAAGAGCGTTACGAGCACCTGTTGAATAGGTGTAACCATTTGCTGGGGGAGGATTTATCGGAGGAGGAGGAGATGAGTCGTATTAGGCCCGCCTGTGTCAAGCCGTTTTTGTTGCTCTTGCTTGGCTACACCCTTTTTGCCGGCAAGAACAACAAAACCATTAATCTGATGTGGATGCTTGCGATTCAGGATTTGGATGACATAGGCACGTGGTCATGGGGCGGGATGAGACTTGCTTTCTTGTATGAGCAGCTGTATCTTACCTCCAGCGAACATGTTGGCGTCGTTGGTGGTTACATGACCTTACTTGTGGTAATATATTATTTTCTTATTTTTTTTAAGTTAATCGTACATGTATAGTTTTTTGTATGATACTTGTGTGCTGATATAAATTTGTCTTTTTGTGTTTGCAAGGATGAGTTATAGCTCACATGAGACATGTCGTTCCGAGGAAGAAATATGAAGATTACGAACGGCAGAACCCGTATGTGGGTAGATGAAAACCTAAAAGGGGGTTTGCTGATGTCGAACACTTCAGAGGCTTGTTGGATTCGATGGAGCATTGTCATGTCACCTGGAGGCCGTACGAGCGCCGACGAGACGTGACGCCTTTTCAGGACGTGTGCTGGTACTCCGGATGAATCATGGTCGGCAAACAAAAGATGGTGCGTCACTTGCCGGAGCGGGTTCTGAGGCAGTACAGATATGTTCAAACCGTTTCCCGATCTCCTACTACGATTCTGCCTCTTGCCCCAGCATATGTGGTTGCTGCCTTCTTGGAGTTTGCTCTGCACGTCGTTAGCCAACAGGAGAGTGGTCACCAGGTCCCAGACGATAAGTCTTGGAAGCATTCAGATAGGTACATTAGGTGGTTCTACCGTGTATCCCATCCTCTTATCGCCAACCCTGCTCTAGAGCATGACATTGTCATTTCGAGACCTGTCTACCAGGATATTCTTGTTGACCACGAGTGGGCCAGACATCCTCCTGATCCATTGCAGGTCATTAGCAGCATGAGAGGCAGAGTGGAGCATGCGATGGAGATTCCAGAGGTGGTTTCAAATCCACACTTCTTCGGCATTTTGGAGGGCCTCCGGACCGATTATAGCGTGTTTGACCAGCACCCAGTTCCACGAAGGAGGTCTAGGAGTCATAGTCCACAAGAGCAGCAACAGTGTTTTATTTTATGATTTTTTTTATATATATATTTGTAGTATTTTTATGACATTTTGTTGGATTTGGATATAATATATTTACATTTGCGCGGTTGCGCCTCTCTATGACATTTGAGTTAAGTTTCTTTAAAATTGCGTTTCTAAATTATGAATGAATGAATGCATGTTCACTAAATTATGAGTTTTGGTTGAATGAATGAATGGTTGTACCTGTGTATGAACGAACGAAGGAACGAAGATAAACAGGAAACAAAGCAGTAGCTACTGCCTGTCTGTTCTGGTGCGAGCACAGAACCAACGTGACTTAAGTGACGCTAGTGTTAACACTTGCGTGAGTTAATTCACGCAATGTGTGTTAACTCATGTTGTTTTTTGCCCTAGCGTAACTTAACTTGCGTAAGGGTAAAAAGGAAATTTCACTTGGGAATGAGCAAAAACATTCAGATAAAGAGAAGAATTCACATAAAAATACATATTTTTAGAGAATCACGCCCATGCAAGTTGCAATAATAAGCTCCGGTGGAAAAACCAAACTGCTGGCTCGCAAAAAACAACCAACATACAAACAGCAGCTTAAAGTGCTGCCTAGAGACCCAAACTGCACCAAAATACATATGATTTAACTATTTTCACTTTCAATTTTTTTTCCAGTTTTGTAAGAGTGTCCAAATTTTATGTCTAAATTCTCGTGATCACACAAAAAGTTCTCCGGATCTAGACACTAAAGATGGACTTACATTAAGCACAATTGTTTTGTTTGTTGAGAAATTACAACAATCACAATGAATATGGCAAAACCATAATACACAAATATCGGATTTTGTGAAGAAAAAAAATAAATTCAACAAACATATCAACGCATTGTGATTTTGTCACATTCATTGTGGAGCGATTTGTGAAAATTTTAAAATATATTTTATTTTTCGCTTACAAAATTACAATACTTTATCGTGATTTTGTGAAACTAAGACAATTTTTTTTGGAGGTGTCTGGGGTTCAAACCCCAAACTTACATATATTATGCATTATCCTTATCAAATGAGTTAAACTCCCAAGACGTGAAACTAAGATAATTAATCCGTAAGTGAAAAAAAACGATTAATCCGTAAAATTCAATTTACTTGGTATCCGGTAGATGCTGAGTAACGTTGTCCAAGACATAGAATATAGTACTTTAGAGCAAGATTAGAAAATGAGTCAGAACCACCAATTCGGTGTTGTCCTTTACTCACACACACTTCTTAAAAATGGAACACAGAAATGTTTGAGGAATATACAGAAGAAAAACAAAACATAAACATAGAAGATGGAATCACATACATGTTTGACTATTGTTTTCTTTTTGCTTCTAAACTTGGCTGTTGGGGTGTTGAGTACTGATAATTATAGCAGACATGATTTCCCTGTTGACTTTGTTTTTGGGTCAGGCACCTCTGCTTATCAGGTTCTTTTTTACTTTACCCCAAAAAGAAGTAACCATGCAATTTCATTATTTAGAATAATTAAATTATGATTATATTTTATTGTTGTACTTTTGATTATGATTAATAGGTTGAAGGAGCTGCTAATGAAGATGGAAGAACTCCTAGCATTTGGGATACCTTTGCACATGCTGGTTAGTCAATTCATTCTATCATCCATCTTATCATTTTAGAGACATAGTTCAAATCAAATTCTTTTAGAGACTATGGTAATTGTAATAATCATTTTTCTGAATTATTTGGAGGAAAACAAAGGCCAAAAGTTTATTATCAATTATTTGCACTATAAACCAACTTTTTTCTGAAGCGAAAATCAATGAGAAACTAGGAATATGTTATAGTATTTACAATTTGACTATTCCGTTTTTACTTCTTCATTTACTTTGAGCGTTATAAACCAATTCTCATGACTAGCATTTTTATACAAAAAGGGTTTGCGCGTGGAGGAAATGGAGATGTAGCCTGCGACACGTACCACAAATACAAGGTAAACAAGACACAAGGCTTCTATCTTTCTAATTTTGTCTAGTAATGCATTCTTTATGATTCATCTTTTAATGCAGGAAGATGTGCAGCTCATGGTTGAAACAGGTCTTGAAGCCTACAGATTTTCCATTTCTTGGTCAAGATTGATACCAAGTATTCCACTGGACTTAAACTTTAGTACATATCGATGAATGGTGAAATTTAAAGTTCTTTAATCATTTTTTCAGTAAAAACTTACTCCCTTTGAAAATGCTTTTGTTTCTTCCTTAGATGGTAGAGGACCTGTCAACCCGAAGGGATTGCAGTACTACAACAATCTTATCAATGAACTCATTAGAAATGGTTAGATATGAGTTTATTCATATGTTGCAAGATAAGACATGCCTTAATTAAGATTTCAAAAACAGTAAGTGAAATCAATTATGTTTCTTCAAGTGATATAATACAAGTCTTTCCGATTTGTAGGAATCCAACCACATGTCACACTGCACAACTATGATCTCCCACAAGCACTTGAGGATGAATACGGAGGATGGCTTAGTCGTGAGGTCATGTATGTTCTTATCTCCTATAGCTGCACCAGTTTGCTGTTACAATTAGTTCTTATAATTCTTAGTGCATGAAATAAGGCACAATATACCATAAATCTAGAGAGAGAAAAAGGACCATAGACACCAAGTAGTTGATGCGTGAAATAAGACTCTTTTAGCTTTTATTGTTCTTGCCTCATTTGCTCATATGATCAATGGTCAAATGCACTTTAATAATGTGAAGATTTCGTATTCTAAATAAAGTACTTATTGTGCTTAGGAAGAAATGTCCTTATATTGCATTTTTTGACAGAATTAAGAATTATGACTTGAATTTTGATGCAGAAAAGACTTCATAAACTATGCAGATGTGTGTTTTAGAGAGTTCGGGGATAGAGTCAAGTACTGGACTACTGTGAACGAGCCCAACATCTTCGCTATAGGTAGTTATGATCAAGGAATCTCCCCACCCAGGCGATGTTCTCCTCCATTTTGCATTATAGAGAGCACCAAGGGTAACTCAACATTTGAGCCGTACTTGGTAGTTCATCATATTTTGCTAGCGCATTCTTCAGCTGTGAGATTGTATAGAAGAACGTACAGGGTATATCGCCTAATTTTTTTTCATAGTGTGTACTTTTCTGTGTTTTTTTGATATTGTTACTCTACTCTCGAGAGACTTGTTACATTGCAGGAGGAACAAAATGGATTTGTTGGTATCTCAATCTATACATTGGGGGTAGTTCCTCAAACAAATACAGAGAAAGACAGGGCTGCATGTCAACGAATTAGCGATTTTTATTTGGGCTGGTGAGTTACCGACTCTAAAATTGGTTATAATATTTTATCTTCTTCTTACTGCCTATTTTATTGCAGGATTATGGAACCCTTATTGCACGGAGACTATCCCGATTCCATGAAGGCTAATGCGGGCGCAAGAATTCCTGCCTTCTCAAGTCGTGAATCCGGACAAGTTAAGGGTTCCTATGACTTTATTGGCATAATTCACTACAGCAAATTTAATATCACAGACAATTCTGATGTGCTGAAGACAGAACTGAGAGATTTCAGTGCAGACACGGCTGCAAAGGCACTTGGTATGTGTGTGTTGGGTTTAACCACAGTGGATTTTAAAGCTTAGAGCGATATAAGCTTGCTGTACTAATTGCATTTTTTCATATGATTCTGTTGTTTTCAACTAGTTAAACTCTTTACATCATTTAGTATCTGATTCCCCTTTTCATCAGTGTAAACAACCATGTGTATCACTTGTTGAATAATTGGTGGAGTAAAATGAATCATTTCTTTGTTTTCTGTGGTTTTGCAGGTGTAGAGGAAATACTTGGAGAGAATGAGGTAACAGTTAAAAAACTAATTAAAATTATCATCTTAATTGATTTGTTTAATCACAGATTACTTCACAGTAAAACTATCTGGTTTGACTTGGCTCAGTACCCATTCACACCATGGGCTTTAGGACAAGTGCTGGACACATTCAAGACCCTTTATGGCAATCCACCTATATTCATTCATGAAAATGGTATGCTTACCTCTTGTTCAAGATTACATTGATTGCAATGAATCTCTTTTAGGAAATCGTTATTGGATGCTAATTGAGGTTGAATAATAAGTTATGGCGCAAAGGTTTTTCTGTCATAGACAGCCAAATAACATTTTGACTATGTTATTGCATATTATGGTTTTCATGTATTTTCCATTCTCAATTGTATGAAATTGTAAACTTACGCATCGAGGATTTGACAATGATTTGGTGGACCATTCATAACGCTTGTGGTTATCGTTTTTAAACAAATGTTGCGTAAGATGAGTTTCAATTGTTTGAATTGTTAGGCCAACGGACACTAAGCAACGCATCACTCCATGATGAATCAAGGGTGAAATACTTGCATGGATATATTGGCACTGTGCTTGATTCCTTAAGGTATGTAATTGCTACTCCATTTTATTATCTTTTGAAAAATTAGATTTAGAAAATGTCTTTGAAAGAAGTTACTTATCCAATAAATGAAAACAGTCCTAAACACACAAGACTTATAAAACCAAACACAACTGAAATAAACAACTATGCTTTGATATGGTATGCGATCTTCCTTCTCATGTGTTTTTTATCCTTCAGAAATGGATCAAATATGAAGGGATATTTCGTGTGGTCTTTCATTGATGCATTTGAGTTGTTGGATGGATATAAATCGATCTATGGATTGTACTACGTCGATAGGAATGATCCAAAGTTGAGAAGATACCCAAAGCTATCTGCAAAATGGTACAGTCAATTTTTGAAGGGTAAAAGATCCTCCCTAGTTGGTGCAATTGAACTCAATAACGATTCATCACTTGTCTCGGTTGGACATTTACTTCAGTAGTTGATTCTATAATTTGTATGCATTAAAGTATTGTTACATATGGTGTTTCTGTTGAGACTCTTTCAGTTTTGTCGGTTAGCTGGTTAGTGGTTTAGATGCTTAAGAAATCTGTTTGCATATCATTATTTAGTTAATCTATCTAAAACCACTATTCCATCGACCATCTGTGTTGCAATCATCATAAAGTGAGTGATCTTACATTAACAATGGTATCTAGTTCTTCGATTTGGGACACGTGCATACGAGAATGTGAGGTTCTGGGATGTGTTTGAAATTTTGCAAGGCTCTCTTATTGATCCATCTACGTTTGAATTATGCGAATTTTAGAAGATAGCTGCAAAGGACGCCTGAGACATCTTAACAAATTCTTATGTTGTTGCAAAGGTTGGGAAAATGAGACTAAAGTTCATGGACAATAAATATTAACTATTATTGATGTCTGATCAAGAAACCATAGTTGCGTACTTCATATGAGTTTGAATTCTAGTTAAGTGATGACAACATTTGACAAGTTCTTAGATCAAATGATGGTTGAAAAGGTGTTGAGAAGCTTGACTAAGAACTTGTCATGCTTTGAACTCTTCATTTGACATTTGTACCACATTCTTTGCTTTTCCTTCCCATACTCTGTTTTTGTACCATATTCTTGACACATTGAAAAATGAAGAGTTGCATGGCTCACTTAAAACTCATGAATTAAGAATCAATGAAAATGAAAGAAATGGTACGGAACTTGCTGAACTAGCCTTGCTGGCAAAAACCATTTGAAAGAATGATGGATAAAGTGGCGAGAACAAGAGGAGAGAGGGAAAGTGGAAGAGTTTGAGAGAGCAAGTCAAAGAATTATTATGGATCAGATCATGATGTGGCTTACCTCTCTTAAATTTCCTTGTGCTTGACAAAAACATTTCAGCACTAAATTTCTTCAATTAGTACTAAAAGAGAGAGATTAGCACCGAAACGCGTCTCACTCTAAACATCTTGCTTATATTTAAGGCTGGATAGAGTGTTATCTTTTCCATTGAATTTATTTTATTCAGCCATTAACAATAATTATTTTTCAAACAGAATAACAAGAGAAAATCATTGCTATTTTCATAAAGTATCAAGGCAAAAAACAGTAATTTTTCAAGAAAAATAGTTATTAGAGACACATTAATCTAAGATCAGTGCTTGGCTTTTGGCTTCTTCACAATCATCACAGTGCAATGAGCATGATGAGCACAGTAGTCACTCACACTACCTAAAACCGCCCTGCAAATTAAAAGAGTCGAGTATAGTGAATTAGGAAATTATGAAATGAAGTGTTTGCTTCAAGCAACAATGTATATACACGTTCTCCCCCATTATAAATAAAATGAAAAGTGAAATGAACTTAGAAAGAAAAAGGAAGGTTTGATTGTTGGTTAAAATAGAAATGATCGCAAAGACTTAATAATCAGCCAGTTCGGTTGAAAACTGTATGTGAATCACACAAAAAAATTACTGCTGCCTATCTTCTGCAGGTTAAAGATTTCAGTGGATGGCAAATTACATTTTATCACGTTTCTGGCCATTTAATGTTGTGTTTGTGATCATGGTGGCATTCACTTAAGTGAAAATGTTAGAACTAAATGCAGCACATTCATGGTATATCCCATTCACAACTTTCAGAAAAGTTATTGATTGTAGTTCAATCACAATTACCTATCACTCCAAACCAAAGGACAATAATTGTAACCACAATGAAACCATACCTTTTTATAGCCCCATAACCGTGACTACCTACAACCAAGATTGAAGCATGGTACTTTTCCACTGTATCACAAAGAACATTTCTAGCATCACCTTCCACCACCTCCACTATTACATCATTTACCTGAGAAAATTAACTTATCAGATAGTTTTTCCACATATGACATATTCTATATATAAAGTACTTAAACATCATAATGTATACGTTTTTCCTTAGGCTCGAAAGTAGACAAATAAATCCAAGATGATATTAATACCCACAAATTTTGGTAGCCCTAACTAATAGGGATATGGAAACTTAATAATTCACTCCAAAAGCATAACAATTAACAGACATACAAAGAAACGATCATGAAAATCAGTAGTCCTTAGTTAGATGATGGTAAGTTTGTTAAAACCAGTTGAAGCAATTCAAGTGAAATACACCAAGAAATGAAACATGATAAATCTTAACATCAATGTCTTCAATTTAGCTCCTTTCATCCATGAGGAATAAAAAAACAGAACTAGCAAAGATTATGGAATTACTTAATTTGCAGGGTACTAGTCTAGTCCTGAGCATGATGAATTCAGCTATGAATCTTTTTCAGCCTATTATCTAAAATAATCTTGTTAAAACCATATAGTATGCTCCAAGTCCCACACAATATATAAATACAGGACCATATAAAATAGAGAAATTTCATCCATTCAAAAAGCCATTTTCCTTATCAAATAAAATTATGAAAGGAATTACGGTTCTGTAATGTTGTGATTAATACACAGTGCTGCAACCACTCATTCCGTAACATCAGTAACAACCAAAATCGCACACCTCAACTATTATTTAACATTTTAGAATATAAAATTGAAAACAAAAATAGAAATACATACGGATTTCTTAATGCAAAGTTGTTTAGCATTGTCAGCAACTCTAGCAGCAATTTTTCTCAAATCAGAATCAACAATAGGCAAAACCTCAGCAGCTCCTGCGTACACTAATTAGCACGGATTGTTCATCAATTACGAAAACATCAACAAAAAGAGGGGTGGTAATAAAAATGAAATTGAGAATTATACCAGGACCAGCGAGGCCAACAGAAGAAGTAGCGGCAGGTCTAGCATGAATAAGAACAAGTTTGAAAACGGGATTGTTGGTGCTGAAGAAATGATCGAGAGTCCATTTCAGAGCATATGCACTGTGATCGCTCTCGTCGATTGCAACCAACATAACTGGTTTTGATTTTTCTGATGATTGTTCTGAACTCGCACTCGCCATTCTAAAAATCACTAACGGAAATTTCTCTCTCTCTCTCTCTCTCTCTAGTTCACTTGCGAGAGACGCAACACAACGCGGCTGTATATATACGATATACGTGTGTACGTTTTATTTTATTTTATTTATTTATTAATATTTTAATATGGGAAATGAAAACAAGGTGCTGGTTATGCTGCTGGATTGAAAACTAATGATTGTTGAATTGAGGTAATTCCTATCCGATCCTTGAAAAGGACGTTGCGAGTTTCTCGACTTTTATGGAAAGATAAAGATGCAAACTAGTACACGCTTATAAATCCATCAATCATCTCTGTTTTTTGCTCGATGGTTCATGACTCCTCGTTGAATACGAAACCTTTTTCTTTTTTTTTTTTGTTTTATAAATACGATAGCTGTCTATTCATTTGTGCCAACATGGATTTATTTTTGTAGATAGAACTTCTTTTCATAAGTTAACTATTACAGAGGATTTTTTTCCTTTTCCTTATAGACCACGTAACTTATTTATTAAATGAATCTAAAATGTGAGTTTTTGCTTATAATAATAACTAGAAAGAGTTACTATCAAAATAAAAAAAAATGATCAGAGGGAGTACAACACATAATGCTTGTAAATAATATGATAAAGTTAAAAGGAACGGAATACTTATATCCCTGTATCTGCAATGTTTACATCCAAATTTTATCGTTACTAGGGCCGCTTTAAAGAATTTGTAAGCCGGATTTTAATCTTATTGGCCCCTAATAAAAATAAAAATAAAACATTTTTTTAAAGTGAATTATAATAACATCCAAAAACATGTAAATAATGTCATTATATAACCTTGGGATTAGTTTGTTTGGAAAAAAAAAGAGGCAATGTAAAGGAAAATAAATATAAAAATATTGGCCTAGTGGGACTTGAACCGCTATCGACCGACAAAGTCGAGTAAGTAATCCTTTACCACTAAACTATTATTATCAGGTTGTGTAATACTCGCCTTTATCTTTATATAACACTTAATATAGGACCTTACATATATAAAAAAATATATGGCCCCCAAAAAATTGAAGCCCGGTGACATAGCTCGGCCTCGATGGGCTGTGCGCCGGCCCTGGTCGTTACATTGATGTTACAATAGGGGAATACTAAAACTCAATCTGTATAGAGTTTGTGTTGATGTTGCATTGTCTTGCTTGAAGGATTAGTTTGACCAAATTAATGATCGTTTCAAGCACGAAGATGCAAGGGTCAATAGTGTAAGTATCCTCGCTCGTTGATCAACTCATATGGACACGTTCAGCTCACCCATAGAAGAACGACGATGTGATAATCATGTTCTTTATATTTGATTAATATAGTTTGATGTAATACCTTAGTGAGATCTATTAATGTCATTCAGGAAAGTTTGGTCCAACCAAGACATACGAAAAAAAATCAGAACATCCACTAATAGACTCGACGTAAAATTTAGTTTCGCTAATACATAATCTTGTTTATGTTTAATTACCTTGTTGCAATTATCATTATTATTTTTTAGAAATAACCTCATGCATTTCATTAGAAATTAAAGTTTCAACACAACGTAGTACATCAATAAAAATACAAGGACTAATCAAGAATGAGGCCTCTCGTGCAAGAGTGTTAGTTTCCTCATCTGTTTGTCTCCGACTAAATCAATGTTAGAGTTTTCAAGATAAGCATGGCAACATCATAATAGTTCAAAATTCTTGAGACATCATCCTTACCAACGTCCGTAGGACAAGTCGGTTTAGACCATAGTAACCGAGCTAGGACAAAACTCCCTTAAATCGACCCATGGCCGGTTTCCTCCACACACACCTGTGGGCAGCACCTGTTTTGCAATTATTATTATTGTTGATCGAATTTTGTCTTCTTGTTCAGCAAAGCAAGTGTTGTCTTTCTTCTATTAGAATTATATATATATATATATATATATAATTAAAGTAAAAAGTCAAATGAATGTTTGACTTTTTAATGGTGTGAGTAATAGTATCGTAGAGCAAGGAGGAGGATTTGAGATAGATATTAACCCAAACCCATCCTTTCTTCCTTCTTCCGTGCGCTGATTCTCTTTCTCTTGTTCGAAACCTCTTTCTTTCTTTCTCATGTTTGTACGAAAAGATGAAGTTCTGCAAGACCTATAAGCAATACATGCAAGCTCAGGAGCAGAAGAAGCTCCCTGTAGTTGGATTCAAGAACCTCAAAAAGATCATGAAAAAATGTAGACGATCTTCTCAATTCCACAAACCTTGTCCTGATCAATGCCCATGTACGTCACCGATCATTTCCCTTCCATTCGATTAATATTTTTGTTTTAATTTTACCGATTACCTATGTTTTCTATCAATCAATTCCAAATGTTTGAATTCATATGTGTTAGATCTGAATATCACTTCAATTTTTATTCATCTCTCAAAGGAAATTGTTCGATTTAAAAAACTTTGATCACATTAGTCATTTTGATTGGACATTACTCTTAGGTGTGTTTGGATGGAGGGTTAGGAGGGGAAGGAAGGGAGGGGAGGGTTTATTTTTCTTGTTTAAGTTACGGACATTATAAAATGATTCTTTGAAAATTGAATTAACAACATGATAAGATAAATGATCATATAATACTTCAAAAACACTTAATTTATTTTTAAAAAAACATTTTATATTGTTTGTAATTTAAAAAATAAAAGTAAGCCCTCCCCTCCCCTCCTAAACCCTCAATCCAAACACACCATTAACTTTGTCCTGAAAGGGTTTTTGATTATTTCACAGGTGATTCATGATTGGTAATTTAGAAGTCTTGTATCCTAGGATATACGATCTGAACAATGAAGATTAATGAAATATATAGCTTTGAGATTGAGAACCACCCATTTAGTTCATGAATTTGATCCTTAAAATTAATGAAACTCCTAAATAAACTCTCAAATTAAATTATTTGTTTGCTCAAATTAGTCTTTTTGATATCGGACATTAGTCTTAAATTTGTCCTGAAGGACATATAATCAATGATTATCGATTTCGTGGGAAGGGGGCAATCCTTAGTGAGCAGTTTGATAGGTTTTTCACTATTACTGTGGCAAAGGATGCAGCAGTTGCGGACGTGTGCAAGATGCTTGAAGGGAATATTGTATGATACAGCATTCCTTACTTGTATGTGCCTGAGAATGGAGCTGGAGGAGGGAGTCATTTCATTTGGAGATCACGCTTGTTGAGGAATGCAAGAGGATGGTAAACAAAGTGGCGTTTAAGGACGAGAATGGACGTGCAGAGGTGGTTGGAAGAGGTAGATGTCATCTACTCTGTGAAGGTAGTGTATAAGGAGATTATATCATTTACCAACACTTCATCAATTTATTATTCTTTGCTCAGGAGGATGTGCTGTACAATAAACCAGTAAGCACTTGTTCTTTGAGTACTCGAAATTGTCAAGGGTGTGGGTGGTTGTTTTAAAATGGCTGGGCCTAGCGACCGTGCTACCAAATAACAGCAGCGAACATTTCTCTCAGATTGCAGGACTGTTTTGAGGGGGCAGAGTTGCTGTAGAGAGAGCATCGATAATTTTGTATGCTTGTGGAAGATTTGCAAAGTAAGGCATGGTGGAGTGTTTTGTAATAAGAGGAGGATGTAATTTTCGTGGTGGAAAACATAATTATGGTGTGAAATTGGTTAGATGGGAAGATTAAGGGATTTGGGTATGACATCTCCCAGTGGTTTCAAATTCACTGCTATGCCTGGGCTTGAGAAAATAGTAGCAAGGATTTGGTGGCAGGGCTTGGTATTTTCTGCATAACAGTCATACTGGTATGCTTGATTTATAGGGGCTGCGGTTATGCAGCTATACCGTTAAGGCTGGGAGCAAGCTCGTTGCCAGTTTTCGTAGACAGGTCGGACCTTGTTTTCTGGCATCAGTGGAAGTGAGATGGTGGAGGGTGAGTGTTGACCCGTCTTAATTGGTTCGATAAACATGCATGGATCAGAACTTCAGAAGAAAATGGTATAGGTAATGCTCAATGAAAAGGGACACATCAGTCTAAAGTTTGTGCAGAAGAATTGTATTTGAAGGAATTGGGTGTGACGGTTAAGTGCTATTTAGACGGGATATTCCAATTGTATTGATTGAATTGGAATTGATGAGACGTGTATCTGTTATAGTTTTAGATTGTAGAATTTGTTGCACAAAGTTTTCTTTGAGCCTCCATCAGTGTTAATCAGTGAAGTTCTTTTTACTGTTTTAAAAAACAAAACAATATTCGTGACTAATTTGTCAGTCAGAAACCAAAATGACCGACCTTTCAGCTTCAGTGACTAAATTGTTGATTCGCTTGTAGTCTATTATAAGAATTAAGAATTTGTAGGCTGCATCGTAAATTATCATATGTATTATAATATAATGAGGTCATTTTCTTTGGGTACAGATTGGGGGCTATGTTTAAACTTTTTTATGTTCTTGCATTTCCCACTACCTCTAAGCTAACATGATGTAATTATTTTATTCAGTGTGCGATGGGACCTTTTTCCCTTCCCTTCTCAATGAAATGTCAGAAATAGTGGGATGCTTTAATCAGCGTGCACAAAAACTGCTGGAACGACATCTTGCTTCTGGATTCCGAAAGTACATTCTCATGTTGAAAGGAAAATCAAAAAGGAATCATACTACTTTAATTCATGAAGGCAGAGATCTAGTTACATATGCACTTGTTAATGCTGTAGCAATTCGCAAAATACTAAAGAAATACGATAAGGTGTGTAAATTTGTCGTTTTTTCTTTTGCATGCTAATTTTAGTATTGATACATGTTTAAATTACAAGTTATGTTCTTTATATATGACTGCAGATTCATTATTCTAAGCAAGGGCAATTATTCAAGTCACAAGCCCAGACTATGCACAAGGAAATTCTTCAGAGTCCCTGGCTTATTGAGCTGATGGCATTACATATCAATCTAAGGGAAACTAAAGACAAGTCAAGGAAGGCAACCACATTATTCAATGGATGCTGTCTCACATTTAAGGATGGAAAACCATCACTTGCTTGTGAGCTCTTTGATTCCATCAAAATTGATATTGATCTGACTTGCTCTATATGTTTGGTAAGTTAGTTGGTTTCTCTTGTTGTATTCATTTCTCGTTTCTATACATCAATCTCATTTTGGATGTTTTCACTAGCATTGCACATATGCACGAAAAATCAACTTAAAGATCTTGTATTGAAATTGTAAACTAGGCCTAGTTTTATGGTTCCACCAAAAATTATATTTATTCAAACTATTTAATTTTAAATAATTTCAAATATGTGACATGGTTTATAGAATCAATTCCAGATCTCCTTATGTTGTTCAATATTTTCCTAACCAATTGGTGCAGTTCCACATTATCAGTATACTTTTCTAAGTGAAAGTGTCTCTCTTATAAGGTCCTTCATTTTTTTCTTTTTTCTTTTTCAATTGATAATTTTAATCTGGCTCTTCCATGACAGGACACAGTGTTTGATCCAGTTTCTCTGACTTGTGGCCACATATTCTGCTACAGTTGTGCTTGCTCAGCTGCATCTGTTACTATTGTTGATGGGCTTAAGGCAACACATTCTAAAGAGAAATGTCCTATGTGCCGAGAGGTAAGCTACCATATGCAGTAGGCTCTCATTAGGGTGAATTTCCATTCTTACATCAATAACTAATACTAATTAGTGTACATTATATTATACATGTTAAAACTGAAGTTTAAATAACAATATATGTGCATCAGACCAAGAACCAGGATCCTGTCCTAAGCTCAATTGATCTTTCAATTGATGACTACATTGTACTAAAATTTGCCTGACCTTTGTTAACGCTTATTAATTTTTACCACTGAAACTTTAGATCTTCTTGAATAAGCTAAATAGCCCTTATGTAATTGTTTAGCTTCTAGATTTTAATTTATGTGCTGATTGATAAATTGCAGTTTCTAGACAGAACTGTTTACTTATTTTAGTCATCTAAATGGTGAATAAGTATAATTGAGCGGTTATCCTCTTTCATTATAAATAAAGACTGGGGCTGTTAAGAATTGGCAAATGATTTAAGCCTTATTATTATTAATGAAATGCTTTGCAACTTATATAATTTTATTCTGTTTATTACAGGAAGGAGTTTATGAAGGTGCTGTACACTTGGAAGAATTGAATATTTTGTTAGGAAAAAGGTATGATATTGTTTATTCCACTAACAAATGAATAAAATAAAGACATGGTAACAAAATCCATTTAAAGTCGGTTTTCGATCATCTTAACTGTGGTGTTATATTGTGTTATTAATATATTATTTCCAATTATCTTAACCTTATAATTTCAATATGTATACAGCTGCAAGGAGTACTGGGAGGAAAGACTTCAGATGGAAAGAGTAGAGAGGGTCAAGCAAGCAAAGGAGCACTGGGAAACGCAGTGTAGAGCGTTCATGGGCATCTAAATAGAGAAGCAAACCTCAGTTGGGTTCAATGGTGTATTTATATGTTGAAATGTCTTTATTCATTTTGTTAGATAGAATTAGCATTTTCCAAAGATTGTTAAAGGTATGCTCTTACCAGACTCGATCAAAGTAAAGGCTTTTTACTTTGGCATCTGTACATTTATTTTTTTGCAATCCAGAATCTAGATCAAGGAATTGTTTTACTATTTGTTTGAGAAACCCAGGTTAGATGAAATATTATATAACTATAATTATAAAATTCAATTGCTAAAACCTCATCGGGTCAATCTTCCTGACATGCACATGACGGGGAAAAACCACAAGACAAAACATGTATGATCACAAATTTTCTGAACAGTTCCAAACACATTCCGTTCAAAATTACTTTCATCTATTTGATTTTTTTTTTTGGAAATAGCAGGTTAGTAAGTTCAGAATGCTTCATCTTCCCCAATCCAATAAAAATGGGATGAGGCTACGGTGTGCTACCTTCGCATATCATGCACTGTGCATGAGGAAGAAGATGAAGAAGGTTGTTTTGTATGTGTTGTGCGCGTGCGTGCGTGGGAGAGAGAGAGAAGAATGTGTTAGAGAGAAAGATTGCAATAACGCTTTGGATGCTAGTTACGACTTTATGGAAATACCCCTTTGGTTTTTTCCTTGATGACTTCCTCTCTTATGACTTTTTCAAGTCGGAGTTTAGGTTGTGACGTGTGAGTGTTGCTCCTTTTAGTCGTTTTTAACCCAACAAAATATAATGTTACTCTCGTTTCAGTCAATTTTAATTTTTAACCCTAACAAAATGTGCGACACTGCACATAATTAACTTTTTTTTTATCACTGTACATGGTCTATATGGATTTTTTTTTTTCATTTCATTCTCTGATCATGTGTTCTTCCTCCTCTGCAGTGAAAGAATGCAGTTCTATTCTTTCGTTGTGTTTGCTTTTCATTTCAAAATGTGTTATGTAGTTCTTCCTCCTCCCCCAACTGCCGACCTTTTCCTAATCATTCTCCTCGTTTTAATGAGAAACAAAAAGGAAATGTCATCTCTAAGATAACACTGAAATATGCCCTACCAAGTACCAAATCGACCAAAAGAAATCCATAATTGCAAATATGTACACAACATTCATTTCATGTTGTGAGCGGTTTGGGATTGAAATTTGGATGGAACATTGTTGCATGATGCTGGATGGTTTTTCAACAATCGGTCAAACCTCAACGCAATCTAGCCTTGGTCACCTAAAAACACCAAACAATACAATATTGGTTCAGTATTCATTTTAAGCATCCAATTTTTTGTCCCTACTCGAACCGATTAGTAGTAATTTTGTAAAAATGCAAATCTGCAGTATATATAATCATATTTCCACTTGAAGTTTGCTTAATCACTTCATTAGATTTAATGCGAATTTGTGTGTTTTATGAAAGAGAAATAATAAATAAGATGAGAGATAGTGTAATATAAGAGAGAAATAGACACCCAGTTAGGGTGACTTTCTTGTCTTAAAAGTCATGAAATCCCAATCATGTGGTTCATTCTCTTAAGACACCGAGTGACTTCCTCAACTTATGCACACTAGAAGACGCCACAAAAGTGATACACAAACCCAAAACAACTTATCAGATTCCATCCAAAACTACTTTCATCTATTAATTTTTTTTGGCAAAACAGTTTGGGAAACCAGAATACTACATCTTTCCCAACAAAAATCCATACAATTCAAAAGCAGCAGCAGCAAAATTTTATAATGATAATACATGAGCAACATCAAAAGTGTCAAAACAAAACGTATCCTCATTGTAACAACATTTTGCTCATATGACCCAATTAACTTCAGAAAGCTATCCATGGATCAACCGTTACAACTCAACCCGCGCCCAGTTTGTAAATTTGATAGCATTACACTTGTCCATAGACAAAACATTTCATTTGCCAACAATGAGCGGATTCTTGTCTTTATATAAGTAATAGCTGAAGCACAATTTCTCTAAAGTTGCAACTGAATGCTGCATAGGGTTTAGCTTTATATCCATCGTCATTTTCTGCCAAAATAAGAACAAATCAATAAATAGCCACGGACATGAAGTCCTAAAACAAAGAAAACAGAGTAACATTTGTGATTTGATTTTAATTTTGCTACATCCTCGACAAATGGCAACCACTTATTTGTGTCACTTTAGAATAATTACAATTGTCAAATGTTCTCAAGATTATGATACAATTGATTGACAATATAATAATCTTCATTCTAACCGTGTATATCAATAAAATGTTTATGATTAAAGGCCTGCTTGGATTGGCTTATTTGAGCTTATAAAAACAACTTATGGCATTGTTACAAAAACAATTTAACTTATTTTATCTTTTGCTATAGAAATAGTTATACAAAAGACAGTATGTGCTAAAAGTGAATTATCTTCGCTGAAAACAGAAAAAACAATTAACAAACCAAAAAGTAGTGAAAATCGAACCTGAAAATCATCTCCATATTTTTCAACTAGACGACGAATATGAATACGTTGAATTGAAGTCAAAGGTTGAGGAAGTGAACTTTTACCATCTCTTCTCCTTTTACCCAACGCCGATTTCAAATCTACACCACAAAACCATACTCAAATTATTTACATTCCTTCAAAATTCACAAGATTTTCAACAAATTATTAACAATTTACGATGAATTGAGAAACATACCGTCTTCTTCAAGATCACTGCCGGGATCGTTATCATCGGCAACAGAAGGAATTTGAAGAGAATCAGTAAGGGAGTTAGGATCAGAAACAACGCCGAAAGAGGAATAGTTTTGTGTAACGGAGCCTTTATCGTCCCATTTAGGATCTTCTGCAAGGGATTGTAACAGTTTGGGAGGAATAGTGAAAGCGGGCTTCAGAATTTTAGGGTTCTTCTTTGGAAGACCCACTCGTACCTTTGGGCGAGATTGTTTGTATTTTCTTCGTGATCTTCCCATTCTTCTTCTTCTTCTTCTTCTTCTCTCTTTGTGTCTGCAACTGCGTAAGCAAGATAGGGTTTTTCGAGTATGTGATTAGGGTTTAGGGTTTCAAATCAAATCAAATCAAATCATTACAATCCTAAACGCTGTCGTTTCCTTTCGTTTTTGGAATTTAGTGCATGTAATGGGCTCGGTGAGCCCATTTATATTAAATTGTAATTTTAATTTCATATCTTCTGTTTACACCCCCTGTTACATTATTTAACAATAATGATACTCTAAAATTTAAATACCTCTAGCTTCATATTTGGCTAGTTTTTGTTTTTATGTCTGAAAATTGTATGTAAACTACTTACGTCAAACAATAATTTTAACATATACTCAAACTTAGTTAGTTAACATGTACACAAAACAAGAATAACCATACAATGGAGCAATGACAAATGATCTTCTCATGTGAGAATTTTAATAGAGGGAGTCTAATTGAAATTTCCACTATCCAATCATGTCACAACAATTTTGACGCTTGTGGTAGATATAAATGACTGTTTGAATCAATTCATAGAGAACATGCTTTTTCCAAATTATCGAGCTTGAGATCTGAACTTTCCAATCTTAGTCGGACGGTCATGGATTCCTTGACTACGTGAATGTGCGCATTTAGTGAGTACAAGGATCTGGGTTCCAAAAAGAGAGGGAGAAAAAACTTGTTGTCATTCCAAGATGGTACCATGCATTCTAGTTTGTGAGCTATCCAAACCAGATTTAAGACATTTTCATCAATTTTCTACCTTGACTTCAAATATGAGTTAATGATTTAGATAGTGACTTAGAGAAAAGGTCCCATGGATTGTCTTTTGATGCAACCTTATTCCAATACACCAAAAAAGTGTTTAAGTTGCGTGAAAATCGTTGCAAAAGATAGTTTATAAACAACATTGACACTCATTAATCCAACCAAACGTCTTTTATAAAGGACAAAACTATTTTGTGACGACTCGCAAGACTCAAAGAAAGCAGACAATACTTCAAAAACGCAGTCACGTGGACTTGAGGTCAGCCCACATATATATCAATGCGAGCTTTCTTAGAATTGTAACGAAGGTTTATGAGATTTTGAACGGAAAAATAATATTCAAAATTTTCAACTGTGCTAGTTATTCAAATTATTCAATATATAATGTCATGCAACTTCTTAGTCATTGAACTTGGATGCAGTATTATTAAAATCAGAAGCTTGTATCGCTACATTTTTGTACTACTACTAACACTACTTTTAAGTCTTTAACCGAGTGTAATTATAATACCACCTAAAAGCGTTGCGCACACACTTCATGGTCAAAATACACCGGCAATGAATCAGCTCATCATTACATCATTTTACAATGCTGCCTTAACAGTGAACTGAACCTCTCTACAAAAGTTGTGTCTCCTTTCTGCAACAAATAGCCATTACTCCATGTAATACTTAAGGAAGATATGCTATTGTTGATGGTGGAGAAGAGCTAGAGTTTGGTTATAGTCCAGTAGAACGGTTGGCATACTCTTGAACCAAAGCTGCAAAGAGTGATTGCCTCTGGAGCAAGTTTGAAGGTTTGTCGAATTCTTTCGCACGACCTATTAACATAAAACAAACAAACCAAATTTAGCCTACTATACATTACAAAATAGTATTAATGTTTAATAACTATGCACTGACAATGTAAAAAAAAAGATAGTATATTGTTACCTGCATCTACAACCAATACTCGATCGCAGTCCATGACTGTTGGTATCCTATGAGCAATGCTGATGATGGTACGAGCCGCGAAGTCTTCTCTGATGATCTTCTGAATTACAGCATCGGTTTGAGAATCGACAGAAGCTGTAGCCTCGTCCATAAATAACAGTCTGCTTTGCTTAAGCATAACTCTCCCTAAACAAAGCAACTGCCTCTGCCCCACACTCCAGTTATCTCCATTGTCAACCACTATAAATAACATTGGCATGCCATTAGTATAAAGAAAAATGGAATAATCATGAAAGTGAAATTCAAGTAGTTCAAGGAAAATGGTAAGGGCTTTCAATTATACCTAATGAGTCAAGTTTCTCAGGCTTTGATGCCACTGTATCTTTTAGTTGACAACGATCCAAACTCTACAACAATACAAAGGTTATAATTAAGACTATTTGCCAATGATGCCGAAAACTACATCTGAAGGATCAAGTTAGTACAGAGTTACTCAGCTTAATAACTTATTACAAAGATTGAATTTTACCAATCCAACCGTCGATTATATGTCATATTATACCAGTGAAGTCAAGCAAAGATTTAGACTTTGCCAAAACAGCGATGGAATTTTTAATTACCTTCCATATCTCATCATCTGTATACTGTCCAGTTGGATCAATGTTACTTCTGACAGTTCCTTCGAAAAGGACAGGCTCCTGAGGGATGATACCGAATCGAGATCTGAGATCATGAAGTCCTAAGGCACATATGTCAATGCCATCAATGATTATTTTCCCTCCAGTAGGTTCCACCAGCCTGAAGAAAACTTGAATCAAAGTCGATTTTCCACTCCCCGTTCGACCAACAACACCAACCTTTTCTCCTCCACTAATGCTTAAAGTAATGCCTTTAAGAACCAAAGGAGTGTTTGGACGATATCTGACCTGTTTGACAGAAGTTTAATTTATAATTTATATTTATATTGACAAAATATATCACTGCCACTAGAATGTATATTTTTATCACAGGAAATAATCAATTTAATACTAATGTAGATACCTGCAAGTCTTTGATATCAACGTGGCCTTGACCAGGCCAATTTGGAGGAGGCGAGCGATCCTTAATGTTCCATGCTGCTTCTGATGGAATATTTGAGAACTGTTTTATTCTCTCAACAGATACCATTTTGTTTTCAATGAAACAGCTCATGTATATAGCCCAGAACAGCACGGAATTCAACGACAATCCATAAGATAGAGATAAACCAACATTTTCTACACCAAGCACAACAATCCAGTCAGTTCATCATCTCAATAAAATTTTATTGCAATATAAATATCATTCCAAGATACATGTTAGTCATATGTAAGTTTTTATTGCCATACAAACTTTTACTTCACGTCAAGACACGACAATCATCATTATCCAAGATACATTATATACTTCATATTCCAATCTACTTGTATTTGGACATGTATTTACAAACCTACATTGCATATTATAGTTGAGCAATTAAAAAGACCATCAACTTTTTCGTTTCTTTTTTTGATAGGCAAATGTTAGTAGTCAGTTTTATTAGAGGGAGGGGGAAATGTTAGTTGCAGGGATTGAACCCTTGACCATCTGCATATAACTCCTTTGGTGTCCTAACCAAAACTACGGGTACAAATGAGAGCACCATCTTGGAACTAATTTTCTTAACTTTATTTCCTATTTTACCTACTGTTGCATTGCATGCTTGCATTCTTAGGGATGGACATGTCACATGAGATGTGACTACTCCATTAGAATAAGGCGACAACATTGGCAAGAGGAAGGAAGCAGATTGGGGGAGTAGGGCCACTTTCTTTGTTGGGAAACAGGTGGAAGTGGAACCCTTGTCTATAGAAAGGTATGGTGATTTTACTGTTTTGTTAACTTTTGCTTTGTTTTGTAATAGTATGTTGCAATGTTATTGTTTGAAATTTATAAGTTTTCGTTACTTTACTCATTAATCATCTGCACAACTTCCAAAGAAAAAAGGAATATCAATATTCATTCATGAACATATTTAAGTGCTATTTGATTTTTGAAAAAAGTACCAGCCTCGTGGCTTATGACAAGGCAACCATTATACAAATCTATTTTTAGTAGCTTACCTGGTTTTATGATATTGCTGGGTAACAAGATCATGAACAAAGCCGAAAGGCAGAACACCAGGCTTCCAAGCAATTCTAAGCGGAAACCCAACCACGCATTGGAACTATAGTTGTGGAAATCCATTCGCAAATTAGAGTTCACTCTTTTAAAATTTTCTAAACGAAATTCTTTCTGTTTTCTGAATGCGCGGACTGTCATGACCCCAGAAATGCTTTCAGAGAAATGAACAATGACAGGTGCTTTTGTAATTGAATCCAGACGTGTTAATTCACGAGATGTTGAAAGAAAATAACCCTGCAAAACCAAAAGGAAAAAAATATATCAATTGTTAGCATAATGTGCATGAGATATGTTGAGTCCTATAACGGATTTAATCTGTGAAACAAGTGAGTATTCATACCCGGTACCATATGTTCAACCAAACAAGAGGAATTAGCAAGAAAGCCGTAGGCCAAGAATTCTGGCATGTGATTATGACGATGCCGATCACTGTAATATACATGGCCACCACAAAATTGATAAACAAAGGGATGAAGATATCAACATTGGTCTGATCAGTGGACGCCTGTGAAAGTTCAAGAAAAAGAAAAAAAAAAGTTATAATTATACATGCATATTTGAAATATGACACTAATGTAAAAGTTTATATTAATATGAATTAGTTTATTCCATGTAACATTAAATTAGAAACAGAATACTTGAGCCCTAAAATCTTACCCTGCTTAGAATCCTCCCGGACGGAGTGGTGTCATAGAAAGACATGGGAGCATGCAAGATGCTAGTAAGAATTTGATTGAAGAAAATCTGTGCTGTCTTTAACCCAAAGATTGTTACAGAATAGGATCTCACCACTATCAAAATAACTGAAACTATAGTAATAGCTGCATAGATGGAAATAAACACAACAGGATTGAAGACATCAGCACGCTCGACTGAGGTTTCAAATGCAAGCCAATAATCGCTAGCCATCATAGACGCTTGCCACAACACAGAAAGAAAGAGCACTGCTAAAATTCCCGCCCATCCAAAAGCCTCAGTGCAGTAGAGTTTATAGATATTGAAACTAACTTTACCGGTTTCTCTTTCCTCTTCTTTGACAAGTTTTGAACTTCCCTTAGCAGAATTAGGCTGGTCAAGAGAATTACTTTCACTATTGGTTTCTCTGTTGTTAATAGACGCTGACTTAGATATCATCGGTTTGTTTGAATTTTCACCAGGCACGGCCGCACCTTGTTCTACTAGTTCCATAGATGTCTCATGTGCAGCTACCAGAACACCAAAATCCAATCCAGAATCAAGTAAGTCATTGTACCGACCCGATTGAACTATCATTCCATCCCTCATCACCTATTTGCAAGCAAATGTATATACATGTTAGAACTCGTCATCACCAAGAATCACACACATGATTGAAAAAAAAAAAGACTTACCACAATACGATCCACATTATGTAAGAAGTCTACTTGGTGTGTTACAAGAACAATGGTCTTGCCTTTTAGAGCTCCCCTCACGCATTCCTGTATAAAAGTTAAATATGATTGAAGTGAAATATTTTTAGTAATTCAATGATTATGACAAATTGATGGTGTAACTAATGCTGAAGGAGGAAGCATTAACAGAAAGGATGAGAGGATAAGGACCTTAAATATTTCAGTGCCAGTGTGAGCATCAACTGCACTGAAGACATCATCAAGAAGATATATGTCACAGTCTTGGTATACAGCTCGTGCAAGTTGTATACGCTGCTTCTGACCGCCACTGAGGTTTATGCCGCGCTCTCCAATCTCTGTCTGATCCCCATATTCCATCATTTCTAAGTCTTTCTCCAAGCAACAAACTCTGATAACTTCATAGTACTTTTGTCTGTTCATTGGTAAACCAAACAGAATGTTCTCTTCAATTGTCCCATTTTGAATCCAAGAAGTTTGCGCAACATATGCAGTACTCCCACAAACTTGAACCTGTGTACAAAATAAATAATCAAGCTACAAATTAGTATGCCCATTTTTTATCTTAAGTTCTTAATCCTCCGGCTCTCAAGGAAAGAAGCCTTGGTAATCCGGAGTTTGGCCAGGAGGTAAGTAAAAGCTGGTCAAGGATTATTTCAGCAAGAATTCGAACTTTGGTTCTACAAATTAGTATACTCATAGTAAACAAAATAACGGCCTAAATATATTTGCGGCCCTTATTTCTAAATTGTAAGCTTAAAATGACGATACCTTTCCAGAATTTCTGTGCATTTCACCGAGAATTGATGCAAGAAGAGAAGATTTGCCAGACCCTACAGTACCAACAATAGCTGTGAGTTCTCCCTTATTGACCTTCAAATTAATATTTTTCAAATCTTGTTCTAGGCCATCATCATCCCAACTAAAGGTACCATCTTGAACATCCACAGCAATTACTCCATCACACCCTTCATTTCTCTCAACTGAATCGTCGCTCAGTTCCCTGCTAGACATGTACCTATCCAACCTCCCAAGTGATACTAATGCTTGTGAAAGAGATATCATTGACTGAGGAAAAGTCCTAATAGGTTCCTGCAGAATCCTAAACACAGACGTTGTAGTGAAAACAGTTCCAGCATCAAGTCGAACTCCAAGCAAAAGCGCAGTACCAAAAGTGAGAGTTGATATCAGCATAGGAGAGCTCCACAACACAATGATATTGCCACAAATCGAGTACATAAACTTCGATAGCCACCCGAATTCGGACCCACGGAAACTCAAGATTCTATCGTTGAAATGATTCTCCCATGCCTGAAACTTGATAACACGCATGTAATTAAGCATCTCATTCACAGCTTTCATTCTTGAATCACGGCTTATCATCGCCTGAAACTGGTAGTTTTTGTTCTGTCGAGTTGTTATCACAATAAACACGATAACAAAAAGAAGGCAAACAAGCGCGGTAAGTGCCGAAGCACCGAGACAATTGTACAGCAAAAACAAACCAATACCAACTTGAAACGGCATCATCCAAACGGCGTGTAACTGAAGCATCATGTCAGATAATTGTTGAGTATCAACAGCCATGTAATTCACAATAGGACCAACACCATGATCCTGTCTTGCAGAACAAGATAGCCTCAACCCCTTTTTATACAAAGAAGTAATGAGAGTGCATCTTATAAGCATTCCAAGTTTCTGAGAGTTGAAGTTGAAGTGATGAGTTGTCAAAACTTCAACAAATTTTGCTGCAACAAGAATCATCACTAGATAGTATCCTTCATACACAGAACTACCTTTTCCAGAAGTGAAATCAACAAAATTTTGAATTAAAACGGGTCCAACAAACATAACAGATAGCCTAATGACAGCAAGAAAAGCAGTGAATATTATATCCTTCCAGAAACACCGAAGCAATGTGACTCTTACTGGATTCTTCGACCTCTCATCCGATTTAGGCCATTTTGATTCAAAGATAACAGACATTCTCTCAGCTCTATGCTGTGGAGAAAGGGATGGAACGTCATCGATATTAAGCGGTGACTTGTACCCTTTACTCAACAAAGGGTTTAACCAAATCCAAAAGGTCTTAGAAAACTGAGAAGCTGAAGCAAAACCAGTAGTAGCATTTGGTTTATTCAAACCATGATCATCATAACCATTTAGTTTTGTTTCCTCATCATTATCAATAACCAATTGAGATTCTTCTCTTGACTTAATAACACCAGTGGAACCTTTAACACCGACACAAAGCAGAAAAAGTGAAAAAGGTAATGAAACAAAAGATACAACATCATCCACCATGAAAAAGTAATTTCCCTCCAAAGAGACCAAACGTATAACGCCAGAAGCAGTGAACAAAGCAACAACAACGAAATTCGCAATCCAATAAATTCGAAGCGATAAAGGGTGAACAACAGCTTCAAATCTTTTGACATGGATGATTAAGATTACAAGGACTAATTGAGTTATTGCTTGAACAACCCAAAAAAGTCCATCAAGTTGTTTCCATGGTAATTCAACATTGGAACTGCTAAACACTAAAATGCAACCAACAGTATACAATACAGTTAAAACAATGGTTGCAATTAGAGTTAGCTTGAACCATAGAGTTGTTCTTGTGTTCAAAGCTCTTGTGTTACTGATAAGGGGTTTGTTGATTTCTTCTGTGTTGGTTCTATTGGAACTAGTGAACCTAGAATAGAGCTTTGTGATGGCAAAGACTAATAGAGTAAACAAGAGTAAGACATCAACGGCTGAAAGAAGAGCTCTTTGAGGACATGGTGAGAGGAAAATGAATCTCAACCATTGAGGTAATGCATATGCAGCAGCATCACCTGAAGAAGGTGAACATGAAAGAGATGTGATCCAAGTTGAATCTAAAGAAGACATGTTTGTGTTTATGTGGAATCAATCAATCTCTTGAATATTCAATATCTTCAATAATCTTGTTTCTTCTCTACTACATACCCTGAAAGAATCACAAACAATATCATCATGTTTGTGACAAAAAATGATTAGTATATGAGATATAATAATAATATAATAATGATGAACGTGTAACACAATAACAATGATGATGATGATAAGGCAAAAGGTGATGAAAACAAAAACAAGAAGGTTGTAAAAACATATAAAGGACAAGTTGATTGAAATGATGACAAAAAAACAAAGATGATAAAGCATGAAAAGTAGAGAGATCAAAATTCTGCTAAAAACACGTTCTCTGTTTAAGAACACGACATGGCATGTAGCTCAAAAAATGTTCATACCTTTTAGTACTTTTGCTTTTGTGTTTGTTCTTTTTTTCAGCGTAACAACAATTTTATGACACCACGAGTCCAGAAAAAATACAAAGGTGGAACTGTTGAAGGATGTGCCTCTCCTATGGCCTCTGGTTTCTTGAGGAGAATCAAGCTCCTCTAACCAGTTTTTCACTAAGGAATAAACTGCTTAGGACCTCTTCCTCTCTTAAGGAGATAGCTTTAAATTTATTTCATATTATTTAATCTAAAATATTTTACTTAATTAGAAATGACAGCAATATTTCCTCAAAAAAGAAAATGACATAATAATACATGACTCAAACTCTTTTTTTGAAGAAATACATGTATCAAACATTAAATACACTATTTTAATAAATATTAAAAAAAGAATATAAAATTAAGTTTTTTTTTCTAGAATATAAAAGGGTTAATAGGGTTTTACCCCCTGTAATATAGGTAATTTTCGGGTCTACACCCTGTAAAAAAAATGTATTTACCCCTTGTAAAAAAATTGATTTACCCCTTAATAGGTCATTCAAAAAATTTCGTTTTTTAATGACCTATTAGGGGGGTAAATAATTTTTTTTACAGGGGTAAATAAAAAAATTACAGGATGTAAAATCGGAAATGACCTATATTACAAAGGTAAAGCCCTATTAACCCAATATAAAATTATGTATTAAAAACATATAAAACTAAATCAGGTGTTTTTTTGACGTGAAATCAGATGTTTTTTAAAAACTAAATAATTTATTAATTTGTTTTAGTAAATGACACACAAATTAAGAAAAATAAAATTTCGTTGGTTTTATAAGAATTATTACTTCATTTTTAAAATTATCCTTCATTAACTAGATATCCTTTTATGTTATGTGTTAGGGATCCTTAATTTGAGTGTTTGTTTAAGAGTTTAAAATAGTTCACTGAAATTGACATCGAAAAGTATTGAATCTAAAATTTTGAGATGAGCGTATTCCTGTGCTTTTTTCTTTTTTTTTTGAGACATTGACAATTTGATTGTATACTTTGTAAATTGTAATTGTTGTATTCATTTGTACAACTTATGTCTTTGATGGTAGAATAAAAAAAATAGTTATCACTTAGTAGAATAGAAAAAATCAATATGAGATTGATATCATAAAACAGCATTTATTTTGATTTTTTTTATAAAGGCAAAAGAAAACAATAAAAGGTAGGAGACGGTCTGAATCTTATAAAAAAAACGGCATTTAAAATAAGACAAATTTTATATTAAAATGATTTATTTTAAACGGCATTCTAGAATGAGTAAAATTATTGATTTAACGGTCAAGCTGTACGTTAAAATATCTACTTATAATAAAATACAAGAAATATGATTAAAAAAAATAAAAATAGAGATTTCCTAAAAAAGAAAATAGATATAAAAATGCTACTTGCGTTTTCGTTGTAAAAAATATATATTACATGTGTTTTGCATACTAAATAAATCAACTAATATACATATACATAGTATGATGCATCCCTCAAAAAAAATATACATAGTATGATGCAACACATTTGTAAAGTGGGATACATTACCTCCAGAGATTAGATGTCAAAATATTCAACAATACTTAAATCTTCGTGCATGAGATCTTCAAAATCTTAAGTATAATTTTTTATTAATATTAAGAAAAATTGTGTATATCTAAGGAGAAATTTTATATTAAGACCTTTCATACTTCAATAAAATTAGCGATTACACTAAGTTTTTGTTTGAATCGACTTATTTTTTAGTTTATATTAAGAACTTTCGTACTTCAATAAATTTTAGCGACAATACTGGTTCCACCTACCCATACTATGGCCTATAGTATTAAAGTATTGCAATCTGAGGCGGCTTTACATAAAAAATATTGCCATGGATTCATTAAAAGAAATATTCTGATGAAGCTTAGTCAACTAAAAATAACATGCCATGATCTTTGACATAAACTGAGATAGGAAAAACAAACCAAAAACTACTAAAATTTAATAGTGGAGAACTTTGTCTTTTGGAAGCTGCATGTGAGTTTCCTCCATTTTAATAGTCAAAATCAACGTCTATGAAGGCTATATAGTCAAAGGAAACTCGATGGAGATTCCTTTTGTTGAATTTGGAGAGCAATGAATAATTCATACTACAATTATTTTATTTATACTAGTAAACACTATAAAGTTGAAGTTCAAATTTATTTATTTGTTTTGATAATAAAAAAGTTGAAGATCAATTACCTTGACCATAGACGAATTCATCCAATGAAATAAAATAACATATGATGTTAGACAATGTCATAAAACACCAATATTCATGGAAAACATGTAATGTTGTTTGTGAATTGATGTTTGATAAAGTTGATTAAAATTTAAAATCAAATGTGTGGTGAGCAAGATAAGAAAACGGTGGCATGGATTGAATTGGCCGAATGGTAAACAAAAGACAAGAAAGAGTTGGTCCAAAATCAACCGGCTTTGGAGAAACTTTCATGTGAGTTTATTTATTTATTTATTTATTCTTTTGATAGAATTTATTTATTTATTTATTGTTTTGTGTTGATACTTATGATTTAGAGTTTGACCGTCAAATAAGTATAGTTTGATCATTGTTCCATCCATAAATCGAATTTGGATTTTTCCAAACAATTTGTTTTTCAATATAATTTATTAATCACTTAACTCTAATTACTTTAGTTATTGTGATTTTTTTTAAGAATACTTAGATTTTTTTTAAGTTTGAAGAATACTTAGTTATTCTGATGTGAGATTAGTTTATGCAAGTTGTTTGATATTCAATTAATATATCGCTATTGAAAAGACCCAATCAGACTCAGACTTGTCTGTTGTATTGTATTTGTATGCACACATGACATAGTATATTCTAATGTGGAAAAATTTATGAACAATCAATATTTTTCAGTCTTCCAGATCCTTATAACTACTACTAGCCAGTGTCTTGGTGGAGCTGCTCTCATCCATTCATAAAGTGAGGGTCAAGGTCATGAAAATTTAAATTTTCTGCCCACATGTTAGCTGTGGTAGGTAATAAAACTAATAATCATTGATCCTTGAAATATGTGTTTTCTGTTAAAAATATTAAGTATACTATTTAAGATAAAAAAAATCCTAAAGACAACTTATAATTAGTTTCTTCTTCTTAATCATCCGGTTTAAGAAAAAAATCTTGATAATTCAGAGTTCGTAGAAAAGATAAGTAAAACATGATTAATGGAATGTTTCGTCTTGATTAATAAAACATATGTATAGAACCAAAGTTCGAACTTTTAAGGTGAATAAGTTGAAAATTTTGAATTCGAACCTTGTTCCCTACATATTGCAATGTCCATAAACAAGAAAAAAGATTGTCTGTGAGCAAAACTTTGGGGGGTGTATTCAATTGGGATTTTGAACGATTTTAAACGACTTTTTAGTTATAAAAAAATCTCGAGGTATTCAATCAAGATTTTAAAAGATTAGAAATAATTTCGGTGGTATTCAATAAGGATTTTCAAGATTTTTTAAAGAGTCTAACAAAATCCGGTGGTATTCGATCAAGATTTTTCTCAACTTAAAAACTATCTCTTGGTATTCAAAAATGTATAAATTTCAATAGATTCCTTGCTATAATAGATTTTGTGAAACTTTTTAGTTGAAAATTTTAAAACTAACAATCTCATTCATTTCTTGAAACTCGTTTTACTCCCATTTCACCACTGGTGACATCCTCTTTCACTTTTTTTTCCCAACTAGTGCCATTATGTCATGTTTTTTTCTTTTTTCCAGATTTTAATCTTTTGTGCTTCACTCCGTTTTTATTTCTTGGCGAAGGAATTGTCGTCGTTGAACACATACATGTATAGTATTTTGTTTTTGATAAGACGTTGGTTAGACCTGTTATTATGGGTGTATAATGTAGTTTTCTATATAAAAATGTGCTTTTATTTTTATTTTTATATATTTTGAAATTTATACTTTGTAATACGATTAATTAATATAATTTTGTATTTCAAACAATATTTTTAGTTTATGTAATATTTTCAACTTAATACTGTGCAATACGATTCGTTAATACAACTTTGAATTTTCCAACGATATTTTCAATTAGTTTATGAAATATTTAAATTTTTATATAAACAAAAGACATTATATTTTATTTTTTTAACTCAAGATCAAGTCACTAAGATTTATTCTATTTGTATCAATACGTTTTTTTCAAGGAATAAGTTTTGATTTTACTGTTATAAAAAAAAAATGATTGATTTTATTATTATATTAGTAGTCAATCTCATGAAAATTGTCATTGTAAATTGTATCTTCTATTTTTTTTTATCATGCATACCTTTGATTTTTTAATATCTTCTGTCATCCACTTTTGTAATTTTTTATTTTTGTTAAAATTTGGTAGAGTCATTTCAAATCTTACGAATTCTCACAAAATACTTTCAAATCTTAAAAGTCGTCTATGAGTTAAAATCCGTCCAAATCTTGAAAGTTAATACATTCCTACACAATCTTTTAAAATCTTCAAGACTTTTTTTGTCAAAATAGTCTTTTAAAATCCTAATCCAATACATCTCCTTAGTTGGTAAGAACATCATATTATAGTAAGCATGAGTCTGAGTTTAATAATAGATACCTCGTCTATTCATTTTATGGATGAAATTTTGACCACTAAACTATATGACCAAAAAAATCCTTCATTAAGTCAAATAAAATTGTTAGCGTAATTTTTTAATCAGTTTGTGGTTTCAATTCTGATCGGTTTAAATTTGAACATTTATAATATTAATGAAATAAGTTATTTTATTTTTTGAGTGTTTTCTATTTTTTATTTTTATTTTCAAATAAATATTATAGGCGCCGTTATCAAATAACATAAAATTAATAAAATAAATTATATTTGACCATTTTCTAGTATTTTTGAACAACTTTTTCTTTCTCATACTTATATTTTATTCATATCCTTTTTTTATATTTTTCTCTATTGTTTTTTACCGATAAAAAAGGGAAGAAAAAAATTGATCAAGAAAAAGGAGGAAAAAAAAACTATCACAAAATGGTAGTAGAAACTAGAAATGTCATTCTCTAATAATGCGACAAAAATACTAACAAAAGTGGTACTAATGCATCTCGTAAGGCATGAGCTCAGCATTTTTAAAAGTCATATTTTGGTGCAAATTGGCATTATCAAGTAGTCTGGTGTACCCCTCAAAAAAAGTAGTCTATTATAATTTCCTTAAAAAAAAAAAGTAGTCTATATGGTATAACGAAATTGTAAATAAAAATAGTCATATTTGTCTTTTAATATAACGAATTTATAAGATAGTTTTTAATTGTACACTTCATTAGTCAAAATAGTCTTTGACATTAAAATGTTTCCTTTAACGTCGTGTTCTTGGAGGGTTGAAGCGTAGGGGTGAGAACAGGTCAGACCGTCCGACAAGGGCCTACGGCCTAGCCTATTTAAAACCTAACTCGGCCCAGCTCGTTTATTAACAAGGTCAGGCTCAAGCTTTTTATAAAGTCTATTTAATTAAATAGGCCAGACTGGCTTGCAAAAACGCCTATTAAGTCCGTCAGGCCGGCTTATTAAGCTTTTTATAAATAATATATCTTTCATTATTGATATTGTTGAAGTTATTTTTCATAAACTCAAGCCTTCTTATGATTGGTAGTTTAGTAGCAAATATAGTGGTGTGATTAGACCTTCGTAAGATTTTATTATTTAGTGGCTTACATATTCATGTGTTTTAGGTCTTAGTAAGTTTAAACCTATTTAGTAGTAGGCTTACATGTGTTATTAGGCGTTAGTGTAAAATAGGCTTTTAAATAGGCTTTCATGCTTCATCAGACCTTTAAAAAGATTAGACCTCGAAAATAAGCTTATGGTGGGTAATAGATCAGACTCAAGCCTATAATTTTTGAAGTAGGCCATGCTCAGGCCTTACAAAGCCAGGTCCGGCCTAACTCATTTCCACTCCTATTGAAGTGTAGTGAGTTAACACGCATATGGTTAAAATAGAGAGTAGACATGATAGATGTAAGCATTTCTTGCTCAAAAATATGAGCATTTGTTTTTCTCATGTACTATTTTGATTAACGAAATATACAATTAAAAACTATTTTGTAATTTCAATATAATAAGATAATATTGTGGTTACTCATTACACGTTCAAAAATGAAAATGACTATTTAAAAGAAGAAAAAAGTAGAATCAATCAACAAATGTAATCACATTAATCTTTTTTGTTAAGACTGCCACTGCCAACACTTTATTTAGAATGAAAATATAGAATGGGATGATTCCATGGACGGGTCTATTATATGGCTTGATGTAGCTATAGGCCACACCAAAATCTTCCCAATTTTTTTTACATATGCATGTACACTATAATGAAATTTTAGAGGAAGTTGGAAGCTTATTTTGTTTCAGTTAGCAATTGTTAGGGTACAAATGAACTTGAATTAATAAAAACTAACCCTAATAAAACTACTAAAATTGTTATCTTTAGTGAAAAAAATTTACACTACTGTTTTAGCCACACAACTAACTATTAAGAAAAGTAGTTACCCTCCTTTGAGAGCTGCTCTTTACCCAAACATTTTTGCTCATTCTCAAGTGAAATGACCAAAATGTCCCTACGTGAGTTAATTCACGCTAGTGTTAATTCACAAATACTATAGCGTGAGTTAACTCACGTTTCAAAATATGCAGTATTTTTTCGAATTTATTTAAATGATAATGCAAATAATATAAATAATATAAATGCTAGTAATATAAATGCTAATAATATAAATGGTAATACAAAACCTCATTTTATTAATTTTTTGATACAATTACATAATTTGATACATTTTATTGGAATAAAATAAATATTCTTTTTTGAGGTAAAAATAGACTAACTTAGGGGTAACAGAGGATCAAGGTCGGTGGTAAAAGAGACCAGCCTTCTCCGGGCAAAAAGACATCATCCCTTCGGGGTAAATCTAAATTTGGTTCTTTTTATATCCCAAGAAAGAGTCTTTTTAGCCATGGTAAAAAGTTTTTGGGGTAAAAAGAAGGAGATTTACTTTTACCTCAAGGGTTGACCTCTTTGTGCCCCAAGTCGGTTGACCTATTTTACCCCCTTCCTTGACCCGTTTTTACCCTTAAATTGGCCCCCCAAAAAAGCTAAAAAAAAAAAACAAAAACTACAAAGGTGAAAGAGTGAGGAGAAGGTATGGTGTGAGAAAATAGTAAATTTTGGAGGGGTATTTATAATGAGAAATGGGTACCATAGGTTTTATTAATACTAAATGCAGTCAAAAGAGTAGGAAAAACGTGTAGAAATGAATTAAATTGAAGGTGGAATAACTGACCAACTTCAAAAAAACGTGTTCTTGAACAAATACCACCGGCCAACCTAGCGTGAGTTAAGTCACGCTAGTGTTAACCTTGGCGTGTGTTAACTCACGCTAGTGTTAATCTTTGCCTGAGTTAAATCACGCTATTGTGGCCGGTTGTTCATGAATTGTAAATGGTTTTTACACACTTTTGTTAATTTTTGCATGTCTCTATGATTGCGTATTTAATTAATAAATTTCAATTAAGTAAATAAATAAATTAGAATAAATCAGCATTAATTCAAATAAAAATTGCGTATTGAATAAATTCGAATAAAGTTACGTCTTAAAAAAAATCAAAAAAAACCGAATTAAACTCGCCGTGAATTCGAATAAAAGTTACATTACATTATATAAACAACATGTATATCAACTATATATGTTATTACATTACATTACTTTCAGAAAGCACTTTCCAACTACAACAATTATCTTACCTCTGAATGGGGTAAATTCAAACTTGTTAAATAACAACTCTCAAGCATTCATCCAGAAGTTCTATTGTTTCATTCAAAAGATTAAATTCTTGTTAGTTTGGTTTAGATGATGGTATTCAAATGCCAAAAGAATGAGGTCCAGTCCTTGACACTTCAATACCTTCATCTAAACCAAATTAATAGGAATTTAATCTTTTGAATGAAACAATAACACTTCAGGGTGAATGCTTGGGAACCGTCGTTTAACAAGTTTGAATTACCCCATTCAGAAGAAGACAATTCTTGTAGTTGGAAGGTGCATTTCTCTACCTAATCACGATCTTTTGACGGAATCAGACTCTTGATAATATCTTCAGTTGATCCCAGCAACGTTACCCGCATATCAATCCACTGGAACATGTTGTGCTCCCAAAACATGCTCGTCACGCTTTCCTCGTTCGTTAATTCCACTCAACTGAATGATACTCTCCCCTCGTCAAGCGTTGGACGTTTATACCGAACGTATTCCACCCTCCTTGTGTCTCCGGGGTTGACTCCTTGGTTGAATTCATTCAGTTCTCCTTGAGACCTCTTAACGTTACACCAAGGCACCGAACCTTCAACCTCTGAGGTTCTTCGTCGTTGAATTGTGCATGAACGTCGATCCACCCGCCCATTGCTTCAAATCTACACAATAAGAAATTAAAAACAATCAATGAAAAACTCATTCAAACATTTCATCAAACACTTGGAGTGCAAATTATACATAAACCCTAAAACTCATAACTACAACATGAACATGCAAACATCTAAACAATTAAGCAATATAACTGATTTACATGTAACATTGTATGATTTCTTGGCAAAAAAATCAAAATTTAAACTAAACCCTAAAACAAAAAAAATCTAATCTAATTGTAAAAAATCAAACATAATCATGCAAATATCTAAACATCATAACAATTAAGCACTATAAGTCATTTACATGTAACATTCTATCATTTCTTGCAAAAAAAATCAAAATTTTAACAAAACACTAAACAAAAAAAATTCTATTTTAAGTGAAAAAATCTATCATACCAACGTAATTTAAGTGAAAACTTACTTGTTCTTGTTGTTAGAGTGTTATTTGATTTGAAGTTGAAGGAATTTCGAATTGGAGTAATCTGAGAGAGATTTGAGAGAAATTTGATTGGAAATGAGGCTCTGTCTGAGCATATAACAGCACGTAGCGTGAGTTAACTCACACAGCGTGACTTAACTCACACAACACAAGTTAACTCACGCAGGGGCAATATGGACATTTCACTTGAGAATGAGCAAAAACGTTTGGGTAAAGAGTAGTTCTCCCCTCCTTTAATGTTCACTAGTTATGTTTTTTTTGCTTATATTTGAAATCGCCAAACGTAACTCCATTTTTACTTATATTTGATATCAGAGGGATTAACTATCTTCAATAACAATTTTGTTTTTTTTACGAAAACCTCCGTCAACATCAATGTTTCTAACAAGCAATAGTTATATATGTTGAAACGTGTAGAGTTCGTTTTCGTTATTTTATTTTTTATGAAATTGTTATAGTTTTCGTATTCATTATTATTCATCCAACTAGTCACTTTTTGTATCATTTATTTATGTCGTATTTGAATGATATTATCTATGTTCATCACCATTGCATTTGTGATGCTTGTTTTAGACTACATTCATTTGCAAATTATAGAACAATCACTACTACTATCTAACTACTCCAACTTTTCTGGTGTGCGTGGACCAGTTTATAAGATTCTGTAAGAAAACAAAGGATGTGTGGGAGCAATCTGCCAAGTTAACGAATACGACTTGTGATTGAAACCTTTTATTTTTGGGAGACAGGGCGGAGTCAGGAATTTAAAGTCAAGGGAGCCGAGTAAAAGGAATATGTTTTTAGCGAACAAGAAACATAATTTGATTAAAATAAAAACTTTTCAAATACAAAAGGTATATAATTAAAGTCTTGGTCAAACTTTACTTATCTCTTGGTCGAACTTCATATCTCTATAACCCTTTTGTATCCCCTATTTTTCTTTTAGGTTTTAATTTGCTCTTTTTTGTTTTGTTTTAAAAGAGTCTTTTATTTTGCAAAGCTATTTCATCATGGTTCATTCTATTTAAAATGTGTTGTGGAGATAACCAT
>Ga0315913_1000319_pt1 | contig 39658 bp, 17 predicted proteins | sample MpolsnodulesMG_FD_207736 | JGI IMG/M metagenome (GOLD analysis project Ga0315913, IMG submission 207736) | Medicago polymorpha root nodule microbial communities from Los Angeles, California, United States - small nodules | ecosystem: Host-associated > Plants > Roots > Nodule | place: USA...
CTATAATACCATGGGATAGTGTGAGAACCGATTGACAACCCTTATTAATATACGACACACCCAGTCATCTTGCTAACCTCAGAAAACACAGAACTAAACAGAATAACAGTGAAGCAAATAGTATTAAAAACGTTCAACCGTTAAACTCATTCTTTAGTTTCTAAGGAAAAATACAGGAGAGCAATCCAGATTTAAACTTCAACGAGAAAGTAGATTAATCACAAATGTAACGACCAAAACCAAGCCTTTTTCCATTGGGTAGGTCGGCTACATGGATCAGTCAACGCTACAACATTCTCTCATGCATTAAATCCCAAGATAGACCATTAAATGGTCATCATTTACCTTTTTATCTCTTAGTGACCTGGGTTATAGTTTTCCTTAATCTACCTCCACTTCTAACTATAGGGCTATCATTACCAGTGTTTAGACAAGTCTTCTTCACACATACCCAAACCACTTAGACGAGATTCCATCACTTTGTATACTGCGGGCCTGTACAAACTCTCTAATGACGGTATTCTAATCTCAATATTATTTAACCATTAATCCATCGTAATATATTCATCTCTGTGAAATTAAGTTGTATAGATTAGAAATTTTATAGTTGTGCGATAAAATTTTCGTGTATACTAAGAGGTGTTTCTCTCTCATATATTACACTCTAAGCAATTCTCCATTTCACCCACTCTACTTGGATTTTATGGTTGACATCTCCATCTATATTCTTGTCCTTTTGTATGGTGGGCCCCAAAGACTTAAAACAAAACCTGTGTCATTGTATATCCCCCAACTTTCACTTGTATGTTACAAATTGTTTGTCATTTGCTAAACTTGCATTCCATATACTTTGTTTTACTTCTCCTTACTCCTTAGACAGATACCATGTGCTCCCGAGACTCGTCGCCTCATCTCCATCTTTTCATTCATATCTTCTCTCAACTAAACAACCAAGACAATGTATGTTTGAACAAGTGCTGCCATGGTTGGGCTCACGTGCCAAAGCCGCACTGTGTGAGAAGCAAGTATCCATTTGTGTGAGAAGCAAGTATCCATTGTTTTTGTTTAGACACGTGTTTACTTGCTTTTCGACATGCAAACAAACGTAGGCTATATCCTCTGCAAAAAAGCATAATCTGTGGGACCGTTTCTTGGATATGTTTGGCAAGCTAGTCTGAAACCAAAATTAAAAGATATGGACTCAAAGTTGACTATTGATGTAGATCTATAGGCTACAGTTATTGGAAAACTACTCACAATACAATTACGGAATGGAAAAAATGCAGTGAAAGAGAATACAATCAAAGCTGATGCAAAAACTCGGTCTTCCATGGCCTAAACGATCAGATCATTCTCCAAAGGTATGTTATCCTCTGAGAGGATTCCTCTCCACTATTTCCCACCCCTGACTCACATTCTCTTTCCTTGTTTATCACTGCACAAATCTCTTCTGCAATACCTTGCTGCTACTTACATTCTCCCAAAACCATTACACCTTTACTCCCATTCCTTTCCCCCCCTGTAACATATTATTTCCCTTGGCCTAGCACTATCCAGCCCACTCTCTATTTTTCTTCTCTTATACATGAGTTGAAGGTCTGTTAGCATGCAAGTGTAAAAGCATAAAAACTAAAACCTAGCATGGATTCTCAAATACCAAGAAAATTATTGAATTATGTCTTCTATTTATAATATCAAGTAAACCTCAGCCTAATACAAAGATGAAAGATAGCACCCAATAATAAATCAATAGTCTGTCCATGAGTAAGACTGAGCATCACCCTTTCTGGTTTATGTATATAAAAAACATTTAAGTAGTAACAGCAGCAGCAATATACTATTTCTACCTGACCATAAATCGTGTTGACCCCGGATCTCCCTGCCTTCCTGCTCTGCCACGAAGCTAGACGAAAAGAATATCAAAAATGAATTAATGAAATACGAGCAAAACATTGGTCTCAGATATTGATAATAATTGTTTGGATATAAAACCATTCATGTGCTTTCGCCTCAATTTAAGCTTTTAGGATAGTTGGTTCATAACACCATAGAGTCAATGAATAAGTGATCAAGAGTATGATCCTGGTTTCTACTATTCTTCTAAATAAAAATTAAATTTCAGCACATGTTTGGGCAGATTGGTGCACGGCCGGCTTCAAATCTAAAAGGATCTTGCTTGAAGGGGATGTTAGATTAGATATATAACATTTATATGCTTTTACCTGACAACTACATGGAGAAGAGTGTAAGCTTTATATGATTGTGGCAAAATTATTACGGGAAAGTAAAACTTCAGCATATTATGTTATTATTCCCCGAAGTCCCAATAAGCCAAAAGAAAACCTTATTAGCAACATGAAAAATATTTATTAAATGTTGGAATTGATGTGACTACCCCATATGCTTGTATAAAAAAGTAAACAACATTTTGATATCAAATTCATATAATTTCTACTTCGAGCAGAACTGGACACAAAAATGAAAATATTATTTGCATATAGATGGCAAAATCAGTCAGAGTCACATCTTAAAGGTGGATACCAAATTAACATGTATACAAAATCTGTATATCTGTAACTAAATCCAAAACCAGCTGCAACGCCATTGACATGTATAAAGTTAAATATTTTTGACTTCATGACCTGGAAGACTGAAACCGCTCCCCCACATTTAAGTGGGGGAGATAAAGGGAAAACAGCTTTCCCCTGATCTTTTAACAAACTAGAATTAAAATTTTGTTCCCTAAAAAATTGGAATGTTTGTAAACATCTTTCCGTCCTTATTCTCATAAAAACTCTATTTTTCTCCCTAACTAAATGAATGTTAGTTAACATCTTTCCCTAGCTATTAATCATCCAAGGGGGAATGGTATAACAAGAGATAAAGGCTAGATCTGACATACTATCACTTTAACTGTAGCAATGCTTAATCACCCACCTGGTTGTCTATTCTCCGGGACTCATGTAAAGATGTACCAATCACATGAAGGCCCCCAAGCCTTTTTACCTCAGATCCTTCAAGCAAACAGTGTTCTTCACAATCCTTTAAAACTGACAGATATGCAAGTGCTACTGTTGGACCAAGTGGGTACATCTCAGATTCTTCATTGGCAAGCTTCTCCAGCTCTTGCGAACTATATGAAAGACTCATTTCAATAGACTCCAAGATAAAAGATATAGCCTTCTGATATGTCCAACTTTTACCCTCACTTTTCGATACATATTTTGCTGAAAATTTTCATGTTGCAAAGAATATAACACCTTCAGGTTAAAGGCATGTAATTGTAACCAAGTAAACCAAGCAACTTTGATCTGAAAAGAAAAAAATTCTCCACTAAAATCACATACCCATTAAGGCTGTCCTAGCCAATAAGGCTAACGATGATGATCCCACCTTTATCTTTGGAAGCATCTGTATCAAAAGATTCATCCAGAAACTGTATTTTTCAAACAAATAAAATTAAAACAAAGAAGTTTCAAAATATTTACCAGTTCCAAAAAATTACCTTTTCGGAAATGGCCTGACCGGCAAGTACACTATTTGGGTCCTCCCGTGTCAAAAAAGAAACTACACTGTCCTCTATAATTCCTCTGGCAAGCATCTATACCCGGAAAAAATGTATAAATTCCTATCTAAGATCCAACTCATGCCAAAGGAACGTGTCCAATAAAAAAGACACGATATAATTATAGAAGAGGTTCAAAAGATTACTTTTCCAGACATTCAATATATCATTAAAAAACACACTAGGATCCATATTGGAAGACCTACTTTTGGATTTCCTCCAAGGATTATATCTGTGCCCCTGCCTGCCATATTTGTAGATATTGTAATGGCATGTTTTCGTCCTGCTTGTGCAACAATTTCGGCTTCTCTCGCAGCATACTGAGTTAAATGAGGGGCAGTAATGAGAATTGGTAAGAAAGGCAAAACATGGAGGAGAAAAGCAGAGTACAAAGCGTTAAATTTTCACAAACCTTGGGTCGAGCATTCAGAACATTATGCGGAATATTCCATTCCCTAAGCAGACCAGCCAAAAGTTCAGAATTTTCTACACTGCATAGGAAAAGAGTGAAATCAATTATTCTCTGAAGTCTAAACTATCGACAGATGAAAAACTTATGGACAAACACATTTAATATACACACACAAACACCATAAAATGCAACAGATATCATGACAATGATGACAAAAAGGAGTCTTTATGTAAACAAAGGTGGTTAACAAATTGCATATTTACCCTAAACACAGTGATTTCAACACTGCAAAGTATTATTGACAAGAAAGATAATCGTCAAAGACTAGAAAATTAAATTACATTCTTTCAATAAAAATGTAAGAAAATACATGATGATTGTCACAAACCAACCATCTCAAAAGTTTATCTATAGGGACACTAAAAATGCAATGAAAGCCTTTCAGGCTTGCTTCCTCAAAGTAAAAGTCCATTTGTGTTGAAACATGGACAAAGTTCAACTTTTTACAAAAATTGTGTAGCGTTTCAACAACTAAAATCCCTCAAAAGCTTAAGGCGTCTGCAGTAGACTGTGGACCTAGAATGGTTTATAGTCCTAGAAATAATAATATCTTGAACGACAATTCCCTCATTAATAATTTCAAAATTCAACTTTCTTTCAATTGATTATTGGTAACTTCAAACTCAGAGACCATATGATAAGCGTAAGCCACCCATCACCAAGGTTTACACTCGAAGGCAACGAGGGAACCGCCAGCAACAGGGCACTCAACACCCAAGGGGTGCAAGTCACCCAACAGTCACAGCCCACCCCAAGGGGTGCAGGGTTAAGAGATGTGACTCAAAGAGGCATGACACTTGGTGTAGAGACACATCCAGTGGGGCCAAGAAGGGCAACCCAGGAAGGTACAACTGGTGGAGAAAGAATGCAACCCTTAAAGCCAAACAACACCAGTTCTGCCAACGATTACCAATAGGAACAGTCACAACCATTATGATTAATTGTATCTATTAAGAACGGGTGTGAATTGTAATATAAATAGAAGTAAGCCTGAATAGAAACAGTGTGTGGAATTAGGAAGAATCTGAATTGTGGAGAGACAGGCTCTTGAAAACCTGTGGAGTATTATATCCCAAATTATCTATATAAATTATATATACATTTTATTCCTTTAATTTAAATTCCTTTTGTTCTGATCCTTATCACCATATAAATATAAATTTTAACCAACTAAATATTATTAACAGGTAATGAGATACAGCCACACGGCAACAACAACCAAGCTTTCTTCCAATTGATGGGATATCGGCCTCAATTAAAAAACAAATTTCCAGTAAAAGACTTAGAGAAGGTTTTTTTTTTTACGGTTATGGTTTCTCCTATAAAATATGGAAACTAAAATCGTGAAGATAATGTATAACCTGAAATAGCCAACACTGACAGATTGTAGTGCTTAATTACTTGCTTTTAATAAACAGTTCTATTGGAAAAAAGATTAATTTAGAAGTACAACCCACAATGCATCCATTTTAAAAGGCATAAAATAAAATACGTAAGAAGCAAGTTCAAAACACAATAAAACTCTTCAATCCCTATGCATTTCTGCCCTCAAAGGAAATGGTGAGCAATATGTATAGGTTCTTCAGGCACAGAAATAAGCATTTGTGACCGTTACTTGTTCTGAGAAAGGAATGCTAAACATAATGAAGTACTAGAAAACATTCATTAAAACAGCCACAATATTACCTAGTTGTCCCAACCAAGACAGGACGCCCTTGTCTAAACATATCTTCAACTTCTCGGCGAACTTGCTCCCATTTCCCTCGAGCAGTCTTGAAAAATCATATACATGGAAAAAATATCAATGTACTATGAAGGTTGTAACAACTTATGATACTTAAGAAGATTCAATAATAAATATTAGATGTCCTACAGCAAATGCTTGAATAGGCAAGTCTTTACGAATATTAGGAAGATTTGTTGGCACTTCAATGACTGGTGTCTGGAACATTTTTAAGAACTCTTTCTCCTACAATGATATAAATGATTATCAAGAACTCATAAATGCACAACTTGTACTAATAATGACAACATAAATTTGTTAGATCTATTAAATCTTTACTTCTGTTTTTGCAGTTCCAGTCATTCCTGACAATTTTGGATACAGCTTGAATAATGATTGGTATGTGATTTGTGCCACAACAACAGAATCTGCCTGTGCATGTTTAAAACATTGAAACTTAGAATCAAATAATAAAGATCAAACTAGTGTCCTCAACAAAATAAAAGCATTTAAGAACCTCCATATATACCTGAATCTTCAAACATTCCTTTGCCTCCACCGCTTGGTGAATCCCCTCAGACCACCTCCTTTTCTCTTCAACTCTTCCTGTCAGCTGAGAAATTTTATTTATCATGTAATCATATTCTTAAAAAGGCATCAGCAAAAGTTATTTGTGTATTTATTTAATGAAAATGAAAGCCATGGAATGCTGCAGAAATTACTGGAAAACAGTAATTTTAGAGATATAACACTCATGCAGTTCAACCTGATAGCTTCCTGGATAGTTAGTCCTTGACAACGTACCAAAGCCTCTTACATTAATTTGTCAATGGTTCAATTCTTGCCATGCTCATTCTTCTTAGTTAAATTAAATTAAATTAAATATAGTACAAGGTAGACTGGATTGTCCAGATTTCAAGCCTAATTTGCTCTTGCATGAGAGTGTATTAGTGATAGAAAAACAACTCAGTGTATCACCTACCAACCAAGCTGTTGGGAATTTGGGATATGTGGTCGTTAAAAAAAATCATAGTCAAGCATACTTACTTTTAAATGCATTGTGGACGTTAAGTGTACTTGACGGTATATTTGTACTTGCAATCGCATTGGATACAGCTTCCCAACACCATTCATTCTTACATTTACACAACAATTGGTTTGAGAAAACATACATGCTAAACACTAGGTATATAGAGGCCCCACAAGATGGCTGGTTATTTTATCACTTACTAGTTACTAATTAATATTAAACTTGAAACTTGAGTTCTAGACAAATAGTTCCTATACTTTGATTAACCCAATCCAATGTAGATTCTGTATTGAGCTATTAAAGTATAATGACTTATAAGCTCTGCAGTACCAACTTCACAAAGATTGCTTTTTCCTTCAAAGTATGATGCAATCAAACTCTGGGAGTGATATCAAGGTCAGTAGATAAATCATCTAAATAAAATTTATCAACCAACTCTTTCCTCTAATTGTTAATCTGCCTAGATCCAAAAACGGCAGATGGCATGAGAAAAAACGGTGGAAAGAAAATTATCAATAATAAACCAGAGTGCTTTAGTCATATATCAATTTCATTTACCCCAACTTTGTCATTTCATTTTTACCTCACCTAAACCGAAGTAGGAGTGTCCTCTTCATCGATGAAGGTGATACAAAAATGGTGGAGAGAAAATTGTCAATAATAATTAGATACTTAATCCAGTTAAATTTTTTGGCTGTACATGGTTAGTTCTACTAGATAGGATATGTTTGTTAACATTGCTCTCTGGTTTTGGGAGGAACTTGCGGAGCCGATGGTTTATCAAAGGTAACCGACATCTTTTATCGAAAGTCTTCTTGACAATGTAAGTGTCTTGTTTATGTTGTGCCAACTGTGGTGCAAGTGTATGTGGACGAAAAAGCTTCTGCTTGCGGGGGAGTATACCCAGATGAATAGATGGACTCACACTTGAGGGGAGATTGTTGGTGTGTCTCAAGTGTGAGTTTGAAGTCTCACATTAGATGGAAAAGTGAATGTTGAGCAACATATAAGTGAGAAGACTCATAACAAATGCATTAAGGTATTGGGTGAATATGTGGTATCCAGTTCAATTACGTGGTTAGTAAAAGTCCAATTTGATGATCTCCACGGCTCACAGGCTCCCCTCATCACCCAACAGAGTAATCCTTGAAACTTATATAATATGATGCTATCAAATATGAATTATTTCATAGATCCACAGTGGATCTAACCCTTCTGTATACCCTTTGTATAATTTTATATATTTGTGTCTGTGTGTGTGTGTGCACGCGAGGGCGTTGTATCCTGCGGTTTTTTTTTTTGGATTGTCAGTGTCATATTGCATGTTCACGTCAATTGTATGCTCAGATAAATAAGAACTGCAAGAAACCTTGATAATATTACCTCATTTATAATTAAAGCCTTTCCATCTCTGACCATGTATTGCACATCTCGGCGATAGAATTCTTTAGCTTTTAAAGCATTCATCACAAATCTGCAGTAACTCAACTCTTACTACTCATGTTTAACTGGTTTAACATGAACATTCTAATATGTTGGCCCAAATTCCCCACAAAGTAGCTAGTATTCGGTAAGTATAAGCATAATAATGATTATGATTATGATAACTAATGCAAGTCTCCATCAAAGTGTGCACCAAAAAGAAAATAATAATCACGATTACAAACGAGGTGTCAAATAGAGAAAAATGAATCTCGCGTGGCCTTTTAAAGGAGAGCCCTTTACACATGTCGAGTTGTATTATTTTCATTTTTTTGCTCTTTGCAATGTTCTAATTGTATGTATCTTATTTCTTATTTTAATTGAATAAACAAAGAAAAATGTAATCCTGCATTGCAGTATTATTGTTATACCATTTATCCAAATAACATAATGGTAAAAATCTTTAAAGATATGTTTATGTTAATTCCTAGCTACTTTTTCTTGAGCAACCATTGGATTTCGAAACATGTAAACAGCAACCAAAGTGAAAGGAAAGCTTTTTCATTCAATAAATATTTAAAGCAGAAGAAAATTCACCTAGCCCAGGGATCATTTTCATCCCAAAGGTCATTTGTTTCAAGAGCCATTTCAGCAAGAGTAATTCCTTCCTCGGTCAACTCCACCGAATTATTTTTGAGTTCCACTTTGTAATGCTGTTAACAAAATAAAATATGTACATAGAACTATTTTCTTAAATTATCCAATAAAATAAAGTTCACAGAATGGCTGAAGAGAGAGAAAAGAAGCAAATGATATGATGAAGTGAAAGAAAATGTACTCACAATGCCATGTATAAGCAATTCGGCTACTTTTGCAGCAACAGGGTACCGTGCAGCATCTTGACTAGCCTGTAATTTATAAGAAGAAGCAAGAAACAGTATATCATTAAGTTCAATCAGTTAAAAAAGCACAGGCTAGATAGACTTTAGACTTCAAAATGATGACTGACTGGACCACAAGAAAAAGCAATAAAAAGAACTCTTGAGCTTACCTCACCACTGATTAACAATGGATTTCTTCCCTCATCTATCAGGACTGAATCCACCTCATCAACAATAGCAAAATGAAATGGCTTTGGCCTGTACTCATGCAGAAGAGCCGCCAGTAATCCAATCATATTCCATACCAAAAAGATAAAAACACAACATCTAAGTTTTTTTATTTAAGTAATACACACTACCATCTCATCACAAGTTGTTCACTATTTCCAGCAAGATTATCTCTCAAGTAGTCAAAGCCAAGCTCCTAATGTAAGAAGGGAAAGAAAAGGAACACAAGGAAATATGCACCGTCAATAATAAATAAATGTACAACTAAGAAGATAACCATAGTAACTGAAAATTGCATTTACCGAATTATTGGTATATGTTATATCACATCTATAGTTGAATCTCCGCTCTTCAGAATTCATCCCTTTCTGTGCATGCAAATGTTAAATAATAAGTTCAACAAAAATCTTAAACTGTATCATGCTCTTAGAAATCGTGGTTGGGCCTAACACAACCCCACAAAACCGGCTTGTGAGGTGAGGATTGCCCCCACTTATAAACAAATTGTCAGGCCATGTCCTATCCGATGTAGGACTCTTAACACACCCCCTCACGACCAGCACTATTGGGCTTGGTTCGTGGAAATAAATGGTGGGTGGCCCAATAATGGAAACCTGATAGCAGGTGGCCCAACGGATCTTGGAGGAAGCTCTGATACCATCTTAGAAATCGTGGTTGGGCCTAACACAACCCCACAAAACCGGCTTGTGAGGTAAGGATTGCCCCCACTTAAACAAATTGTCAGGCCATGTAATATCCGATGTGGGACTCTTAACATATGCATTTACTGTTACAAAAAATTATTGAAAACCAGACCCAGTCCAAACTCCATTTGTACATGATGTCATGAAAACACATGCTTGTATCTATTCCACCACCAAACAATCATAGGTAAAAACAAATTTTATCACAGGAAGAGAGAATTTACCTGAATAAGACCAACAGAAAGACCTAAGAAACGATGAACGCGCCCCATCCATTCAGCATCACGTTGAGCTAAATAATCGTTGACAGTTACAACTGCGAAGAAATCAAGGTCAGAGCAAGTCATTTTTGTAAATCCAGATGCCTGCAGCACCTGAAGAAATCAATCGACCACCCATCAAATTTTTGAAGTGTTGGTAATAACACAGACCATGGACACCCTCAGAGGTCAGGGCATTAAGATACGCTGCTAGGGTGGAAACTAAGGTTTTTCCCTCTCCCGTTTTCATCTCGGCAATGGACCCATCATGCAGCACAGCTCCACCGATAATCTAACAACATGAAATTTTCATCAATATCTCAATTACCTAGTTCTAGTCTTCTATAAACTAAACATGCATAGAATATAGTCGATTTGGCTTTTCTATAACAAGGAGTGCACTCTTAACAATTGAAATTGTAATAAAAACTTTAAGTAAAACTATAAGATTGTCATAATCTCGATTACTGATGCTAACATATTCCTCCTCCCTTAACAAATTAACCACTAACATTTTAGCTATTAAAAAAACAAAACAAAACAAAACAGATGCAAGAGAGTGATAGAGTGAGACCTGAACATCAAAATGGCGCATTCCAAGTTTTCTTCTGGCAGCCTCACGAACAACAGCGAACGCCTCTGAAACATTCATTGATCAAAATTCCATCAAAAGTTATGCCGCAGTTCAAATAGTAGTCAAATTGAGCAGTTAAATAATATCGAACCTGCTTGAATATCTGCAAGCGTCTCCCCTCGCTTGAGCCGGAGACGAAACTCCTCAGTTTTGGCAGCCAACTGCTCATCAGATAGCGCCTGAATCCGTGGTTCAAAGGCATTAACTGAGTCCACCAGACGGAAGTAGTCACTAACGACCCAGTGGTTCAAGCTAATGAAGTCAGTGAAAGTGTTATGAATGCGACCAAGATTTTCCTGCAAGGAAAAGAATATACAAGTCAAACAGAGTTAGTTATGGCATTTCATCAAACAGTTGGTGGGCAACGAGCAAGAATTAACCTTAATGGATGAGACGGAAGCGAATACGGGTGTGAAACGACGTCGTGGGAGGCGTGTGAAGGAAGGAGAAGGTCGAATGAAGAAGGCATTGGTGTGGGTTGAAGTGGTTCTCTGAACGGTGAAGAATGGGTATGAGAGGGTGGCCATGAAAAAGAGGTGTGGTTATGTTGTGCGTCGAAGTTGAAGAATGAAGAAAAGTTGGCTTAAGATGATTTTGCGTGAGGAAGGAAGAAGAGAAATGATAACACACTAACATCAAATTTTGACAATAATTTGGATTACTTTTTTTTTTTTTTTGACAAATATAATTTGGATTACTTGTTAATCCTTTGTCAAAATTTTAATCATCTATCCACTACTTGTTAATCCCAAAAAAAAAATATTGAGGGAAATTTCAAAATTATTTAGCTTCTAAACTTCTCAAAGTCCACTTAAAAAAAATAATTCTCAAAGTCAAAAATACTTTTCCAACAAAGTATTTTATTTAAAAAAATCAAGTTTCGTCGATTAAAGTTAGAGTCTAATTAAAATTTTTAAAAAGTGACGCATCTTATCTTACCGGACGATTTTGTACATATGAATTAAACTAAATATAAAAAATATACTACCTTCATTCCTTTTTAATTGTCACTTTTAAAGAAATTTTTTGTTCCTTTTTAACTGTCACTTTCAAAGCTCAGTGCAACTTTAAATATTGTTTTACCACTATTATCCTTAGTTATTTATTACAGAAAGAAAAATTATTATATCAAAAGTAATGACATTTATTAATTGTTTTAGTTTGTCTAAAATGTCAAAAAGTGAAACTTAAAAAGTAACGTAGTAATATATTTTTCAAAATCATGGGTAATAATTCAAGTTTTTTAACCTTAAAAAAAATCAAGTTTTATACTTGGAGGAGTATTTGTATTTCAAGAGTGCTCTTTCATAAACCTTTAAGATGGGTGGTAGGTCGACTAATGTGTGACATGATGTATGGACCAACACACCTTACTCTCATAAGTTGAATCTATGTATGCTTGTGCTTAATATTCGTATGTTTGTGTGAGATTTATGGCAGCAACATAGTAAAGATTGCGATGTTGATCTTGTTCGTAGTTGGTTTATTTAGGAAGACGTTGAAGAGGTTTTGAATACTCATTTTCTTTCGTTTATTGCAAAGGTTACACTAACACAGTGACAAGATTCACAAGGCAATTTTACAGTTAAATCTATTTATAGGCTAGTTGTACATGTGGATAGTAATTAGTTACTAATGTGAAGATTGAAAGTTTTTCTTATTGTTTGCCGTTCAAAAAATTAAAAAGTTCTTCCTATTGTTAAGAATTTTGTGTGGAGATTGTTGCATGACTGCATCCCTACGCAGTCTAGGATTCAAACTAAAGGAATTATTTGCGATCAGACTTATGTCCGGTGTAATGACAGTGTCAAAAGTTATTATCATTTGCTGAAAATTGAAATTGTTAATTTAAGCAAAATGCATCACAAGTTGGTGGGGCTTGAGATGAAAAAGTTGAAGATTTTTATTTATTTTTTTAAATTTAAACCATTGATCATTTTGGTTTCTAGGAGCATAAATTTTAAATGAGTATCTACAACTAAATACTTAAAATTAAATTGGTCCAAAATATTAATGTCAAATTGGTCCCCTTATTTGTGGGAAACAACTATCTAATTGGTTTCCTCCACAAATTCAAAAATGGTGAAAACAAAAGTGCTCCAACAACCTAAACAAACATAGTTATGACACATGGCTTTTGGAGCTACTCCACAAGCAGCAATACTCATCTCCAAGCTTAACAATTGCCTCAAACTATTAAAAATACACAAACATCATTTATACAGTGATTATGAAACTTCTGTCAAACACTCACAGGTCACACATATTTCTCATATTTCCAAAGTCAAAATTGGGATAGGGTTTAGGCAAAAAATTCTCGTATAGCTCAATCAGCAGTAGTGAGATTCCATGAATCTTGTACTTTCCAGGATAAGGTTCGGAAGGCAAAAGCTCATTGAGTAACAATTTTGGTGAGAGCCCAACCCCGTCGTCGAGTTTGAACTCAGTGGAGGAGCCAATGTGTTGCAAAAATACACGTTTATTTTATCAATACCTATTAAATATAAATATTCAACTCATTAATGGATATCCGAGCGGTTTGAGTAACACTTACATCCCGACTTCCCATTGTTCAACCCTGAAAAAACAGGTTAACAAACCAAAAGCATCTATTGTGAAGGATGATAACCTGGCAAGACAAGGCGAATATAAATTTGATTATATTAACTAAATACATTACAAAATAATTATTTCCTGTCAAGTTATATACAAACCCCAAGAACCAATGCCCAAAAAGAAAATATCAGTTGTTGAACATGTACAGAACACCCTGTAGAGGCATAATTTGGTTTGGATTATCTACATCTGGGGGAAATTGTGAATCATATATATACAGCAAAATTTCGGAAATATTTAAAACATTCGACTGAAAGTTGAGCAATCAAACTGTAGTAGATGACAGACGTAGCTGGTGAAACTCGCACTATTTAGCACGATAAACCTGCAGGAATCAAATCAATAATAGCTGTTGAGTCTTGTCTTCTTGAAGATTTCATAAGCATAAACAAAAGAGACAGAAAAGGAGTGATAACATGGCATAATAATAAATCATTATAAATAATTATGCATTCTATCAACTCTCTGTCGAGGTGTATAGATTTAAATTTGCTGGTGCATGTAAAGAATATAGCAACATGTTTCAACGTAAGTATTTACTTTACACCATTGGTAGAATATTTCTGTGGTATCCTCAAAAAGCTGAACATACACTTTCAAAGTTTCAAATATTTATTTTTTCAGTAAACATTTAGGGAGTGAGCAGAAACTTATCATTTGATACATTTTCATCAATTTTTCATTCAACAATACGGTAGGATTAATTATCAAATCAGAATTCAGCCATGCATCAGTAGCTAGCATCATGCACTCAATTGAAGCTTGTCACACATTGGCTTTCTTTATAAAACACGAGAATAAGGCAGGTTGTCAAATAGGTTAGATGTTAATATTTCCTGGTCGATCATCCACATAGGAATTAGGATGCCTCCAATCTGTTGTTTTAAAAATGCATTTTCTTCTCTTGAGTGGGTAGAAAGAAATAACATCTACACGGCTCTAGGTTGAGTTATCTTTCCATTGACAAAGACATGGGAAAGTTTGTGTAACCAAAGCATGCGATTTCAATTATGTCAATATTTCATTTGGGCAACACAAAGCATGCTCTCTAATGTTGAGATACGAAAATACTTGTTGAGGCCACAGTTTAACAACTAGTATAATTGAAAGAAGTAGGATACCTTGATAGACTTGTCACCATATCCAACATAAAGTTTTCCTTGGCTGCATAATATAGCTGTCACAACAGAACTGGAAGGAATGGATCCAAATGCGTTGACGGTCAGTTCTAACTCATCTCCTGATAACTCCTACAATTCAATACTCATTTTAATGAATTTGTATGCTAACTGAACAAATGATATTAAAAATTCAAAATAAACATTGCAGTTCAAAGATACAACAATATCTAATTATATCTATTATCTTGAGGTATCTAATCTTAGATTATCTCATAAGATTAGTTTCTTATTCAAGATTATCTTATACAATCTCTTAAGAATGGTTTCAATATTTCTTTGTTATTATCATGATTGGTTTCCCTATTTAATTATGGATTATTGTAAGTTAGAGTTAGTATTTTACTCGTACTACATCAAATCAAATCATCAATCATATTCATAATTTAAAAGTCTTCAATCTTTTTCTTTCCTATTTATGCAAATCCTGATAACTCCAGCATGGAGTGGTACCATCTCCCTTGATAGGTTGTGCCACAATCTCCTACAAAATTCCCCAAAATCTGAAACTCAACAAAAATTTGAAACTTTATTCTTCTTGCCAGCTGTAAACATATTCATGTCTTGTCTCTTCTCTCTCAAGTTTTCTCTATGTTTGTGTTTGAAGTTCTCACCTGTTGTGTCATTTTCCAATATGTCCAGAATCTCATATCCATCGTCTCACTTTTCGGGTATGTTCAAAATCTCTCCTCTTTCGTCTCATCTTTCTGATATGTTTAGAACCCATAAGTTGCTGACAGCACTGGTTTTGTCTCAGTTGCAGTTTCAAATTTGTTTTGCAATTTGACATGTATCTTTTGGCACCCATTTTTGTCTTGGTTGCAGTTTGGCATCAATTTTTGGTCAATTTAGTATAGTCTCATATTCCAGATGTGATTTGACCTTATCGGTCTTAAGATCAAAACTATATTATTTGGTTGATTTTCAGTTTCAAAGTGGACATTTATTAGTTTACTTTAGCTTTAGGCATAGTACTAGACAACATGAGAGTATCTCACAATATTTTGAAATCATCTTAGAGTACCTTAGTTTATCTCCTAGGATTAGTTTATCAACATGGTTGTGAACATGGTTAATGTAAAACCCTATAACTTCAACAATCATAATTGAGTGTTTTAACAAATTTAAATGATTAACATAGCAAGAAGCAAGCTGACTTCACTAAGTTCATGTCAATGTAATTCCCAAAAACATAGCACAAGATTTTCCATTTCTACCTGTATATTAACATTATTGTCCCAACCTCCTGTATAAAGCCATTTTTCCTGCATACTCATAGCAAAAATGGCACCACTATGCAATGTTTTGGAACTCAGGAACACATCATTTCTCCAGACCTAAATAGGCAAAAAATAGATGAGATGTTACCTAACAATGCCAGGAGATGATTATATTGAGTGAGTGTATTTCATTTCAAATGGGCTACAACTTATTAATCTTTTAAATCTTTTAAAGGGAAGGAACGCAGTTCTAAAAAAGAAAGAAACCTTTATGCAACCATTCTCACATGCTGCAACCAGCAAATCCCTACTGGCAGTAATAGCCAGGATAGACTTCAGCTCTCCAGGAAGATCTTCCCCTAGCACCGCCAACGGGCTATGATCATTAACACTCCACAATCGGACGGTTCCATCCCAACTACCACTGTAAAGAACCTCATCACATACTGAAAGTGTGGAAACTACAGATTTGTGGCCATCCATTGTGCACATCAAAATTCCATCCTGGAAAAATGTAGTCAGTATAGCAACACAAAGAATGCACTTTGAAATGAAGCTTTTGTCTAAAGCAGCACCATGTGCATACAAAGAAAATGCCACTCACCTTCAATGACCAAGCTTTGATTGTTCTATCTCCACTTCCAGTGTAGAGAAGATTTCCAAAAGCAGTCAAGGAATGGATACCACTAAAGCGCCAATCCTTCTGCTCATACCATTTCCTCAAGGGATCGTGACTAAGAGGTGCATCAATCCCCCAGACAAATATGCCCCCGCCACTGTCACCACTTATACACAATTGTTCTTCATCATCAACATAAACTAGAGCCATGACTTTATTCTCATGACCTCTAAATGTGTGTAAATGAGAAAAGTCCTACATAAAATTTGCATGGATGAAACTCGTCAACAGAATAGTTGAGGAAGAGCTCGTACCATAACAACCATATTACTCTGTAGCAAAAGACTATAGCTCCAATTTTTTTTTGTTAAGAATCATGTTTTGAGGTTATATAACAATCTAGCATTCAAGATGCTAATTTCCAGTATTATGTAAAGAAAAGAGTGTACTAATCCTGCATAGCTGAAGGTGGGAAAAGTAAATGCGCATTTGAGGGAAATATATTGATCACAATTTGTCATTGAATTCAAATTTTGGGAATCATCTACAGTACAACCCACTCAAATGCAAACACACTTGTTTACATTTATTTTTTAAGGAAATCTTAATTTTTAAAAGAAAAAAGGAAGCATGTGTATTGTGTATCACAAATGAAAATGTGAAATTATCCCATTCATCTATTTTCCTCTCACTTCTTATTTATTGGTTTCAAAAAAAAATATCGCTTTGGCTGGTTTTTAGATTTGTATATGAGAAGTGCTGGCATACACTCTCCTATTTATTAAAACAAAATGGATCCCACTATTTTGGGGATGGGTCCCACCAAATTATGTGGAACTCAATTTAACTTTGTAGAATTCGTGTGAATTTTAACCAATGGGAAAGCGTCCTGAAAGGAGAGTATTAGCGAGTGTGTTATTGGCATTTCTGTTTGTGTATCGGTGCTAAGCACTTATCAAAAGGTATCTGCTAACTGGTGTCATGTTGGGAAAAACAAACCTGAATAACTATTTACTGGAAAGTATCAAAAGAAATTTCTAACTTAATTACATTTACTTAAAAATTAATGATGACATCCTGTGTAAAGATTATTAATGAGATTATGCTATTTGAAAAGCACCCAATAGAATGTTAGCAAGTAATTGTAATTTAGAAGTGTTACCTGCAAGGACCATACACGGACAGTTTTATCAAAAGAGGAGCTAAACAGATATCCCCCTGTGAAACTAAACAAATGATTGTTAGAATTAAATTAAATATACAAACAAATCGTCACATATACTAACAAATCACACGCAACAGCTCTCTCTGAATAACACTCAGGCTGAGCAATGACTATTCTATCAAATAGTTCCCCACCAACACAAAGTTCCTTCACAAGTGCACACTTAAGTGATCCTCGTAAGCACCTATGAATTCCACAATATTTGGTTGGCCTGATATAAGTTGCAGATCCGAATCTCTCTCCTAAAATTTTCTCTATCATCTTCAGACATAAGATTCCTCTTTAATATCGACGTACCAGCATAATTTAGACCAATGGAATTCTCGGTGCAAAAATAAGTTATCCCAAGTTTCCCTTTACCTAATATTTGACCTAACTGTAGAACTTGCTTATATCTTGAAAGGATTTGCCCAATATGTGTCTGGCAATGGATTTTGGATTTGATGGGGTCACTGTTGAAGCGTGTGTGTGTGTGTGTGTGACTGTGGTTTTGGTGGTGTTCTTGAAATCTGAAACTGATTGGAAGATGGTATAAAAGTAATGTACCTGTAACTACCACCGCCGTCGCTTCCATCACCACTATATGTGGCGGTTGTTCCATGGTGGGCACTAACCTCTACAATCGGTTTATTTCCCTTGCTACATAGACAACCCATTTTATGAAGGTTTAACAAGAATGTGATGACTAGAAAGTGTGTCCAGTATAAATAGAAAAGACAGCGGCTGAAAACAAGGGCGTGAAAATAATTTATTTCTTTTGCTGGATGATTGCTTCATAAAGACCATTATGAAAAATTTATCACAATTTATTATCATGGATTCAATCATGGCGCAAAGGAAGATTCAATAGCTTGGTTAGAAAGAAAAGAAAAAATATAGTTTTTGTTATGTTACATTTCACTTTACAATATCAATGTATCATTAATATCTCTTTTTTCATAAAAACATAAAACTAATGTTTCTTTTTATAAAATACCCTTTACCATTTATTACACTTTCTTTCAATTCTTTAAATCTCCTTTTACGATGTCATTAATAAAGAATAATTTTGTAAAATCACTCATAGTTTCTTTTTCGATAAAAAATTAACTACATTTCTTAGTATGTGTAAAAATGTCAAAACGACTAATAATAAAATGGTGGTGACGGAGGTGGTAGTTACAGATACATTACTTTTACACCATCTTCCAATTAGTTTTAGATTTCAAGAACACCACCAGAACCACAGTCACGCACACACGCTTCAACAATGACTCCATCAAATCCAAAATCCACTCCCAGACACATATTAGGCAAACCCTTTCAAGATATAAGCAAGTTCGACAGATTAGGTCAAATATTAGGTAAATGGAAACTTGGGATAACTTATTTTTTCACCAAGAATTCCTTTGGTCTAAATATGCTTGTACGTCGATATTAAAGAGGGGTCTTAAGACTGAAAATGATAGAGAAGATTTTAGGAGATTCAGATTCTGTAGCTTTTATGAGGCCAACTGGCCAACCAAATATTGTGGAATTCAAAGGTGCTTACAAGGATCACTTAAGTGTGCACCTTGTGATGGAACTTTGTGTTGGTGGGTAACTATTTGATAGAACATTCATTGCTCAGTCTAAGTGTTATTCAGAGAGAGTTGTTGCTTCCATTGCATGATTGTCACATATACTAACAAATCACAACACCACAAGTGATACACTGCCGATGAAATAGGTGAAGCAACTTCAACGCATATGCTAACTAAGAGCCTGGTATATAGGTTGCATTTAAATGTGCCACACTAAATTGCACATTAGTAATACCAAATTTTGATGTATTATGAGGCTTGTCCATCTCAATTGAGTCATTTGATGTTATCTGTGATAATATTGGGGATCACTACCCCTCGTGTGATTTCCGTATAGTTCTTTTTTCGAGCTAAGCCCCTCTTTGTAGTTAAAAACAACTGTGATCAACCAACTCAAAAGTTGTATGGTGATCTGCCGTCCAAATCCATGGCAAATGTCAATTATCAGATAACGTATTTATCACTCAATTGAGGACCTTAAGTGTACATCGCCTCTTTGATAACAAATGGAAATATAATTTATTTTATACCTTGAAAATATAGTGTCAAGTATCTTGTTATCAAAACATGCGACAAGTTATATCATGAAATATGATTGATAGAGATAGCAGTGTTTGAATATGAACTCGGAATTCATACCTCCTACCGCTAATCCAGTGATACAACCAAGATGGCCTTGCAGATCTTTAAGCTCAATCATTCCTTGAGATATGCTAGCAGTGAAGTCTTCATCAGATATATTTTTTGCACCTTGAAGAATATCAGGCTGACCACCATCTTCTTTTGCCTGCAACCCATGTTCTCTCGGCTCCTTAGAACTTTCCTCAAGCAACTGACACAACTTGGCAAGAATTACAGGGTGACCTGTGTTGTTCCTATTTACTGTAAGCTCCGAATCGCCCAAAAAACCAAATTGGTGTTTGACAAACAAATCCTGAATGGATTTCCTTACATCCACAACATCTGGACGATTTTCCGGATTGATGTCCAAACACTTGCAAAGAGTCTGCTTAAGTGATAGGTACTCAGAGCTAATCTTTTCTTCCAAAACAGAACTAACTTTCTCCACCCAAGAAATATAACTAGCCGAAACATCAAGACCATTCCCTTCACTCATTTCAAAGGTTATCCGAGGCAGTTCATTTCCAATAAGAAGCTGCAGCAACACACAAGCCAACGACCATACATCCGAGCCATACCCAATTGGATATCTTGAATCCCCACTCTCTGGATTAACAATCCTCTTGTGCAAAAACATGGACAAAACCTCGGGGCTAACAAAAATCTCATTCTCTAAATCCAAACATTCCGTAAACATTGATTTGTGTGATGGTTCATCACCCGTACCACCAGAAACCTGATCCATAATCTTCCTTCCCATCGCTAACACCTCATTCAAATCAATACAAACCCCACCAAGCTCATCAAAACAGAAACACGAAATTCCCAAACAGCCAGCAACCAAACCTTCCAAATTCAAAGCAATCATAGGTTCAATAACACTCTTAGCAATCATTGCAAAACTAAAATGCCCATCTTTATCCAAATCCAAACCACCCCCAAATTTCTCCAAAACCCTACCACATTGCCTCTCACAAACCAAATACAGACTCCCACCAACAACCTCACTCCACAATCCATAAACCCTACATAACCTACTCTGCCTCACAGAAGCTTCTAGAATGAAACCTAAACCCTCTCTCACAACCTCATTCATCTCCTCCAAACACTTAATAACCCAAGCAACATAACTAAACTTAAACTTGGAATCAGTAACCGGAGACAAAGTAATGATCGGAGCTAAACTCACCGTACGGTTAACTCCAAAGCAAACCCTACCTTTAGAATTCGAATTAAACCTACCAACACCATCCTCGGTAACCGAAACGGTGTCGTGTGGAAGAAACCAATCCTTCCAAGCAGCGTAAAACTCATGAGACCAGAATTTAGAGGAGTGAACATATTCATCGTTGATTGAGGATCGTTGATTCGATTTATGTGATGAAGAAGAGTGTTGAAGGGAGATTCTGAGAAGATCGATGTTTTTAGGAAGAGAAGAAGGGCCTTGATTAGGAGAATATTTAACGAGTTGAGTACAAGCGGGGCAACGAATTGTGTTTGGAAAACGCGGTGGAAGATGCACAAGACAAGCTTCACAAACAGTGTGGCCGCATGAGAGAACTCGTGGAATAGCGTTTTCGTCGTCGTAGTTTTGAAGACACACTGGGCACTCCGGTAACTCCTCCATGCCAGAACGGTTTACAGTTTCTACACTATGTTGGTTGGCCTCGACTAAACGACAATTTTGAGTTCTGAAATTGTAAATGGAGGAATTCCAAAAGCATATTTTATAGAGAGAAAAAATGCATTCAATTCAATTCATATAAAATCCAGTTATAAGGAAAATAAGTACTAATAAAAATAGCTTTAAAAAAAAAAGTACTAATAAAAATAATAAGGGTAAGTGACAGGTGCGACAAAAACATAACGGAAGGTGTACGTGTAGTAATAAATAAAATATAAAGGATAAATATGGGTTTTAATTAAAATAATAAGAGTAAAAATGGAATAAAATATGATAAGCTATAAGCTCAAACGCTACTTGAAATAGCATCTAAAAAATAGCTTATAAGCTCGTGGTAAAAAAACATTACCAAACAAAGTTTTTTTTGTCAAACGAGCTTATAAGCTATTCGCTACTAGTCATAAACTCGTTTTTTTTGTCTTACCAAACAGACCATTTATCTATCCAAATGAAAGAAATGAAGAGGGACATAAATGGAGAGATCTTCGCTAGTATTTATTTATAGGTTAAAATCTTTAATTTTTACACAAAGAATTAGGGGGAATATATGCTATAACGAGCTACACTTCACGAGGGTTAAGTCTAGCATGTCAGCAAATTTAATGCTTAAGTCCTATGTGTGGTATATTATAAGCTTATTTTTTTAGTTTGAGTTTGACGTTTTGAAAACTTGATATATCTTATTGATCTCTTTAAATGTTTGTTTCATATGAACATATAAATTTAAAGATATTAGCAAACTAATGGAGCAATGATATTAAACTCTCTTTTGATATTTAACATTATTTTTTAAGAAAATTTGACTATATATTATATCATATTTCAACTCTAGTTAAATATGCGAAAATTAATGTATACTAATAAGCTTAAAGTTTTCAAAAGGTTAACAAGTTTATAATTTAGTAGTACAAAATATAATAATACTGGCAATAAATAACATGACTCATATTTATTTAAGTAGGTCAGCTTAATAGGTATGAGAGGATTTTTATGGTCTTGTGGCCTCCTCTTTATAGCTAGATAGACTTCTAGAAAAATTCAAGACCTCTTCATTAAGATAAAAGTCTAGCATTACCCGATATATCATAGGTTAGGTTGTACGTCCCAATATGTCAGTTTAACCTATTCTTGTCCCAGCACAATGCTAATTGATTTACGAGTCATGATGATAAAAGTCACATATGTACAAAATTTTATTTTTTTAACTGGTATGAAACTTGAAGTTATTGAGGAAAAGCGGGATTCACTTCGTTAATATATTATTTATTTATCGTCCATTTATAGAGAAATAGAGATAAACAATCGACTCGTAAGACCTATTTTAATAAATGAATTATAATGTTGAGTCTTGTTAACCCACTTGAATTGATCTGGTGGTATTGACTTTGGATCTAAAAGTGTGCTCATTCTCAAGGTTTCAGAATCGATTCTCTCATCATCACCTCCAACACAACTATTGTTTTGTTTGGGGGTATAAACTTCCAACAAAACTGCTTGAATGAGAGAATGAGAGTATTTTGATTCATGATAAATAATTTGATGAACAATTTGATAAGAATGACAGGGACATCCTTTTTTCAACGCCTTTATTAATAGTTAGTCTTTAATCAAATGAAAATTGCATGGATAACACATAAAGTGGTGCGACACATTAATATTATCAATCGATAAGAGAATAGATGTTAAAAAAAAGTATTTCTGAATTTGGAGTTCTAAACTTGATAATATTATCTCTGTCTATCTCTCTCTCTATATATATATATATTTTTTTTTGTGGTGGCGAGACTTTGAACCCTGAACCTTGCATATATTATTTGTTGTCCATACAACTGAGTTAAGCTCACGAGGACCTCCATGTATTACATTTGTTAGGAGCTAGAAAGAGATATATTTAATAGCATTAAAAATAGAAAACCATTTAATATTTCTAAAATATAAAACTGTGGAGAAAATAATTTAATATTTGTTTTTTTATAGGATTTAATATTTGTTAGGAGTTAGAGAGATATATGTTTTCAAAATTAAAATATCATTGACTTTTTCCAGTCTCACCCCATGTAGTTCTAGTTACACCCAATTTTTTATTTTTTTTTACAATAATACCGAAATTGCTCTCTTTGTGTAAATTTCTTAAAACCTTCCTTCATTATCACTTTGAACCTTTATTCTTTTTCACCCACAAACCATCATGGATGTGCAATCAATATCTACCAAAATTAAAGATTGAAACAACATCTTTTTTATTGATCCGTACTTTATTCATACAAGTAAGTGAATTTCATAAATTTCTATTTATCGTTTGTTCCATAATTTATTTGATGTTGTTAATTTCACCATGGATGTTTGTCGATGTCGTTTTGTTTGTTCCATGATATATATAACGTGATTTAAGTTTACATGGACAAGGTAGCGTAATATAAGTTTATATAGGTCACATGTGAATTTAATTTACATATATATTTCAAAAAGGGGTAGTGTAGTTTAAGATTACGTAGAGTAATTCAATTTATACATGTACACGTAAACTCAGTTTACATGAACTAAGTAAACTCAATTTACATAAACTGTGTAAAATGAATTTACATTACTTAACTTGTGTAAATTGATTTTACATAAACTATGTAAACTCAGTCTACATAAACTGACGTAAAATGAATTTACGTTAGTTTATTTAACTTATGTAAACTGAGTTCAGTTAACATAAACTAAGTAAACTCAGTCTACATAAACTGACGTAAAATGAATTTACGTTAGTTTACTTAACTTATGTAAACTGAGTTTACTTAATAAACTATGTAAAAATTTATGTATATATAACTAATGTACATCAACACGCCAACATGTACACTTTGTTAAAATAATGACAATCAAGTAACCTTTTACTCCTACAATTATTTTCAACCATGCCCGTAACCGATTGGATTGATTGATATGGTTAATAACCAAATGCATCAATTCATTTCATTAATTTATGATAATAAATATTTCCCTACAGTTACAAATGATTTGTGCCAACGGGTAGAATCGAAGTCAAGACATTGAATAAGCGAGGGACATCTTGCACAACGTGGCTGTTTATTTATAAGAGATAAACTCTGAAACTTGGGAGGTAGTGAGCATGCAGTTGAAACAAAAACAATGTTAATCATTCCATTCCATTCCATTCTTGATATTCTGGGCATTGTTTGTGAAGCTCAATCGTGTTTGACCTTGAGTGTACGGGTTCAGATACGCAACTGTATAAATTTTGGAGAGCAATTTACAATTTATACACGGAAATTGCACCGGAAATTTACAATTTACAATTTACCCTTGATATTGCACCGGAAATTGCCCTTGATATTGCACCGGAAATTTACAATTTACTTTCACGACAGTGGTTTTGGCCACGGCACAACAAAAATCTTTTCTATCTTTCCTAACTCTCTCAATTCTACTTTACTCTTAATATTTCCAACACACATCACCTAAACTTAATTTACTTAACTTATGTAAACTCAGTTTACATAAACTAAGTGAAGGATGTATTAGTAATTTTGGGGTGTAACTTGATATTTGGGGTGTGAAGTCAATGTTATTACTCAAAATTTCTGGGTAGTGTCCTGTTTGAGGAGTTCATAGTAAAGATGGTTCTTTCGAAAACGACTGAATTGTGTTAAACTAGAATTCAAATTTGAGTGGAAAAGGATTATGGCATATTAAACAGAAAGAGGAGAAACAAATTCAAGTTTATAATTGAGTGTAAAACAAAAGAATGGTCGTAGCCTCTGACATGCCTCATTCATTATACAGAAACACAAACAAAAATTTGAATACTTAATTTAAACAATCTTATATATCTTGTTAGGAGGCAACAATTTTATATATATTTTGTTTTAAATAATTGCAGCCCTTTGAAGATAGTCTTGCAACAACCAACTGCCTGCCAAGATATATTCCATTGTACTAGTAATTTATAAGGTGGACTATAGTTCGAAACTTTTGTACTATAAGGGTTGTTTGATGATTTTTCTGCATATAAGAATAATTGGTGGCAAAACTTGCATTGATGAACCTCAGTTAAGAATGAAGTGTCTTTTGTTTTTGCAACGAATTCACGGGAAACAAAACAACAACACTAACGTGTTTTCTGATTCGGAGGAGGAAGAATCTGAATCGAAGAAGCTTCCTCCCATTACATCTCTTGAGGAGGCTGAAATTAAACAGGGAAAATATAGATAGGCACCTTTTTTCCATACCACTATTGCACATATCCTATGTGACATGGTATTTTGGTAATGTGTAACAAATGATATATAGTTATTTTGGGTCCACATTGTCACATGTTGCATTACATTTATGTGTGAGAGTGTTAAGAGATGTATGCGATCTATGTGTGTATAAGTACTCCTAAATTAAGGTTCCATGTTAATGATAACAACACAAGCAGTTACAAAACAATAACCCATGTTTTCTGAACAAAACCAATTGTCTTTTCAATGACATGAATACACAATAAAAAAATTAGTGTTGTTTAAATAAATAAATAAATCATGCCTGTTTAAATCGGTGCTAATTAGGAGATGGAAATTTTAATGATGATGGAGTTAGAGGATCACAATGAGAGGGTCTCAATAGTATAAGACCATAGATCTTATGCAAGCTTTCAATTCTTAATTGGGGTCCATGATATTTTTCTTTAAACTAATCATTATTGCACATACATTTTTAGTAAGAGTTATGCTTACTCTTGGGGCACAAGATAAGAAATCTAAAAGTATAAATATTTTCTGAAATTTTGTGCATTCTATTTATCACAAATTCAAAAATTAAATTCAATATACACATTCCAACAAAAAACTACTACTATATTTGATTTATTAACTTGTGCCATAAGGACAGAAGTTAGCATTTTCCCATACATTTTAACAAAAAAAACATTATTTCTAACATCTAAAATTTAACAACAAATTTAACACAACATTTACACATTTGGTATTTTTAAATAAGGATCACTTGAGTTTTAGTCCCTGAATAAATGAGTGGTATTTTTGTCAGCACATCCTCCTTTTTGTGACTCAGGAACTGTTTGGATTGTTCAAATATGTCACATAAGCTTATCCATGACACGTCGTCACTCATGTGAGCTGCCACGTATGTATTGACAGATTCATAATCGAAGAAAGAGTTTTGTTGACAAGTGCCCTGAGTATATTGTTTAATGAACCCACAAAAAGAAATTTCATCTTGAAAATACAAGTCAAACACATGTAAAATTTATAACTACATAATTTTCCATATAAAATTTACTTCTTTGGGATGTTTAAACAATATTTTAAGGGCATTTGTTAGCATTTCCTAAAGGAAAAAATTGTTAAAGGTACTAAAAATAAGGAACTATATTTAATTTATTTTTAAGCTGTCAAAATAGCAACATTTAGAACGGAGAACTGATATTTGTAAACCATTTTTTGACAACTTTCTCTATTATACTCGCATTATGTTCTTACTTTCTCTCTCTCTTGTTTTGGTTTTGAGCAATTATATTTGTACATTCATTTAATGACAACTTTGGTGACAACCTTATTTTTCTTTATTCGTATTGGTCAAAAACAATGGAGAGTAAAAAATGAAGAGAGGATAAGAACATCATGTAAGATCATCCGGAATGGAGACCCTCAATCTTGAGATCTTAACCGGATCCCACATGGACACATCACTTTTTTAATAATAGTACATAATAAATACTCAACCACTCCAATAGAAACCCTCTATCAAAAGGTTTAAAGTCCGAGGGATAAAATTGTCAAAGAGTTGTCACCAAATGGTTGTACAAATATCAACTCTCTTTGGTTTTTGTGTCACTATCTCATATTCTTTGTAAATTATAGTTGTCATTAAAATGATTGTTCAAATAACACAACTCTTCGTAAAGATAAGGTTAAAAGATTCATTTTAACCTAGTTTTTATTGAGACACACTTGGTTGGGCATAAAGCCAAATAAAATATTTGGACACACACAAAATCAAGAAATATTTTTTTTTGAAAAAATTACAATATATTATCAACTAATGTGACTAAATATTTTTTATTTAATTTTGTTAGTTTTATGTGAGAATGGTCAAATAATAAATATTTGGGCTGTGTTTACTGTTTAGGAAAGACTTTTCCTTTTTTATTTCTTCGTATACCGAAATTTTAGAGTGCTACCTACAATTTCATGGGTAAATTGGTGATTTACTCTGTTGATAATTAAATACCGAGATTGCCCTTGGGTGCTCACAAGGATTGCGTGTGACAGAGAGATCAGAACTGAAAATTGTGAATCTTGAGTTAGGTACGTAATCTTTTTGCTTTCTTCGTTTTTCTGAGAAAATGCGAGATTCCAAGGGAATCACAAAACCAATGGATCTTCATTTTATTTCTGCTCTTTCGATTTGATGAAACTCTGATCTCGTAATTTGTGATTAGGTTTTTTTTTCTTTCTTTCTCTTATTTTGCATTTGTGAACTTCAGATCGATGTCGCGTAATAACATTATTAGATCCATTGGGTTTTATTTTGTAAGCGAAATTCGCTGGCTTCGCTGTATTTTTGAAATTCATTGACCTTGACTTACGTGTTGTTCCTTTTTCTTGTTGCTGAAATGCTTACCATATAGTCCCTGTTTGGATATGCAGCTTAATAAGCGCTTATGTATAAGTCATTTCTATAACAAAAGATAAAATCATGTTAAAAAAATTCCGTATAACCTATAAGTTGTTTTCATTAGCTAACTTGGACAGCTTAGGAAAATAAGCTGAACGGTGCTTGTGAACATGTCCCAAGTGTTTATGCTAGTATATAAGCTCAAATAAGCCAATACAAACAGGTCCATAGCAATGTGAAGAGTTTAGCCTCAAATGGATTTTGGCAAACCATGGGCCCGTTTGGATTGGCTTATTTTTTAGCTTATGCAAATAAAAAAGCTTTTATGTATTCATAAGCTTGTCAAGGTAGTTTATGAAAAAACAGGTTATGAAGATACAATTTTCGTTAGTGAGAACTTATGAATTAACATAAAAGCTTATTTATTTGCATAAGCTATTTTTCATAAGCTCAAAATTAGTCAATCCAAACAGGCCCCATGTTGTCAACTAGCCAGTTTTCAACTTGACTGTAAAATTTTACTAGATTCTTTCATAAAAAATTGTTTATGTAGATTATAGTATATACATTTGACACTTGAGATTCCAGGCTGCAGGGTTCTATAGAAAATTTACTTGACTTTATAAATTTTATATACTTATGCTCTATTTCTGTTTACATAACTCATTCTTGAGTGATACTTTTGGTTTTCGGCTATTCTAACAATTGTTTCTTGTCATTGCTATTCTTGCAATGAGAAGGCCATGGCGGGGTCTGGGAGTTCCATGATGTATTCCTTTCTTCTATTCATCGTCATCCTCTCACTTCAAGAAATGTACCGTGGGAAACTTGCATCCTCAGAATTATTCACAATACTCGGAGGATTCACTAGCTCTCTCCTATTTCTTGTGCTCCTAACTGTGAGTTATCAATCCATCTCTTTTGCACGAATCACTATCAAATCCTGCATGACTATTTTCTTATCTTTGAAGTTATACTTGTAGTTTGCTAATGATTCTTTTTATGTTTCTCAGGTAATAAGATCATATACTAGAAGGAAAGAAAATATATTTTTATAACATCAGAAATGAGAAATATATATCAGTTACTCCATTTCTATTACATCTATGTTAATACTATCGTTAGTGTTTGGTTTTTTCGCTATATATTATAATTTATTTGTACATTTATGATGATTTGCCTCTAAAAGGCATCAAAATGTGTACTACATAATTCTTTCCAGTTCCATTTTGTAAATTGAAGTCAGAAGATTTTTTAGAAGACCAAGAAAGTTACCACTTTTATGAGTTTATCACTTCAAAGTTCATAGGTTGATGTACGTGTATGCAGGGGTTCCCTGGTCACTCATCGATATAGTCCTACTTTAACAATTACAGAGGATCTTTTATTCATATCAGTACAAAGTGGACTGTTGTATGTTAACAAGATATATGTGAATGCTACTTTTACCTTAAATAAATAGTTTGCTTTAAATTATCTTCTGTCTCATAGATTTCTTCCAGGATCTCTATTCAAGTAATAAACTTCAAAGTAATTTAAGTTACTCACATTTACATTATATTTTGGTTGCAGTTCATTGGAAATTTTCAGGAGACAGCCGGTGCAAAATCTGGCTGGGGTGCTGGTAAGTACATGTTGCTGATGAATGTTGATGACAGGCTGTATAATTTTTTATTAATTGAATTCAAAATTCAAGTAAAACAGAATGAATATTAATTGGAACTTTTAAGAACATCTACATTTTTATACTTGAGATGAGAATCACATTAAACATGGGATGAGGCATTTATTTCTTTTATTCTTTCTGGTGTCACTAATTCACGCATGCCTGAGCTTCCAGTATTGTGTTTTATATATTTTCAAAAATTGAAAACCGTGTCTTCATTTTGCAGTCATAATAGCAGAAGTAGTTGCATTGATTGCTGCAAGCACTGTCCACCGAGTATGCATCACTACATGGTATGCTCCCTGCAATTCTCCTCTCTCCCCCTTATTAATGAACAATAGGAAGTAATTCACTAGGAAGTTTAGTCTCTGAACTATTTCTTTAAAAAAAAAGGAGAAAGGGTGTCGTACAAGCAATACATATCAAATGCCAATCCCCCCTCTGATCTAAGTGATCCAACGTGACAATTAATTAAGTGGGGTATTCCAGTCAAGCCTTCTCTAAACCTGGCCGATTTTAAATCACCTTCAACTTATAGTTGAATTTTGTATTTTTATATTAAATAACACGTCGTAATTTCTTAAATCGAAAAAAATGCATGCATCAACTGCCTAAACAGGTATAATGTGTTGATTATCAACTGCCTAAACAGATATAATGTGCTGATTACATGATGGTCGGCTTGTAAAAGAAATGGTGGAGTTTGATATTTGACATAGTTAGTAATACATGTAATGGGTTGTGCATCCTTTGGAACATGTTCTTATAAAGTAAATTATTGTAGAATTCATCCCTTTACCTTCATAAGCTCTTGTATGGTAACATTGAATTCTAGATATTCTGTTGGGTGAGATAACCAATAACACATTACATTGTAAAAGAAAAACTGGCAACATCATATTTCATTGTTCATGATATAACATGCTTTTACTCTAGGTAAATAAAATAATAGACAACCTAAAGCTTTTGTAAAATAGCCAAGTATAGCAACTAGCAGAGTATATTACCATTGTCATAGTCTGTTATTTAAAGACAAAGTCTTGTTAAAAGCACAGCGGCTAGTCTGTTTTTTTTTTTTTGGAATACTATATTTTATTGTTTAAACTTTAAACAACATAAAAATGTACGAATTTTTTATGAAACCATTGTTGATGTTATTCTAATGATTGTTGCATGAATGCAGTTTCCTGTTCTCGGTTGTGTTGCTCTATGAGGTTAACAAGCTCTCTGGATCAGCTGTTTCAACAAGTGATTCCAGAACCAAAAAGCAAAGTGGGAGAGCTTAGTCATTTTGTATTCTTACTGTTAAAGCATCTATAGAGAATTTTCCCTAGTCGCGATAGTTTTACTACCCTAGTATCATAACTTATAAGATGAGCGTTTACGATTTATCTGACACTCAATTTTACAATTATATTGGTATGGTATGATTTGAAAGATGTGCATTAAACTAAAATCCAATCAGTCGTTTTTTATTACAGGCGAACTTGTTTCATCAAATATTGAATGCTAAAATGGGTTACAAGGGATCTGATCTGAACTAATGATTCAACTTCCATATAAAATGGTTTTTTCAAGGTTCTGGTCTCATTAAGTAAAACCTTTGACATTTAGGTCTCGAATCCCTATATCATGACTTCCACGGAAAATACTATTGGTAAAAGTTATAACAAGCCATTTTAGAAGAGGCCGCTTTCTGTGAATGTGGGCACTGTATCTGCAGTATGGTTCTGCGAAAAGGGGTGGTGGTAAGACTATGTTACGTCATCAATTCTCAGATTGGGCGGGGGCTTGGGAGAATGGATCAATTATACAAATAGAGTACTGCAAATCTAAAAAGAGAAAGAAGCATTTTTTTTTTTAATGAAAAGTATTTTCACTGGTGGGGGTGTCAGTGTTGTTGCAGAGGGGAGGTGAGATATATTCACATGAACGTCAAGGGACGTTAGTGTAATTTTTGCTAAATTGTATTTAATTTCTCATAAAACAGAGGATAATTCCCTCTCTTATAGTATGTGATGTATGCTCCTCTTAAAATATGTGAAGTATACAAGTAAAAGAAGAAGAAGAAAAAAAACATGACAATGTTATGGATGGAGCTTGGCTACTTGGTAAGAGGAACTGTGAAAAGATGAAAATTGACGACAAACTGATAGAGAACCGCAGCTCGATTCAGCCCTTAACCTTCAATCACATAGAAATTCTCCACACCCTTGTAGTTGCTTCTCCCCTAATTAATCATTATCCTTCCAAAGATGCAGTTCTTAGTTGAGAGACGCAGCTAATGCTTGTATATAGCATGTAGTATTACTATTACCACTATGAGCTTTTATAACACTCATTGTAGCTTTACGTTCTAAACACTGACGTGACATATTCTAAAATCTAAATGTGTATGAGTGGGGTTTGTGATCTCACTAGGCATCAGCAGTAACATGAAATATGATATGTTGACTATCAATGCATTTGAAAGGTACCAATGATGTGTGAGTAGCAGCTATGGCACACCAGAGGATTTCAATAAAACTGAATAACAAGTTTAAAAGAAAAAGGAAAATGTTAAACATTAACAAAAGAAGCAACACAAAAAATACTAAGAGCAACAGACATTGGTGTGATATAATCAATTGGGAGTAATACAGGTCCCTATAACATACAATAATGTCTATTTCATAGTCAGAATGAGTTTCCAAAACTAGACAAACAAATAAAAAGTGTCACTATAGAATAAGTGGAAAGATTATAATGACCAAATTGCACAAGTAGAAATGTAAATGGAGTGCCGCCAACACTTATTATTGTTTGATGGAGAAAAACAATTAATATTGCTGTCAATGCAGCACAGATAGCATCATCACCCTCATTTTATGTTGAATTTTCAGTCAATGCTCATCAATATTTCTACTCTAACAGACCCTTTAGCATCAAAACTCTACTGCTTTCTTTGTTTCTCAAATGCTATCCATCCATTCCAAAGGTAAAAGAACTCCCAACCTTCCTTTGCTGCATATTTTGTCATATCATCTCTTCAACACATGAAATGAAATGAAACAACTGATCTGAACCTCTTCTTTTCCTGCCCTTGGCTACTAAAGAAACTTTTTCTATGTTTCTTTGTTTTCACAACTCTGTTCTCTCACTCACACCAACTAAAACCTTTTTTCTTGTTCTTCTTGTTTGCTGCATATCTTGTTCTTCTTTTTTTAAATGACCAATGTTAATAGTTAATTATTATAATAGTGTTTTTTCTCTCAAGTTTGAATCAGAAATCTTCAACTCCTTTAACATTTTACTCAAACCAGTTGAGTTATCTAACCCCAAGTTTTTATTGCCCTAATGGTTGTATATAATACATATGAGTTTTTTTCAATTCCTTTGGCAATTTATTTGGACACTTGTGTTGCTTATGAATATCAAGAAATTTTTTGAATTTTTAGGTTGTGCTATAATTTGAATGTTGGCATTTTTCAGATAACCAAATTATGACCAACACTGCCAAGTTGTTCCCTAACTTCTTCAAAGTCTTCCTCATAGAGAAGCATTATATTATTAAGTTTTATGCATAATATGTGATGTAAGTAGTCATTAACTACATGATATTTATTTCATACCAAAAAAAATAAATATATCAACTCTTAAGTAACACTGATCTTCATCTTTTTTCTAAAATCTATTGCAGCTTATCCCAATTGCTTTTGTGAAGCTCATGCTTTCCAAACAAAGGGTAATGAAATATTTTATCCTAAGGGATCATAGAGGAACAGATTGGCATGTCAAAGCACGCTCTATTGGTTGCAAGCTTTATTTTGATGATGGTTGGAAACTATTCAGAGAAGAAATTTTTTTAGAGGACAATGACTTCCTTGTTTTCACACATATTGAAAACAATGTATTCAAGTTCAAAATTTATGAACTATCATCAATGTGTAAAAAGATGAAGGTAATGGATGGGGAGGAAAATAATAATATGTTAGAGGATGAGGAAGAGGAATTTGAATTTGAAAACCTTCATTGGATTAAAATCACTTGTTTTCTTTGTAATAACTGTTTTATATATAAAGTTCAGGTATTGAAAAAGTTTGGAAGTTTCATTTTCACCTTCTGAAAATGGAAAAATCACTAATCCACTTATTCAAAAAAATATTCCACTGGGCAGTCTTCCCTCCAACCTTCTATGTATGTTTTATTCTAGTGTATTCCATTTCCATTTCTTTTGAAAAATTTGGTGTATAATTGACTCAACTATAATGATCACACCCTCCACTATGCTGAGAAGTTAGAAAACAAAAAGCAAATCCGTGAGCTTTGTTGTGCAGGTTATTTACCTTGGTTGCCAATGCATACTGGAAAACAGCTTAATGATCCATCCCAATATCAGTGTATACATTTTTATGACACCATTTACAATCTAACGTAAATACGATCAGATAAGTTAGCTAGTACGTCAATTCCTTTTTCAACTAAATTTTTAGTTTTGACCATCTAAACAAGATAGGAAAGAATATATGGCTTCCCATCAGGTGCCTTGTCAAGCTCAGGACAAGTGTGTCTCGGCCCTTGCACCGTACCATCACTGTTGTGCTCATGTGATGGTGAAGGATCAATGCAGGGGACGGTGCGTTGCATCCAACTGTTCTGCATTCAGCTCCCTTGCATCCCACTGCCATGGTCTTGTAGCGTCATCATCAAATGGTGACTCCACAGCTGACGCATGAGCACGCTTGGCCGTTTGTTTCAACTTATGTGGCAAATTTTTTTTTCCGGTGGAAATCTTGACATTCTTACTTTTTTGTTTAGGAGGCACGGTCTGTCCAAAAAACATGAGATTATAGTTGATACCAAGCAAGAAAAATCATCCGCTTTTTCCTAAGCTCAGGAGTTTTTAGTGAGCCAATTTAGAAGAGTGGAGTCTATAACTGAATCACCTAATGGGCAATCTGAGACATGAGTACGTGATTTTTGAGATTCTCGTATCCTTGTGGAGACCTCCGGCAACAGTCTACCGGAGTATCAGAGTTTGGTTCTTTAATTTCTAGTTTTTAGCTAATTTGTCTTTACATCCCAACTGAGGTTACGTTTGTTAGGCTACAAGCGAATATGGTTGATCATACTCTTGTGAGAGCAGCCGTTTCTTGGGATAATCACCATGTTTTTTGAGTTTGTTCCTCTTGGTATTGAACTCCTTTTGATTAATGATATAAATTAAGTTTGTTTTGATAAAATTAAAATTAAAATGAATTACCTAATTAATAAATAGCATTGTCAAGGGTCCTGCGACATCCACACAATAACAATAAAGAAATCAAAATAAGACTAATAACAATAAAGAGGTTTATGCAATGAAAAGGTTGATTTATGAAGGCGAATAGAATCAAGAGAACAAGTGGTGGCTCGAGATTACAGCAGAGTCGCAAAGGATCTAATAATGTGACACCACAGCGGCAGACAAAAGCACACCCATGAAGCAAAGGAGGCCACTTTTGTGAACATGGACATTGCATCTGCAGTGTGGTTTTGCATAAAGGGTGGTGGTAAGACTGTGTTACGTTCTCAGTTCTCAGATTGGATGGGTGCCTGGAAGAATGGATAAATTATACAAATAGAGAACTGTAAATCTAAAAAGAGAGAAGCATATTTTTTTATTGAATTGAATTTATTATAAAATAGAGGATGATTCCCATTCTTACAATATGTAATGTATGCTCCTCATTCTTACAATATGTCAGTATATAAGTAAAAAGAAGAAGAAAAAAACATTACAATGTTATGGATGGAGCTTGGTTACTTGCAAGATGAACTGTGAAAAGATGAAAATCTACAACAAACTGATAGAGAACAGCATCCCGATTCAGCCCTTAACTTCCAGCCACATGGAAATTCTCCACACCATTGTAGTTGCTTCTCCCCTAACTAATCATTATCCCTTCCTTCATGCTTATTTCTTGAATCTCTCATCTAATCCCCTTGGACCATATGTCCACTCTGGTGTGTGTGCTCATCTCTCTTCTTTTCTATGATTCCGGGCCACTTGTCCCTCTTCTTCCTCTACTGTTGGCTTACGTATGTGAGCCTCAAGCACAATAGTTTCCTTCCTTACTCCCTTGTTCTCTTATGCAATTGTAAGTTGGGCCTCTCATTTGCCATGTCACCCTCTACAGGTGCACATTTGCCTTCAATCTGGTTACAACTCACTAAATGCGCCCCATAGAAAAACAAATAGATGCTAGTTGATAAATCACAAAAGAACCTGAGCATGCATTTGATGGAGTGCTATCATGGTTATTTTTCTTTCTTTTTCTTGTTTCCTGGAAAAAGTTACACTCACATCTTGTTGCTACCCTGGACAGCCTCCATTGCCCCTAGGGGGTTGCAATAAAACTGAACAGCTCCCTTAAATTTGCACCAGCTCTGTGTGTGCATAGCCTCTGTGTGTCTTTGATGCTAGTTGATAAATCACAAAAGAACCTGAGCATGCATTTGATGGAGTGCTATCATGGTTTTTTTTCTTTCTTTTTCTTGTTTCCTGGAAAAAGTTACACTCACATCTTGTTGCTACCCTGGACAGCCTCCATTGCCCCTAGGGGTTTGCAATAAAACTGAACGGCTCCCTTAAATTTGCACCAGCTCTGTGTGTGCATAGCCTCTGTGTGTCTTTGACAGCGTTCGCTTTAAAAATCCAATATCCCTCCAAAGATGCAGTTCTTAGTTGAGAGACACGGCTAATGCTCGTGGATTATTCTACACTCCAAGATAATCAGGCTTCCTTTCCAACTGCACCAAAGATGAGAAATTTTTCTCACCCGCTCACTTCCAATAGAACTTAATTACTCATGATGTAAATAAAGAAAATACACCAAATCTTGAATTTGGAAAATAAATCATTCAAATTAAAAATAAAAGTTCAGAGACATGGGAAACATGGCAAGGTTACTTACACTAGTGGTTGCCAATTTGTTGCTTCTCTGATAGTATATAGCCCGCAGTATTACTATTACCACTATGAGCTAACACTCATTGAAGCTTTACATTCTAAACACTGTCGTGTGGTATATTCTAAAATCTAAATGTGTATGAGTTCATGATCTCACAAGGCATCAGCAGTAACGTGAAATATGATATGTTGATTATCAATACATTTAAAAGGTACTGATGATGTGTGAGTAGCAGCTATGGCACACCAGAGGATTTCAATAAAACTGAATAAGTTTAAAAGAAAAAGGAAAATGTTAAACATTAACAAAAAGAAGCAACACAAAAATACTAGGAGCAACAGACAAGTGTGAAATAAAAGAAAATTGTACCAGTTAAAACTGCAACTGTCTTGAGTCTTGACTGCAAAATCAGTAGTCTAAGCTACATATATCATTCTTCAGATGTTTCTAATTACTAGTTTTCTTCCATGGATTTTAATCATATAAAGGTTCCTTAACGAGCATATTTATTTTCTCATGCAGAAATTTGAGCACATCATCTCTCCCTTCCTTTATAAGTAATTGTCTTAACTTCCCAAAAGTAATACGTGATGGTCGAATTCCCTTCTCTATCATTTCTTCCAATAAAATACAAGCTTTCATTGCATTGCCCTTAGCACACAGGCCATTGATAAGGACTGAAAAGGTGTGCAAGCTTGGCACAAACTGTTTTGACTTCATATACTTCCATATTTTCAGAGCCATATCCATTTCATTTCTCTCACAAAACATCTTTATCAGCATTGTATAAGTGTCAGCATCCGGTTCACACAGCTTGATCATTCGACGAAAGACACTAAAAGCTTTATCAGTCTCTCCCTGACTAATCAAACTACTCATGATAACATTACGTGTCCTTGAATTGGGAGCAATCCCGTTGCTTTCCATCTCTTTTAACACCCGATGCACATTTTTCAATTTGTTCGCCTTACAAAAAGCACCAATCAAGGCATTATACACCACAACATCTGCTGCAATTCCATTCCTTTCCATCTCCATGAATGTATCAATAGCATCTTCAATCCGATTCTCCACTCCATAAGTGTGAACAAGTACACTATAAATAAAAGACGTCGGCCTGCAATCGTTATCATCCATCTCCTTAACAACCTCAACAGCTTCATCAACCCTTCCAGCCTTACAAAGAATATCAACCATTATACCATAAGTAACAATATCAGGATCACACCCTGCACTAACCATCTCACCGAAAACCTCTCTCGCTTTGGGAAGATTCGGTTCCTTCCCCCACCCTTGAAGCAATATACTATAAGTCTTCGAATCCGGCTCAAACTCACCCTTCATACTATCAAAAATCTCCTGAGCCTTCCTAACATTCCTAGACTTACATAAAGCACTCAACAAACCACTAAAAGCAGCAAGATTCTGCGGCGTATCATATTTATCCATGACATTAAAAGTATAAACAGCTTCATCAACTTTATGAGCCCTAGCATATTTTCTCATAATAATACAAAAAGTTTCAACATTTAATATACCCTTTTTCCTCATTGAATTAACAAGTTCCCACATAATCTGATACTGCCTAATCTTAGCCAAAGACTCAATCATCAAGTGATAAGCCCTGATGGAATGTGAGTAATTTCTCTGCTTCTCCGCCCATTCGAAGAATCGGAACGCGGACATACCGGCATTTTCGAAGCGTTTGAGGACAGTTTCGACTAATTCAGGAGAAACCCTAACACCTGTTTGATTGAGAGCGGTGTCGAGGGTGATTGCAGGAGAAGACATCATAACCTTGGAGACTGTTTCGGTTAATTCTTCAATGTCTTGAATTGGTTCGGTTGTGCTTAACATTTTGGCGAATGAAATGCGTTTGAGGAGTGAAAATTTTCGATAGTTGGAAATGCTAATCATTTTGGTGGAAAGTTTTGATGTATGAATTGGAAATGGTGAAATTGGGATTGAAAGTTGCAAATATTTGAGTTTGAGGAAATTGCAACTATGCAAACCCTAACGCCGCTGATCGAGTCTGAAGAACACGGAGCAACATTGCTGCCACGGCAAATCTTTATATATCTAAATGTTAGATAGTCTCTAAGTAGCCTTGATTAACTCTAATCCCGCTTTTTTTTTATTAGTTAAACAATTCTTTATGAAAAAGTCTTTGCAAGGTTTCAAACATGAGACATAATGGCTTCCTCTCAACATTTTAACCACTAACAGTTTTCTTGATTAATTTTGTTTCCATTAATTGATATCCAATATCAAATGCCCTTTTTAACAAATCATTAAATCGCTTTTTCGTTTTTCACTATCACATTACCCAAAATTCACTAACCTCCCATTAATTTCTATTAGCACAACCCACACATGATTCTTTCAATTCTTTGCAGAAAATTGGTGCTATAGATTAGACTTTTTGGAGACCTAATGTAAAGTTTATTTTTTTTTTTTTTTACAAACGGAGACATAATGTAAAGTTAATAACTTCCAATGTAGATTATATGGGTGTTATCATTATCATTTTGTAAATGAATATGAACAGGTAATAAGTGAACCTTAATGCATGACTAAATTTTTTGACAAATTGTCTACATAATTTTAAGATAGCCACTTATTTCATTTCTATAAGCAATATATATATGTCTCATTTCAAGTTAGGAAATATATATGTCTGATTTCATATTTTTTATTTTTTTGTATGGAATATATACATCATATAGTTAGTTAATGAATCGATTTAGTTTTTTAAAACACTATTGTATTTCATTAAATGTTTCTAATAA
>Ga0315913_1000320_pt1 | contig 39621 bp, 25 predicted proteins | sample MpolsnodulesMG_FD_207736 | JGI IMG/M metagenome (GOLD analysis project Ga0315913, IMG submission 207736) | Medicago polymorpha root nodule microbial communities from Los Angeles, California, United States - small nodules | ecosystem: Host-associated > Plants > Roots > Nodule | place: USA...
CATATTATGAACATGCAATTTCATCATCAACAATTCAATTATGAACAATTTCATATCCTCAAACATATCACTAAAACTAGAGCACGAATTTCAACAAATAAGCTTACAATAATCACTTATCCAAAGTAAGCACTTATGCAAAGAATTAGAGAAAAGATTACAACTAAGAGATTATGATTGAAATCTAACCACCTTACCTCAATAAGCAATAATCCTAGCAAAAGCTTCAATTAAGCTCCTAGAATCCCTAACTTCTCTTGGTTCTTCAAGCTTTTCTCTACAACCCTCTTCTCTTCCTCTTGCCCCTTTCTCTTGCTTTTTCTCTCTCTACCTCTTCTCAAAATTTTGTAAAATGATTGTGAACCCTAATTCTCTTAAAGACTAAGGCTTAAATAGTGTCCACACTATTGGGTTTAACCCTTAAAGTCTAATGGGCTCCAAAACCCTTATAAACTAACACTCAAAATTTCTATTCACTCACGGTTAAAAGTTATCAATAATTACCGGTCTAAAACTAATTATCACCACTGAATAGTAACTTAGTAAAAATAATGGTTCTCACTTGAAACACTAAAAATAACCATCACCTTGAAATTACTAATTTACCATTGCTCACAAAATGACCAAAATACTCATGAGTCTAAAATGACTATAATACCCTTCTAACACCGAAATCCAGTAATCTTAACCCAAAATACACACAGAGACAATTAATCACATATAAGCACATATAAACACACATAAATAAATAATAGAATAAATCTAGCGAAAATCGGGATGTTACAGTTTCAGCCGACGACTCAAATATAGAAATAATTTATTGGAATGTGTGCATTGTATTTAATCTTTAACTTTTTAATCAATTTAATGCACAAAATTTTAGAGAATATTTCTTCTTTTGGGTTTCTTAACATGTGTCCTGAAGGCACAAATTAACACTACCATTTAAATAAAAGGTATGAAAGTTGTCTTCAACTAAACAATCTAACTTGTGGACCACGATTTGCCGCGATTAGCAAAACCATACGGTCACACAGTCAAGTTTTCATGACCATTTGATTAAAGATCAGATGGTTTTAATTTTAAGCTCGGTATTTAAAGAATCAAACATTTAAAATTAAATCTATTTAAAGTGCATGCTTAAGATAGAACCACTAATAATGTTTTGATTGCCTGAATACGAGAAAAACAAACGTAGGAAATCATATTTCATTCTTGTATGAAACGACACATTTTTTAAGTGCAACAAGAAGTTTGGGTACAGCCAATTATGAAAATTTTCTAAATCTAGAAAAAGTTTGGTGCTGTTGTTTGTATGATGTTTTTAGTTTGACTCATTTATATTTGAGGTGTGTCGGTCTCTAAACTACAATCATCAAAATTGAAGAACTAATTTTCAATCAAGTAACTTAGAGCATCTCCAATGGGAGGTCCTACTTAACAAGGACTATTCCTTGTTAAGGACCCCCCATTGGAGAAAGAGAAAATGAATCTCCATTAAGGAACGAGTAACTATATAAGGACTCTCTCTCTCCTAGGCAACTAACTGGTCTCACATTTAAAAAAAGTAATAAAATATGTACTATGTGGTCCCACTTACAAAAAAAGTAATATTTTAATAACTAATAGTTGTTTTAAATGTATTTTATCTATTTGTCATCATTTTAAGTAAAATGTAATTCATGCAAATTATTATTATTATTTAACGAAGGAATGTAAAATTTGTAATGTTAATTTTTTCCATTATCAAATTATTAGCAAATTTGGCAGAAATTTAAGTTCACACGAATAAATAAATATTTTATAATTTAATTTTTTTAAGGATTATAATTAAATATTATGAGGTAATTTATAATTTAATAAATAAATTATTTTTGTTTAATAATGTAAAGTTAGTGGAGCCTATTTAAGTACTTTTCATTGGAGTCCTTATTACTGTACTTCTATTGGAGTCATTGAGTCCTTAATAAGTACATTTTATTAAAATATTATAAATAAATGATGTGTAACGTGGGGTCATTTAAGGAAACTCGAATTTGGAAACAATGTACATCAAATGCCACATTATTTACACTATCATTATCATTATCACGTTACCATTTACACTAACAATCCCACTACCATTAATCTTCAAGTTATAACCGTTAACGTTACTTGCAACAACAAAACGATCATTCTCCCTATTTTTTCCATTTCGGTCATTTGAAAGAGTACGAAGCTCCAAGTGCATTACTAAATCTAGAAGACCAGAGGATTAATCCTTTCAAAGCGTTGTTGCCGGATTAATCGCTCTTGTATTGTAGCTACTCATGAGCTTGCTCAGGCCGCAAAATCCATAGGATCACCTACTTGGGTGGGGAATGCCCCTCTTAAAGTCCAGACATCGTCCTCTTATGAATATTAGTAACTGCTCTAACATCTTTTGATTGATGAATCAATCAAAATTCATATGATACAAGTTACATAGAAATTGAAATTCAATTCAGAAATAATGTTATTAAAATATTAATTAATTTGAAACAGGATAGGTTAATCGTACAAAGACGTGTGCTCCTTCCTTGAGGCATCAGGTTCGATTCTCACTAGTGTCAATTTAGGTGGGCTAATATAGTTTCTTAAACAAAAAATCATACGAAGAACTTGAAGCCCCTAAGTCAAATGATTTACTGCAACGAAAATAAGAAAATCGGAACATAGTAATCTCTATCAATTATTTCAAAAAAAAAAATCTCTATAATAGGATAACACATGTTTTTTTTTTGTTGAAAGGAATAGGATGACACATGTTAAACTCTTAAACACACATAGGGGTGGGAACAGGTCTGGTCGTCCGACAGGGGCCTACGACCTAACCTATTTAAAGCCTAACTCAGCCCAGCTCGTTTACTAACAAGGTCAGACTCAAGCTTTTTATAAAGCCTATTTAATTAAATAGGTCAGACTAAGGCTTACGGAAAAGCCTATTCAGCCCGTCAGGCTGGCCTATTAAGATTTTTATGTATAATATATCTTTCATTATTGATATTGTTGAAGTTTTTTTCCATAAACTCAAACCTTCATATATTGGTTATTTAGTAGCAAATATATTGGCGTGATTAGACCTTCATAAGATTTCATTATTTAGTAGCAGACATATTCATGTGCATTAAGCCTTCATAAGTTTTGACATATTTAGTAGTAGGCTTACATGTATTGCTAGGTCTTAGTGTAAAATAGACTTTCAGGCTTCCTCAGGCCTTTAAAACGGTCAGATCAAACCTCGAAAATGAGCATATGACAGATAATAGGCCAGGCTCAGGCCTATAATTTTTGAAGTAGGTCAGGCTTAGGCCTTACAAAGCCCAACCCGACCTAACCCATTTCCACCCCACACTTACACGCACATCCAAATAAAAATACTCTTCTCTTCATTTAATGAACAATTCAAAGATTCATAAAATAAAATGATATTATTTTATTCTATGAGTTTATCTTTTTTCAAATTAAAATATTCAATAAATAAGAGAGGATTTGAACTTACTCACTCTCACTCCTCCCTTTAAAAATAAACATTTCTCATCTTTTCTTTTTCCTAAAGGACTAAAATCTTATTGTAATTAAGCTGGTAAAAAATGTAATAATTTTTTCCCAAAAAAATGTAATAATTAGGAAATTAGTCGATTGCTTATTATTTTTTTACTCAAAGAGCTAAGAAAATAGTAAATTAGTGAGATTAGGAATTTCATATTAGTCAATTGCTAATTCACTTGGATTGGCACAGTGGTATTGACTTGAAACTTGAGAGTGTTCTCCTCCTTAAAGTTTCAGGTTCGATTCTCCATAATATCAATTTTGTTTATCCCTGATATCAATTTTGGTGGACTAATTTAGATTCTAAAAAAAATATCAGTCAATTGCTAAAAATATATTAATAAATTGGTCAAAAATTAATTTTTAGTAAAATAAATAAACTTGAATGTTATGCTTACTATCATATTTTAACCTTTTCCGGACAAAAAAATTATTAAGATTCTAAAAGCATTTATTATTATTTTTTCACCGACAACTCCATCTTGAACAAAATTAAACTCGCCGTACCTTAACTTAATTTCATATAATGATTTTGTCCCTATCTTTTTATCACGTTATATTTTGTCTTTTTAGTTTGTTTGCATATGAATTTTCAAGAATCAAACCTAAAATTCATATGAAAATATGAGTGAAGATTTGAACATTAAGAGATCATATCGAAATGAAATCATAAATTTGCATCTTTAAAAGTCATTTGCAAATTGATCAAAGGACGAAAATGACATAAAAATGATAAAAGACGAAAATATTATTTGAAATTAAATTAAGAGACGACAAATGTGTAATTTTGCTAATTTTTTTAATAGCTTGAATAATGGATTTTGGAAGATGTTCAAATGGATGGATTCATGCGTGTTGTTGGTTCTCATCCCCCTATATTCCATTTGAAACCTTTAAGAACCTCCTCCCACATCGACTTGATTCCCCGTCAAGTATTAGAACAATTAGTCTTAATTTCAATATGAGGAGTTCCCTCATTACCACAGTTGTATTTAGATCTCTAAGGTGATTGTAGCATGGCAATTAGTTTTCACTACTTTATAGTAATATTTTTTAGGTACTACTTCGAGTAATGGTTTATAACTTTTTTCTCTCATTATTTTATGAAGTATTTTATCAAATGTTTCAAATATACCATCCAAAAATTAAGAATTTGAATTTCTTCTTTATTATTAAAATACTTTATTCCTTCCTTATATGGATAAAACACCAATCAAGAGACAACCTGGCCTTCTCCATCTACTATAACCACATAAATATACATTGTTCTCACTTGGAAATAATTTATATGTAAAGATTCATCACACACCCAAATGACCAAAGGACTCTCTCTACCTTTGCAGTTGTAAGAGAGCAGTTTGTGGATTTATCCACATCCACGAAACCAAGCAATGATTTTATGGCTCTTTATTTGACCAACATATACTAAAAGCTAGCTACCACCAGAATTACGGATACGGATACGACACGGACACTGACACGCTGATACTACTAATAATTTGAGAAAATCATATAATTTAGTGTAAATCTATATGTGTCAGTGCCGTGTCGGTGTCAAACACAACACGTGTCCAATACTGAGACACGCTTAATCCGAGGAGTGTCCGTGCTTCATAATGCATAAAAAAGAAATCTCAGTAATCATTCTGTCATATTGAGTCATGTACTTTGGTCTGAGAAATCACTGACTCATTGGTCTCAGTCAGACAAGTAAGGTAGCATAGCCATAAGGGAAGAGTGAGTTAATGGGTCTTTCTCTGAATCATAGAAACTCTGGCATGCAAACAAAGGATTATCAAACACAGTGCTTGTCACTTGTGGTATATCTATATATAATTCTTTACATATATGAGAAAACATGGTGAATATAAAAGTGTGAGAGAAGAAGATCTTGATAGAGAGCATATCACACATAAGAAAAGAGAAGGGACCCCGGCTAAGCAAGTGTGAGTATTAGTCAAAGAAAATCAGTGTTATCTGCCATATCCCTGCTACTACTTTTGCAGCATTTGGAAAGTGAATAAATAAAAAAAATGAAAAGGTTTTGCTAAGTTATTGGATATGTGTTGTACAAATTATCTCAAAATGATGAAAATACAATGCCCTTCTTCATATCCTACAAATAGTGAAAAAACCAGGATACATGTGTTGTGTATGCATCAGCATCTTATGGCTTGCACACAAGAACTTATACGAGTAAGGTTCAATTTGCATATATACTTTATCATTCAATTTTATAAGAAGGTTAAATTAGATTCATCTTATACATACTCTTACCTCCTCTCTCGATTACATTCGCTTTTTATCAATTTTGTTAAAATAGACAAAATATTGATGGTATGTTGTAGTTCAACATCTAGGTGTTCACATCCAAAACCGAAACAAATTGGATGTGTTTTGATGTGCTTTTGTAACTATTAATCACATCAGATTTTGGTTTCCTTTTTCAAAACCAAATTGAACTAAACATAACCAAATTATAAGTTGTATCGGAGAAAATATTTGTCTTAAATTATAAATCACTTTACAATACCAATGAAACATTGTCCTCAACTAGTTATTATTCTTACTTCTTTCAATTTTTTAATTTATCTTTTCTATACTCTTAATGAAATATAATTTTGAATAATTACTTATAACTTCTCTTTATGACATGACATTAATTATATTTCTTAATATGTGTAAAATGACTAAAACGTCATATAATTTGAGACACAGAGAGTAATTATTATTTTTAATTACAATAGTATATTACATTAATCTATTATTTGTTTATTTTTAACTTTTACTGATAATACTTATAAGTTAATTTTTTTTTTACTATTCCTATATTTCAAATATAAACGATTATTTTTGTTCCTAATTGTTAATTTTTTTGTATATTATATGTTTTACTTTGTGTCAAACCTATAACTTTACCATGTCTTTATAATATTAATTTTAATAATTTTTTCACAAAATTGTAATTTGGATATCAAAAAACTAATAGATACTAATCCAGAAAATTTGGATCGAATCAAATGTTTTTTAAGAAGTTATCCAAATCAAGCTGAACCACATTTAAAATTTTGGGTCGGATAATTTTTTGTCTAATAACCGATTCAAACCATATTGCAAACACTCCTTGAATATATCTATGCGGAAAAAAGTGCAATTAGTCCAAAAAAAAATTGTCATTTAAACATTCTTTTTAAGGGGTGAGTCTTATAATTTGGGTTGGGCTCAATTCAACCATGTAGAATGGGCTTTTTAAGTGAATATTGTCTCCATTTACAAATGAATTTTACTTTTTCCACCCTATGTGTTTCTCACGAGCCCTATTTTTCACCAAAATACTTTTTATTTGAATTATAGAATTGAACCATATTTTGAATTGTATAATCTGAACAATGTGAAAATTGAAGGCAAACCTAGAACTATACATATGTTTGTCCATTGCTTGTAAATACATGGTTTGACAACTACAATCCGAACACCTTATAGATAATAGAATATGAAATCTGTCAAACCCCATTGAAGATCATTTTATAGGTAATAAATATAGTGTATAAATTGACACATTTTGGATTATATAATTTGAAACTTTAATAGACAGTTCGAATATCCGACCTATGTCAGTACAGAAACATAAACACAAAATCTGTGTTGTTTAAATGACACCTTTTTTTTGGCAAAATGGCGAATCCAGATTGATTTGAACATGCATACAAGAAAATTATATAACAAAAACTAAATTAAACCATATGAAACAAAATGTAGTAAAAATATCCATAGTTTATATCAAAATATTCAAACACAATTTCAAAACAAAAATTGTTCAAATGTTACATTTACAACATAAAACTATTAGGTAGCCGTAGAAACTCTTCTACCCCTACCACCCCTACGGCAATAAATCTGCCCTCCATGAACCCCTTGTAGAATTGCAATCAACTATCATAAGCTGCAATCTCCTGGTCCACTACACCACCACCCATGATGCCTAAGACATGGTCTTTGATGCGCCCTAACCGTTTGGTCATATCTAGCCATTGTTGGTCTCCCTACACTTCGGCAACAATCTCATCAAGGGCCTCTTGCTCAGGTGGCCTCGAGATATGAACATCCTCTGACGAAGTTATGATGTATGGATGTGAAAGGGAAGAAAACCACCTCATGTATACAGTTACTGTCTCTAGACCAGTTGGAGCAGGCATGCCCAAATCTTGCACTCTCAGTACATAATCAATATACCAAATGTAGCGGTGACTGATCAGTCGTTTGGGGACTTGCACTGTCATGTGGATTTCTGAGGATGGTTGTACATTCGGATTATTTTGACCATGGAAAAAAGTGTTAAATTTAATTTTGACCCAAGAGGGGTGTGAAACATGTATAAGGCATTCGAATTTTAAAATCCAAAGTACTTGTTTTTTTCTTCGGATTTTATAAACTGAATTGTTGAAAAAAAACAGTTAATCACGATTTAATCATGGTTAAAACGACCGTGACTAAATTTTACTATTTGAAAATGGCAAAAAATCCCGAATCAAATTTTATAACTCGATGACTTTTTTAGTATTTTAGTGGGTGCATGAGAAGCATGTAAGATTGGAAAATAAATTTTGTTACACGCGAAGGTCATATTTCATTCAATATTAGAGTCTTAACCCAGCTCTCACATGCTTAGAAGTAATATTTAAAATATGATCCAACCTTGAGCATACAACAACGTTAAAACTATTTGGGAGAGCTTGCCGTCCATTTGAGTCCCATAATGCTCGAGTAATTAGTCTCCACAGTTGCGCGCGGAGGGTACATAATTTACAACAACAACAACAACAACAACAAAAAGTGACACTACTAATCTTAGATAAATTTGATACCATATTAAAATTTGGATTGATTTGAATTTGACTTCTATAAAATTGATTTATACGGTATGGATTACCTCTATTTTTAGTCACATATTCACTCCATAAAAAACTTTCTAGCCCCTTGTTGTTTACACAATATAACAACCTCCTCTGATCATTATTAAAAGTGAAAAATATTTATTTAGGTTTATTAAATAACTGATTTATCTGATCAATATGATAGACTAGATACAGTTAATCAATAACTTTTTTTTAAAAAAAATTGCTTATAATAATGATCGATAATATATACTTTAAGATAAATACTAGATGGCATTAACACGTCATAGTAGAAAGGCATTGTCACCAACATAAATAGTTGTATTAAAGTTTTCAAAAGAAAAGAAAAGATTTATTTTTAAAGGAAAAGAAAAGATTATAAAAAACCAACATTGAATAAAAAAATAGTATTTTACAAGGCATGTGAAAAAGGAACGTACATTATTCAAGAAGGAAGATTAGATAATTTAATATTGGATTAGTTTTTAGTTTAATCCTCATATTTTTACTATTTTACAGAATTGACTCCTTAATTTTAAAACTCATCTGTTTGAATCACTCCATCAACTTTATTTTTTTAGAGAAGCACTACATCGACTACTTGATTTAAATATGTTGATATTATGAATTTTAAATGAACTTTTATGATTATGATTATTTTTTATTTTTTACAATTTCATTGAAGTTGATTTTTTTTCTCATCATCAAATCATATAACACATCATCAAGTTTTTTATGAACGACAAACCCTCTTTAAAAATTTAAACAATATTGCATATCTAAGACTAGATTTGAAACATGAAATTAAAATAGAAGAGACTTATATCATTTTATCCAAGCACAATTTTTATTTCAAAACAGATAATAAACATTGGAATTAAAACGTTAATATTTTACTGTCTATTCTTTTCGGATGGGAAGATTTTCAAGGGTAAAAAGGAGAGATAGAAAAGAAAGTATAAAATAAAGGTTCATGTGCTTTCAATTATCTTACTCTTTTTATTGTCTACTCACACCTACCCCCCACAAACTAGTTTTTTTTTTTCTTTCTTTTCACTCTTACATAAAAGAGGTCGGGTATATATAATGCCTTACCCTTGCAAGGGTACAGAAGAAAGTGAAAGTAGATGAGGATTCGGAAAAACACAAAGCTTTCCCCTCTTCTATTCACTTGTTCATCTTCACTTCTTCAAGATGGTTCATTTCCAGTTGAAATTTTTCAAACTCACGTTTGTCAACTTAACCAATCTCCATGGGATGTGATCCCCTTTGCCTCCAACAACTCCTCCTCAATTCACCAGGTTCCAAACTTCTTCTTCTCTTCTCATATCTATTAGGGTTTTATCATATGCTTTATTAGGGTTCTTAATATTTTTCATGTCACTAAATTATTTTCATCTTTTCAACTTCTTCTGCCCTTTTTGCTTCAAAATAGGTTAATGGGTATCTATGTTCTCTCTCATTTCTCACTATTTTCGATTTTGTTTTTGCTTCACTTAGTTCCAAGAGCAAGATATTTTCACAAATGGAGATTCCTTGGGAGCTCTTGAAGAAAGGTAAACATAAATCTAAATCCGAATTCGTTATCTTGTTTACTTAACTTGCAAAAACCCATTAGGGTTTTTTTCTACTTTTTTTTCTTTCAATTATATAAATTATCAATACGAAAATCTGTGTTTGAATGAATTTTTGTTTGGTTGATAATGATGAAAAAATATAGTGTGGATTCGTTGATGGAAACTGAAGTTGATGTTGATAACATCAAACCTGCGATTGAAAATTTTGAAATGATGGTGTTTGACGATAATAAGGTGGTTAATGATAATGGTGGGAGCAACAAAGGTTTGAAGAGAAACTCAAATGAGGGTGGCGGCATTGAGGGTCCGCGGCGAGGTAGAGGCCGACCGAAGAAGTTGTTGGTGGGTTCGGCTTCGGGTTCGAATAGTAATGAATTCTATTATTATTCTGGGTTTGGTCCATCTTGGAGGAAACAACGAAAGGGTGATAGTAAAAGTGAAGGTGAAGATAACAAGAGTGTTGTGGAATTAGGTTCTACTAGTAGTGATAATGTTAAGGTTAATGTTGGTAACAATAATGTTGTTGCTAGTGTTGATGTTAATGTTGTCCCTTGTTCAGAGGGATTGGGTTATGTTGAAAATTATGAGGATGATTACGATGATTCTGGTGATGATAATGGGAAGAGGAGAACAAGAAAGCCAGTGAAAGAAAGGTCACTAAAATCCTTAATGTGAGAAGGGATCTTTATATAGGGTTGGGTTTCAATATTCAGTGTTGTATTGTTTATTTCTTGGTGAATTCGAATGTTGTATTGTTGTTGTTGTTTTAATTTTGGTGATATTCTCTTTCCTCAAAAAAAATTATTTGGTGATATTTAGGGGTGGATTATGAATATTTTTGGGTACGATGATGATATGCTAATTTAAAGGGGTATTATTGTTATTATTTGTCTGATTTAAAAAAGTATTAAAAATGAGTTATGAGATTAAAATGCTTTTAAAATACAAAATTTAGGTTTGGGCTTTTTAATTGCATGCATATACAAGTTTTAATGGTTTGCTACCCCCACCCCCTTGCTAAAGACATTTCCTTTCTTTTTCAAGCCACCATTCTCTCTCCCTCGGAACCAACCTGATGCCACTCATAATCGCCGCCAAAGTCGTATTTTCTCCATTTAAAAACACAAACTTATAGAAACATGAGATATTTTCTATCTCTATTTAATGAGAAGTATTCTATAGTATTTTCTAGTCTTCTAGTGTATTTTCTCCACTACATGATAAACTTCTAGCCTTATAGTGTTTTTGTTAATCTTGAACTTCAGTATATTTAATGTTCTTCTACATAAAATCGAGTTAGATATCATTATGATAAGAAAATTATTTATAAATTTAACCTCGATTTTTTTATAAAAAAAAAATTAGTATCAAACCAAAAGGAAAGATTAATCTAGATGACCAATCACACTGTCACTAGCGAAGCTTCAAACGAAGCCAGAACAAAATATTGTATTGATTGGTCCAACAAAAGAATTGTTGACACTTGAAAGATTCGAACACGAAAATGATAGAGCATCACACTCTTAAGTCTCAAACCTACACCACCAGAGACCCATCCTTGAGGGTTATAAAATATTATTTAAAATTGTAATCCAATAAAATAGAAATCTAAATAAAAAAAATAGAATTTGATATTCTCCACAAAAAAACTATATTCTAAATTCTTATGTTTTAGTTTTCTTAATAAGTGCGATATTATTTTTTCCCTTACAATTTGGGATAGATGGAGTATATTTTTTAATGTGTGTGAAAAGTCAAATGTGTTTCATAAAAAATGTATTACTCTCCTTCTTATTTATATATTTATTTAGGTACTTGATACCACAAAATCTCGAAGTAATTAGTCTTGACTTTTTTTTGGAATTGATTTCACAATTTTAAAATTTGAGTTATGATCCATTCATCAAATATTTGATTTAAAATATGATAATATTATATGCTCCAAATGAAGTTTTAAATTGTAAAATATTTTATATTCATATACCACATTATTGAAAATATTTTCTCATCACCGAATTTTTAGTGCAATAATATGATGGAGTAGATGGACCAAAACTATTAGATTTTAACCTTTTCATCTCAACTAAACCAATATTTTTCACATTCTGAAATGTGAAAATCCGGATAATCTGAAAGATTTATGACCTATTTTATTGTGCAATGGCTTGTACAAGACGGTGTTGAAGCTATTGACCAACTAGTTGTAGAGGTGTCTTCACAAGTGTTTCTAATGAGCAATTTGCATTTATTGAGGGGTGATCCGTGCATTTTTGTACATTCCTTCTAACCTTGAATTTCGACATTTTGAGAGATTTTTATGCTTAACATAATATTTTTACCATGTTTTTATATTTTGGACCTGATATGAGCATTAACGTAAGTCATGAATTAATTTTCGTATTTAATGTATTCTGATTCCTGTTCACTGTGCAGGGCATAACTTTGGTTGCGGTTATCCAAACAAGGCATAGAAGCAGGCGTTTGAAAGCTTAGGAATAAAGCTACAAATTTCATGTCGAGCACGAAGCTCGGTTTGGACGTCATCCACGTCAAAAATGCCATTTTCTGAAGTAGTTCCGTTGACCACGAATTTGGGTCAATTGTTTGTTACCGCAAATGGGCCGATTAGCTAATTTTGGGCCACACTATTGCTGCTCTGTTTGCAATTTGGTCATTTCCTTGTGTTTTTAGGAAGTTTTATATGTGAAAACAACAATTTTCTTTTAGGTTAATGTTAGACCTATAAGTAAGGTTGCAAACAGCCAGAAACATTCTTCTCAATTCAGCCATTTTCATAATATTTTTTGGTGCAAAACCTCTTGTAATGGAAGCTTAAGAACTTCCATGTATGAATTTCTTGAGGTTCGGTCTTTTAACTATTTTTCTATCAATTTCTTGTCTCTCTCTTATGCTGATGATAAAAAAATTCTGATACAAGTTTAGTTTTTAAATTGGTTTTGTCTTATGCTTAATCATTGCAATTTTGATTTCAATTACTGATTGAGATTATTCGAATTATTGTATCGCTTGTTTAATTTAATTCGGATTAAAATTGATAGAATCTACTCCCTTCGGTCTCAAATATAAGAAAAGATTCTTATTTAGGTTCATTAAATAATTAATGTATCTGCTTTACAATGTAGACCAGATACATTAACTACTCAATGAACCTAAAAAAAGAATATTTTCTTATATTTGAGACCGGAGGGAGTATGACGCTTAATTAGTTATAGGATTGATTGAATCCGGTAATGACATTGTTCGTGTTGTGGCGCTTGTTCACCACCATGATTGATTGAAAGTTGTGATGCTTAATCAAATGGAATTCATATAAAACCAATTGTTGCTTGTTCAATTAGTTTTATAATCAATCAAGAGTATAGATGCAAACGGATGATACTTTAGAACCTATGATAGAATTCATCAAAGTACACCTCAAACCAGTGGATTGATTTTTTGTTGTTGTTGTTTTGAAATACCTCAAAATACACCTAATATTTCTTTTTATAAATCCTCAAGAATCCTCGAGAGACGATCTAGGTTAATTGTCTTGTACTACTTTTTATAAAATAATTATTTTTGACCATGCACGAGAGCAATCAAATAAGCGTCGTTGTCGGAGATATCTTATAAGTTTTAGCCAACTTAAGAGCTTCACTAACAACTACTCCCTCCGTTCCTTTTTAAGTGTCTTTTTAGGGTGAATTTTTCGTTCCTATTTAACTGTCTTTTTTGTAGTTTAAAGGTACGATTTGTCAATTACTCTTATCTTTTTCAATAAAACTAATTAATGATATCTATTGGGAACAAAGTTTTTTTAAAAACAAAGTGTGTTTCTTGTTATCTTCAAAGTTAAACAAAATTTTGTTACAAACAATGGTTCCAAGAAAAGTTAAAATTCTATAAAAAAAGATGAGTAGTAATTGTTAAAAATTTCAAGTGCAAAGTAAAAGAACAAATTTGATAGAAGAAAAATAAAAGACTCCATGATTGTTCAAAAGGAAGAAAAAGTTCTCTAAAAAAAAAGGAAGGAAAAGTGGAAGACTGTTGGAATTGCTGATGAGAGGTGAAGAAGGAGCAATAGTTAAAGACTCATTTGACAAGATACAAGAACAAGATGAAGATGACAATGAAGAAGAAGAAGTTTCATCAATAAATTTTTTATATTGACTAAAAATAATTAAAAAGATGTGCACAATATTTAGAAGGCTTATGTGTGTTTAGTCTTTGCAGTTTGACCATTTTTTGGTTTTGGTCCCTGCGCTTTTTTTTGTTTGGTTTAGGTCCCTGCACTTTGTAAAAAATTTGTTATTGGTTCTTCTGTTAGTTGAGTGTTAAATAAAAAACCACAACTAACGGAGTGCTACGTGGCACACTACAAGACAAAATTTTAAAATTAAACGAATTCAAATAAAATAATTGTTTTTTAATTAGTATTATTATTAATATTTATTCAGATTTAATTATAAATAAAAATACAAAATCCTCATAAAGACAGATTAATCGTAAGGCCAAATCCTGAATAGTAATACCACAATCGCAGAAACACGGCGACTCCGTAATAGAAAATCGATTCTGCAGAAATGCAGTTTAGTGAAACGTAACTTAAGTTGGGTTTTTGGAAACACATAATTGATTTTGCAGAAACGCGGCTTTGCACAAAGAAATTGAAAACAGAAAAGCCAACTCAAATTGATGAACGGAAAAGCTCAGTAATTAAATTCCCAGAAATGCAGCAGCATGGTGAACAACAGCTCAAAAGGAACACAAACAACAAAGGAAACACAAATAGATAAATGATAGCGAACAGAAACGCGAAATAGAAATAGCCAAAACAATTCATTGAAAATCGAACAATAACAAGTTGGATTTTTGGGTTGAAACCCTAAATCCATTTCTTCCCCTTTCTGCAAGTTCAATTGTTTTTCCCCTTTTCTTTTTCACTTCTTCGTGTTTGATATATCTCTTTTTTTTACTTTATTATTTTAATTAAACAATAATAATAAAACACAATAAAAAAAATCAATTATTTTATTTGATTTCTTTTATTATTTAAATTTTGTTTTTTAGTGTGCCACATGGCATGATTTTACTGGACCACGTGGCACTCCGTTAGTTTTGGGTTTTTTTTAATAGTCAACTAACAGAAGGACCAATAACAAATTTTTTCCAAAGTACAGGGACCTAAACCAGACAAAAAAAGTGCAGGGATCAAAACCAAAAAATGGTCAAACTGCAGGGACTAATCACATATATAAGCCTATTTAGTTGTTTGTCACGAAAGATAGCGTAAAGAAAGAGGAATTTTTTGGAAAAAAGAAGAAGATAATAACTGACAATTGTTTGTTATGAGAGAAAAATAACATATTAAATTTATTGGAAACATAAAGTGTATGCAAAAAATAGAAATTTATTGGTGGATTAAAATGAAGGTATAATAGGAAGAAAATGTGCAAAAATACATTTTGCTATTTTTGTGTTAATTTTCTAAAAAGACACTTAAAAAGGAACGGCGGGAATATAACACTTGCTTTTGAGTTTTCATTGTTTCTGGTTACAAAATCGAATTTTGCATTGAAGCTGAAAAAAATTGATTTTTAGATAATTGTTTTGATTGCTGTGAAATTTGGTGTGTTGTTCTGGAAATATCAAGGAGAAATACTTTCCTTACAAAAGTCGATGTTTGAATTTTGAAATTCCTTTGTTTAGACCGTTTTTTATTTTATTTTAATTTTCTATATTTAGAGAAATCCAAAAAAAAAAGTTTTATATCTAGTTTTTTATATAAGATTTTAGGTGATATTGTTATATTTTTTAGATTTCATCTGATAGACTTTTTCATTTTTCACTTTGTTTTAGCATTAGAGACTTTGACAATATTTTCTGAATTGTTAGTTTTCTCTATTTTTTTACAATTATGCATGACTAGGTCAAGACCTGAAGTTTTGCATCCCTTGGTCCTGAGATAGAACGCACCTTACATTCACTTAGTAGGCTTAGTATAGCTAGCAGTAATATTAGCTTATGTGATCATTCAGAAGAGTCTGATAGTGAAAACAACGATATCTCTAGTCATTCCATTTGCAATTTTGAACCTAATTATGATTTTGTGGATAATATGAATGATAGAACTTTAAGAGAGCTTGTGTTTGATGTGTGTAGGAATGAGAGTTCTGATACGATTGGTTGAGGTGTTACTTTCCTTTAGCATGTATGGTCTGCTCATAATGATGATATTTGGAACGACAATCATCAAGCGTCGGTTTGTATTGGACGAACAACCCTTGGACAATTGGAAACAATGAAATGAAGTGCAGAAGCAACATCCAAGTTATGTTTATGCAGCTAATAGCAGCATACCTTCGAGAAGAACAATTTGGTAAAAACCAGAGGTGGGATGGCATAAGTGCAACGTCAATGTTGTGTTTCATGCTTTCAGCATGGGGACATCATTTAGCTGTTGTATTTGTAACTCTGATTAGAATTTTATGTAGGCTCAAAGCAAGTGTGTTGGGTATTTGGTATATTGGCTTCATTATTGCTAAAACAAATACTCTAGTATGATGTTGGATATGTTGTTTCAACATCCTGGCAACTTGTACGATGTTGGAAATGATGTTCCAACATCCTGACACGGTTCAGTGTGCCTTGATTTTGTGGCTTGGTTTTCACGCGCTTTATCTTATAAAGGAAACCACGCCTTATCTCTTGTTCACCAAGTAACGTATTTTTGTTCAGAATCTTCTGGGTGATTTGTTCCTAAAGTATAGATAATATTTTAGAATTCCTTGGTGTTGTGTTTGGTGGTTCCTAAAGATGTTCCTACTTTTTAGGAGTTTCTATTTTGTTACGTGGATCAGCTAAAGGATCTACAATTTTCTGAAGCCCATCAAGCTTATCAAGCCCGTGCTTCTTCAATATATATACAAGACTAGAAGACCTAATTAATTATTCAAGCCGTCATTCAAGAAATAAAGTTTTTAGGGTTTTGAGTCTTTGTTATTTGTGAGCCTTTTCTTATATCGTTTTGATACATGATAAGGATTGAGTTTTAGTTTGTTAATTGTGAGCCTTTCTTGTATCATATTGATGCAAGCATATGACTATTTTATTGAGTTGTAAGTTGTTGCTACTCCAAAGCTGTGAAGCACGGAGGTAGTTTATTTTTGAAGGTAACTTCACCAAATTGAGTTGTAATCTAATAATTACAGGGGTTGTGGTTGATTGAGGGAAGTGAGATGAGATTTCAGATCTAGGAGTTCCTAGGTTGAAGTCAAGACGGGTAGGTCCTAGGTCTAGAGTAGTAAATGAGGAGTTTGCTGAGAACTTAGAATAAGGACTACACTAGTGGATTTCCTTCCTGGCTTGGTAGCCCCCAAAGTAGGTGTGTTTGTAATCGAACTGGGTTAACAATTCTCTTGTGTCTTTTATTTTCTTGTCTTTTACTTTTACGTAATTTGTGATAGTTAGCACGATGTTGAAACATTAAGTTCAACATTCGTATTTGTGTGTCTGATGTTGGAGCATCGCATAGAACGTCTTAAAACTAACGTGCTAGAATTTCAAAGTGGAATCAGATGCCCATGTTAGTGTTGGAAGGGGAAGTAGTAGCACTTTTGGAAGCTTTGCACTTTGCAACTACTAATTGTAGGAAAAAGGTCTTCTTGAAGTTCGATTCATCTACTTTGGTGGACACATTGTCTTCCAACTATGGCGGAGCTTTCGAATTTCATGATATAGTTGCTTATATTATTTCTAAGCTATCTTTATATCCTAATTTTGAAGTGAAATTTATAAGGTGACGAGTGAACGCGGTGAGTCACACGTTAGCTAAGAGAGTTTGTTGTTGGGCTAGTCACCATATTTTTTTTATCCTCCTTGTATTGAAAAATTTCTATTTAGTGATATAAGTTAATTTTGCTTTGGTAAAAAAAAAAAAAAAACTCCATTTGCAAAATAGTAAAAATGGGAGAATCAAAATTACAAGGGTCATGTTAAATAGTGTCTTTGAAACATTATTTAAGGAAACAAAACATATAAGCTTTGAAAATAACATTTTCTACATTTTTAAATATTTGATTACATTTTGTCAAAAAAAAATAAAAATTTAATTACATAAATTTTATCCTTAACAAATGACTCATTAGCACTAGTTAACATTTTCTAAATTACAATTAAGCCAAATTTTTAATGTTTTTCATTTCATGGTGATCAAAATTTCTCTTCAATTTTTATCATCATCGCAACCGTTCATCCTCTTAGGCTCCAAATGGGACACAATCAAGTACAAATGGTCCCATTGATTAAATATTGTTACGCGGGCCAGCCTTGTTGTCCATTCTTACAGCAAGCAAGAATATGATCTAGCGTGTTTCAATCCACGCGCCTAAATTTATTACAAGAATATAATTAAACAAAAATAAAACGAAGAAAAAAAAGCAGAAAATGTATTTTTTAGTGGAAAAAACGGATGTGAATTAGCGTTATGATTTGGATAGGATGGCAGAATTTTTTTTTTTTATAGAGAAAGGATGGCTGAATATTATTTACTAGATATGTTTCTAAATATAATTTCTCATTGATGAATATATTATCATTAAATATAAGTACATTTTCAAATTATTACATATTTCCTTCGTATCATTTATATATAAATATTTAATTTTTAGATTCATTATAATTGATGTATTTGACCTATATTATAAACCAAATACATAAGATTCAACGAACTTTGAAAAACAAAATTTATTTATAAATGTGATCGAAATGAGTATATTTCTTCTTTAAATGAACCATTAATTAATACTAGTAACATTTTCAAATATGAGAAGTCAAGAATAATGTTCCTTAAAAAAAATCAAGAATAATTATAAACATTTCACACATGTTATTAATGCACAAGTAGTCAACCATTTCATACATATTAATACACAATTTCGATAATTATAATCATTAGTTATCTAAAACAAAAACTTATATATAAAAAAAATCATATTTTAAAAATATTCATTGAGACAAATCAAACATATTTTATACTAACATTTGTCTTTATATACTAGTAAAAAAAACTGGTCAATGTACATTTTATTAATAGTGGAAATGATAAAATTACGACATGTATGCATATAAAAAAGATCTTATAATGAACGCATTAACCACACAACCAATTTGTATCTGTGGGTATAACTCAGTTGATATGGATGTTGCAATAGGCAAAGATCGAAGTTCGAACCCTAAATTCTTCATATATTTACGTGAATTTATAGTCATTAAACTACTTAACTAAAACAAACAAAAAATCACACATTCACAAAAACAAAACAAAAAAAATCTACACTACCAACTTTTTTTTAATAAGATTAATGATAAAAGAAAAATCATTCTCGATAAAAGTAAAATATGAACACATTAATTACAGTATCGACTTTTCATAATAAAAGTAAAATATGTCACATGTACTAGTATTTAGATATGAATAATGTATCGTTCATGAAAATCAGATTTCATTTATGATAAAAACAATTCTCAGTAATCTTTTAGTTACCTCTCAGTTGACTCGTTAAAATTTCTCCTAAAAATCGGAGGGTTAACCTAAAAGGTCATATGAAGAAGGTACCGAAACAAAAACAAATTAATCTTAAAAAAAAGAAAATTCAACTACAAAATTTGTTATGACAAAAATACCCTTCATTGATATCTTTAGATGGGAACAAAATCAAAGTAAATGGTTCACTTCATATTGAACGGAATCTAGCATTGATGCTTTGGGTCGATACACTGTGAGCTTGTCACGACGTGATCCTTTCCTTGTTTTTTCTTTGTAAAAACTAAAAGCATCACTTTTTGACAAGCATGACCCTACAGTTTGTGAAGATATATAGACGCAGCCATACCTTGAGTAAATCATGAATAAACCTAAGGGTAAAATAGTCCAATTGAAAGAAAACCCTGATTTTTATTATTTTTTAGGTTTATCATCGAGGTGTGTGTTTTTGTAAGAGAAAAATCAAAGAAAATATATATAAGAAAATAAAAAGAAAAGAAAGAGATAGAGTAAGTGAGTGAGATCTGTGAAAACCATGTGACACAGTATAAAACCCATTTTCCATTCACTAAAAATTACAACATTTTTCATATGAGGATTCGTAAAAACGCTAAACTTTCCCCTCTTCTATTCACTTGTTCATCTTCATTGCTACAAAATGGTTCATTTTCACCTCAAAATCTTCAAACACACATTTGTCAGCTTAACCAATCTCCATGGGATGTGATCCCCTTTGCCTCCAACAGCTCCTCCTCGATTCACCAGGTTACAAACTTCTTCTTCTCTTCTTATATCTATTAGGGTTTTTTTCATATGCTTTATTAGGGTTCTTAATATTCTTTATATCACTGAATTATTTTCATCTTTTCAGCCTCTTATTCCCTTTTTTCTTCAAATTAGGTTAATGTGTATCTATGTTCCCTTTTTTGCTTTGTTTTGCTTCACCTAGTTCGAAGATGCAGAAGATGGTTTCAAAAATGGGGATTCCTTTGCAGCTTTTGATGAAAGGTAAACATAAATCTAAATCCTTTGCAAAACCCATTAGGGTTTTTATCTATTTTTCTCTCTTTCAATTGTATGAAATTTTCCAAACGAAAAGCTGAGTTTGAATGAATATTTGTTTGGTTGATAATGATAAAAAAAATAGCGTGGCTTCGATGATGGAAACTAAAGTTGTTGATGTTGATAACAAACCTGCAATTGAAAATTTTGATATGATGGTGTTTGACGATAATAAGAAGGTGGTTAATAATAATGGTGGCAGCAACAAAGGTTTGAAGAGAAACTCGAATGGGGGCGGCATCATTGAGCCGCCACGACGTTGTAGAGGCCGACCGAAGAAGTCGCTGGTGGGTTCAGCTTTGGGTTCGAATAGTAATGAATTCTATTATTATTCTGGGTTTGGTCCATCGTGGAGGAAACAACGAAAGGGTGATAGTAAAAGTGAAGGTGAAGATAACAAGAGTGTTCTGGAATTAGGTTCTACTAGTAGTGATAATGTTAAGGTTAATGTTGGTAATAATAAGGTTGTTGCTAGTGTTGATGCTAATGTTGTTCCTTCTTTGGAGGGATTGGATTATGTTGAAGATTATGAGGATGATTATGATGATTCTGGTGATGATAATGGGAATAGGAGAACAAGGAAACCAGTGAAAGAAAGGTCACTAAAATCTTTAATGTGAGAAGGGATATTTATGTAGGGTTGGGGTTCAATCCAATGCTGTATTGTTTTTTGGTAAATTTCAATGTTGTATTGTTGTTCTTATTGTTTTTTTTTTTTTGACAAGCTGTTGTTCTTATTGTTGTTGTGTTGTTTTAATTCTGCTGATATTTAGGGTAGATTATGAATATCTTTTAGTATGATATTCTAATTTAAAGAAGTATTATTGTTGTTATTTGACCGATTTAAAGAAGTATTTGGTGATATTTAGGGTGGATTATGAATATTTTGGAGTATGATGATATTCTTAGTTTTGGGCTTTTTAATATGCAAGTTTTATTGATTTGCTATCCGCACCCCCTTTTCTCTCTATGCGGACCACCATCTGGTCTATATATACACAATGACCGTCTGGTTATTTTTCCAGTCACACACAGCCTGATGCCACTCACAAATCGCCGCCAAAGTCGTATTTTCTCACATGGAAACACAACCCTATAGAAACTTGATATATTTTCTATCTCTCTATTTGATGTTTAAGTAAATCATCTAGTGTATTTTTTAGTCTTATAGTGTATTTTCTCACTCCATGATAAACTTCTAGTCTTGAACTTCAATATGTTCTATCTATACCTATTTAATGTTCTTCTCGATAAAATTGAGTTAGATATCACCACAATATGAATAAGAAAATTATTTATAAATTTAACCTCGTGTTTTTTGATTGAAAATTTAGTATTGAACCAATGGAAAGATTAATTTGGATGATCAATCACACCATTATTGAAGTCAGAACAAAATCTTGTATTGATTCGTCCAACACAAGAGTTGTTGGCACATGAAGGATTTGAATCCAAGATCTACAGAGGAGCAAACTCTTAGATCTTAAACCTACAACACCAAAACCAACACTTGAAGGTTATAAAATACTATTTAAAATTTAAAATTGTAATATGATGAAAATAAATTAAAAAATAGAATTTGATATTCTCATTTTCTCATAATAATCGACATATTTGCAAAAGAAACTTAAAAAATTTCCTAATGTAATTGTCACATTTAATTTTCAAATTTTTTTAGGATCAAGTAACCTAGTAGTTAAAAATTCACCTTTTCTATAGTGAATATGCAGTGTCAAAGTTCGAACTTCGGTCCTGCAATGCCCTACCAACACAACTTAGCTTATAGGGACAATTTTCAACTTGTTAAGATGATATATTAATCATTCATTTTGTCGTCCAAAATTATTGTCACTTTTGAAAAAAGAGTTTGTCCCAAAACAATCATACACTAATTTTTTTTTCTTTTTCTTTTCCGCTTCTCTTTCCTTTTCTCTCTGTCCCAACTACGCTCATGATGCACTATATTGTCTTTTTATCAAAATCCTCTTATTTAGAGTTCTTCACGCTAACAAGGAGACTTTTAAAGCCACAACTTCATTCCAAATAATGTATGCATAAGGGTCACGACTATTCTTATCATAATTAGTGAGAATATGATAAACTCCTTATACCGAATAGCCTTCTTATGGATTAACTTTTCAAACCCACATGTCTTCAACATTAACTTGTACGACAAAGTTATCCAAAAAAGAAACACACTCGGCTACGTGCTCATCTTCCCATGCAAAGAGCCTCGTCCTCCACTACCACCCATGGCCATCAACCCTGAAACTAACCTCATATTCTCAGCAACAGAAATACTACTATCAACATATAAATAAAAAAAGTAACTAAATTTAGACCGTAAAAGACCTCCTGCTAACCACAAATCAATCTTAAGTGAAGTATTTTCACCATCACCAACTCTACGAAACAAACCCTCCTTAAACCACCTTTCATCTCTCACGCCTACATTCTCTCTGACACTACATAACTCCTTTCTCCACCTAGACGCCTTATTACCTCAACATTTAATACGACCACCCTCAAACCCATATTTGGAAACCAACACTTTGTACCGTAACCCTTTTATCCACATGCACCTCCAACCCTGTGGAAACTACCCAAAGTTCCTAGTGTAGTTGGGTGTAAGGACCTTCGAGAAGGCGGAACACATTCTGATGGCTGAAGAGGTTAAGGTGTGTACTTGTGGAGCTACCTAAAATTCCTAGCGTAGTTGGATGCAAGAATCTTCAAGTGGCAGAAGGCATTCCGATGGTTAAAGAGGTTAGATATAAACTTGTGGAGCTACATGGTGCAGTGGGAAGCAATGGAAAGAGCAACATGGTGGTTGACGTTAAATTAGCATCATCACTAATTTAGAGTCAAGGTGGAGATTGTTGTGAAGCTGACTCAAAATTGATGAAATTGGAGTTCTGATGCTGTCAAAATCGGTGGCCGAATTGGATAGTTCGGTGGACGATTTTGATTGATTTTTTTAGCCCTTTTCATGCGTGTTTTTCGGTGGCCGAAGAGCAAATTCGGTGGCCGAATTATCAAAACAGAAAATAAAAATATAACGTATTTTGGGCTGGATTTGTTCCAATTTTTTTAGGGATACTTTTACTATAAATATAGACGTTGTATCAGATGAAAACCTTGAGATAAAGGGGGCTGAAACAAGGGTTTAGAAGTAAACAATAAAACTAGGGTTTGTATAGAGTTTGCTCTTGGCAACAAACACTAGGGTTGAAGTTGATTCACCTTGGGAAACACTGTTAGAATTGAGTCTCTTGGTCACGGAAAGAGATTGGGACTTTCTGTAGAATTAGGCGGGAGACTCATTCTTGTAACCCATTGATATCTCTTTTGTAAAGTTACTCATCATTATAGCGGAACGGATGACTGCTCTCTCCCCCAGACTAGGTCAGTTTTGGACCGAACCGGGTAAACAAGTTTCATGTGTTCTCTCTTTCTTTCTCTCGTTGTTTTCTACTTTTGTTTGTGATAGACTTTTAGCAAGTGTACTAAAACTATCAAAGTAATAAATATAAGTTCGTATCCACGAGGGCTGTGTTAATCTCAACTTAGTAATAAAATTAATATCTAGGATGTGTAAATTTTATAAGTGTCCGAGGCAGTAGGTTTGATTGCATAAAAGTAAATTAACCGAAAATAAAGATTGTTTTGAAAATATATGGAGAGATGGGATTAGATCATTCGAATCCTTTGATTTACTCTATTTGGTACACTGCACCTATTTCCTATGAATATTTCTCTAGTTTCACGATGGTTAACTAAAATAGCCCTAATCAATCCCTTGACTTAGACCCTCTTCTCAGAGTACAGTCCCTAATTCCTTGGGTTAGCTAATATTCTTTGAAGGTTTTAAGAACGTTAACCTAATATCACAAACAAACGATTATCCATTCCTAGACTCACCTTGTTTATTTGAAAAATTCAATTAGGTTGATATTCATTTGAAAAAACATAACAATTGAATTGAATAAAACTAGATTGATATTTACTTAAAATAAATTTCATAGCAACATGGTTCAAACAGAATTACATCATATTCATCTTATAACCTAATTAGAGAAAATTAACTAGACATGACTAAAGGAATAAACACGTAGAAAAGAAATTAAACTGAGAGAATGATGAACCGTAGTGGTGGCTCTTTGCTCAAAAATTCATCACGGTTTGTTTTTCTCCTCTTGTTGCCTCCTGCTTCCCGTCGTGATGCGTGATTCCTCTCTTCCCTAAAAACGTAACATCATGCTCTATCATAATGCACTTGTATTTATATGCCAATAGGTCAATGAAACCTAATTCTCCCTCTTGCTTTTACGGGTCAGTAACAATACATTAGAAGCCCACTTATCCTTTTTTCTTTCATCCAACACCAATGTTTCTTCTTAGCCTCTTTACTAGCCAACAATCAAAGAATATCATGCCTTTCTCTTGTTTGATTATGTGGCCAATAATAACAGTGATAATACACATAATTGACTCTATAAATGAAAAACTAAAATTTATTCAAATTGACTCTAAATTAAACACTACACTAATAATAATAAACTAAAAACTTAATGAAAAAGACTCTAAAAATGTGATATGACGGACTGTCATCAGCTTATGTTTATAACTTCCATACACTTTTGTTTTGGTTGTTTGATTATTACCTGCTCCACACATCAAGTATTTTATTGGTGTGATTTTCATCGAATTCACAACAAAAGTGAATGTGATTGAGATTTGAGAGAGGAAGCGGTAAGAGTACACTACCATGTACAAAATTGAAGTGTGTATAAGATGAGTGAAATTTATTGTTGTTATTAAATAGGATAGGATGATAAAGATGTATATTGCAATTTGAACCACGTAGAAGTTCTTGTGTGCGAGCCATGTATATACTTTATATGTTTAACCTAATGGTGAGTGAGTTACTGTCTTACTGAATATAAACAGGTCTTCCTGTTTAACCTAAATGAATTATAGAAGAGCTTCAACTTCAACACTATAAATGTGGATTTGAATTGCATATATAGTTTGGCTAATTATTGTTTAGATAAAGAAACAGGGTTTCTTCTCTGTTTTTTCTTAGTGATACTGTTGTACAGAAAACAAGAAAACTGTTCAGCTCTCAGCACTGTTTCTTGGATCTGAAGAAGTTAGTGGAAACATATAACAATCATGAACATTCTCACAAACCAATTTATCGGTATAGTTTAATTTCAATTTCACACGGTCCTATGCTGCTAAGCATGAACAGAAAGAAAAAAAAAGCACATAAAGAAGGTCCTTCTATATATAGTTTAACCCTAAACCTAGCTAGCTAATATATAGATGCAAAACCAACATTATAGGTAGTACACATGAGTTATATTGTATTTGTATAGTGTTATTCATTCTACATTTCTGTTTTTGATTTATGAGATAATCTGTATAATACAACAACTCATACAAAACTTTTCATTTTTTATATTAATTCACTTTCCAAATGGGTGTAAAAGTAACAGGGATATGGCAGATAACACTGATTTTTCTTTGACTGATACTCACATGTGCTTAGCTAGGGCCCCTTCTCTCTTCTTATGTGAGATACGCTCTCTAGCAAGACCTTCTTCTTCTCTTTCACTTCTATGCTCTCCATGTTTTATCATATTTCAAGAATTTGATTAACATTTTACCATTCTAAGAATTTATTTCAAATTATTGAATATGATAGAATAAATTGATACAATGGTACAATTTCAGATATATCACAAGTAACAAGTAAGCACTGTGTTTGATAATCCTTGTCTGCATGCATATGATTCAGAGAGAGACCCACTCACTCTTCCCTTATGGCTACGTTATGATTCAGTGATTTTTCAGACCAAAGTACATGACTCAATATGACAGAATGATTACTGAGATTCTTATTTATGCACTAAAGTGGAGCTAGCTAGCTTGCAGTATATGTTGGTCAAATAAAGAACCGTAAAATCAATATTTGGAGAATGTAGAGAGAGCCCTTTGGTCATTTGGGTGTGGTGAATCTTTACATGTAAATTATTTCTGAGAGATAACAATGTATTTGTATGGAGAAAGTAAGATTGTCTTTCTTTTGATTAGCAAAGATAAAAATATATATGATAATGGGTATGAGTACAACTAGTACATTACCAAAACAGGCAAATAATACAAGTAGTACTAAATCCACCAACTAAACAAACAAAAAATAGAAAAGAGTCAAGTCACCTAAAAAGTCATACACTCTTAGGTGTTGACTAACCACTAACAAATGAGACACAGAGGGCCGACTTTTTCGCTAGAAACCTTGGCTAAGAAATATGTTTTATCGCATCAACAACCACGTCAACCTCCGGATTTGGCCCCGAAGAAAATTATGTCGATATGGGCCTTCCAAATAGCTCACATTGTTGTGTGTCATACCAGGAGCAAGCCTTTTTTTACTTTATTTTGGTACCTATATATGATTAAAAAACAACTTTTCAGTAGTATGAAAATATCCCCCTTCATTACCATAGACAATTCCTAGCCATTGGGAGACCATGGCCCATACATCCTTCGCAAACATACATTTTACAAATAACTGGTCTTCGGAATTTCCTTCTCACTCAAACACCAACTACACCTAGGTTCTATTCCCATCGCAAACACCCTACGCCTCAAGAAATTTTTCCTTAGTTGGTAACCGGTGTAAAATCATTTTCCATGAAAAGACCATGATCTATGGCAAAGCTAAGCTTTCCCAAACCCAAACTAGTACTTTCATCCTTTCGGTCCCCAAAGAAGTAAGAGAGGACAAGTTGTTCAAACAACAATAAAGAGAGTTGATACCTTTATCATTGACTTTACAAACTCACTCATCTTCATTAGGGTTCAAAGTAACCAATTGGAGAAGAGTCAAAAGTTCCAAGTACAAGGTTTCCTTCCACATAAAGAATGTCCAATGCTACACAAGCTTCCAACACCACAAACCACCCCACCCATTCCTCCATCTCCTTAACACTTCCCAAAGCTTAACCAAAACCGCATAAAGCCTTGGAAAAGCTTGTAGAAGTGTCGAGTCTCCAATCAACCTATTCGACCAAAATGAAGTTTTTTCACCCTTCCCCAACTTTTTAGAAAAAATACCCTCTAACCACTCTTTGTGATCAACCGCCACCGCCATTTATAGCCAAGAGCTCTTTATTGAAAATTCTCACATGTTTAAACCCGAAGCCACGTTAATCCTCCGGTCTACACACATCATCCCATTTGACCCACGATATTTGAAAAAAATTAACTTTCTACTCGGATATCAATTCGAACAATCTCAAAATCTCCTTCATACCCCACAAGCTCCTCACACAATCTTCTTCTATGAATAAAGTATCATCTGCATCTTTGGATGAATTCCGTCCAATCAACATTTTCCATTTTTGCTAGAAATGATTTCTTTCTTCATAATAGGATTTTCTACATTCAAGTTTTCCATCGGTTCCTGCATTTACACTATCATTTAGAGTGTTTTTAGTCTTTTCGTCATCAAACATATCTCTTTCTATTTTGTCTTTTACTAAAACTTGCACTAAATATGGTGAATTGTTAATACCTATGCCAAATCCAGTAATTGTCACTTGTTTCAAGTAGTATGGTGGACATTTCATATTAAAATGGGTCTTTTTTTTTTTTTTTGGGTAGTTTCTATTTTTATTTTTTGCGTAGTGATATTAAAATGGGTCTTTGTCAACATAATAGTTACATTCAGGCCGTTCTTTGGGGAGTGCAAAGAGCTCAACTGAGTTGAGCCTTAGTGATGGGCCTCAAGAAAAAAAATTATTGCTCAATATCCCCACCCTACCCAAAAAAGAAAAATAAACATGTTTCATGTTTCAATTTCTGAGTAAAAAATTATGTTTCATGTTTATATTTCTAAGTTAAAAAACACATCTTTAGTAATAATAGTTGCTAATTTTTATTTCGGTGGCTAATAATAATTATACGAGTGTTATTTTCGATTTAAATAGAAGATTAATCTTTTAAAAAAATTGTGCGTTTTTTTATTAGGACCTATTTTTACTACGAGAGTCGAGCCGCCGATTTCTTAGGGAGAGCCTTGGATACATTAAAGTTTATATATTTTTAAAATAATTATTAGTGTCGTATATGTGTCTCATCGTATCTTCTTAAATCAAAACAGGCCCAGTTTTTCTTTAAAGATGCAAAATATTATTAAAAAAAAACAATATTGAATAAATAATTTTTAAAACATTTGCTAGTTTACAAAGCTTGTGAAAAATGATTGTATATGATCATATATGATGAGGACCATAGTACATTATCAAAGAAGGAGGATTAGATAATTTAATATTTTGCTGGCTATTCTTTTTGGCCGAGAAAATTTTGAGGGGTGAAAAGGAGTGGTGGAAAAGAAAGTATAAAACAAGGTTTATGTGCTTTCAATTATCTTAATCTTTTTAGTGTTTACCGTTAGAAATCGTGGTTGGGCCTAACACAACTCTACAAAACCGGCTTGTGAGGTGAAAATTGCCCCCACTTATAAACATATTGTCAGGTCATCACCTATCCGATGTGGGACTCTTAACATACCCCTCACGACTAGCACTATTGGGCTTGGTTCGTGGAGATAAATGGTGGGTGGCCCGATACCGGAAACCTGATAGCAGGTGGGCCAATGGATCTTGGAGAGACTCTGATACCATGTTAGAAATCGAGGTTGGGCCTAACACAACCCCATAAAACCGGCTTGTGAGGAGAGGCTCTGATACCATGTTAGAAATCGTGGTTGGGCCTAACACAACCCCATAAAATTGGTTTGTGAGGTGAGGATTCCCCCTACTTATAAACACATTGTCAGACCATCATCTATCCAATATGGGACTCTTAACATTTACCCACACCTACTATACCGCCACAAATTGGCTGCAACTCCTTTCATCTATGTATATCCCACAAATTAGTGTTTGCACTTGTAGTGGCTCGGTTCACACAACTTACATATAATCAATTCTACTTCAGAGTCAGAGACACAAGAACATATAATTGTTCTTTTTCTTTCTTTCTAATTTCCCTTCTTCATTCTTCGTTAGCTTTGACAATTTTCTACTCCCTCTGTCCTACTCAATTATTTTGGTTTTATTTTAAGGGACTAAATTGAGTCTTCTTTTTTGTCGAGAATTAATTTTAGCTTTGCATGTTTTGTCAGGGACCAAAATGAGTCTTTATTCTTTTTATTAATAGTACTTTCATCACTCCAATTTAATATTTTCTATTTCGCATTTACGATAATGATGAATGCACTCATACTTAACAATGACACGTAAAATCATTTTTCTCTTTCTTTTAATCATACACTTTTTTTAATGGTTAAAATAACTAAATAACTCGCTTAATTTAGGACATATGAAATATTTAATTACCTCATCAGGGTGTTTACCATTATTCATATGCTAAAAGGTAATTAAATGTAATTGACTAACGACCTATAAAAATTAATCTGAGGAGAATGAGAGAGAGCGATAGACTAGGAGAGAGAGGTGAGCCACCACGCCGGCGGCCCTATTCGTTGCAGGGGTGGTCCACCAGGGGGATAAGGGATCCAAACAGGGTGCCACATATTTGGAGGGATGGGGATGATTGGCTTGTCGTGAGTCGGCGACGAAGGAAAGCACAGGGACAAGATTGCAGCGGTTGGGATGATCAGCAAGGGAACTGGCAGCTTGAGGAAAGGGATGACTATGGCAACAGACAATCTAGGTTTAGGGTTTCGACAGACTGGTATGATGATGACTAGAACAGATCATATAGAGGAGCGGTGGTGCACTCAGACTTGGGACCACCACATGAGGGTTTGGTTCGACGGCGAGAGGTTGTTGATGTGGACCACCATCAGTCGCGCGATGCTATTGTAGCTCATGGGAAGGTTGCGCTCGGTTGTACTGGAAAGGGAACAGACCAGAATGAATTTTCACAATATAAACGGTTTGTAACCTTCTATTTTACCAATTTTCCGCCTCAATTATCAAATTTTTATCTGCGAAAAGGTTTCGAGGTTTGTGGTTTGTTGGAGAAGGTGGTAGTACCGAGAGAAAGGAATACCAATGGGGAAGTGTATGGGTTTGTTCGTTTTTCTAAGGTTAGGGACGTCGGTAAATTATTAAAGGCTGTGAATGTTATATGTTTTGGAAATTTTCGTGTATGGGTAAAAGTTGCTCGGTTTGATCGTAGTGTTGCTGATGAGGGGAAGTTTGCGAGGGATGGTGAGGTGGGGAAGTCGAGTGGAGGTAGGGGCGCTGTCGTGGTTGAGAAGAAAGCTGGTGAGGGAGGAAATATTGTGGTTTTGAGGAAAGATGGGAAGAAGCATGTAGATGAGGGAGAAAAAATGATGAGGGTGGGGGAGGTGGTTGTTCAGTGAGGGAGGGTAAGACGAAGGGTGGGCAAGGGAGTAGTGGTAAGGTGGCGGATGTGGTGAGGGAGGTGGGAAAGGTTGTGGTGCCTGTAGTGGAAAAGCAGCAACCGGTTGAAAAGAAGTTGGTTCGAAAGTATAGATCAAACATGAATGACTTAAAATGGGCACGTTCAGGTGTGTTGGTCACTGTGGTTAATGGAGAGGCGATCACGTTGATTCAAAACCGTGTCGAGGATGCTGGCTTTGTGAACTTAGATATTATTCCTTTGGGGGCGGATCGAGTTTTTTTAAAAAGCACTTCAAATAAGGAAACTTTGTCCATCTTAGAAGAAGCAAAAGAATTTTTTGATCTCATTTTCACTAATATGGTTCGGTAGGATAAAGACGTTGTCCCCTTTCGAAGGGGTGCATGGCTCAGACTGTACGGTATTCTGATTCATGCATGGAATGAGAATTTTTTCAAATTGTGTGTGATGGATTGTGAGACTTATCTTCGATTAGACGATACGTCTTTGGACAAAGGAAGATTTGATTATGCTCGAGTTCTGATTTCAACACCATCTTTAGATATTGTTTCATGTGTTGATAATTTACTAATAGATGGTAAATTGGTAGAAATAAAGATTATTGAGGAATGGGGATTTAATATTGGAGAAGTTGCATGTCTTTTTGAAGATGACGAAGATCAAAAGTCTTAGTCAGATAATGTCGAGATTCAAGGTGATCCAAAAACTTGTAAAAATGTGGATACTCTTGCTAACAAACTTGTGAAGGAGATAGAGGAGGATGTTGTGAATTCAGACACTGAGGCAAGGGACGTCGATAGAACGGACGATGTTGTTGAAACATCTATACCTACGACATTGTCAAATTTGGGGTCACAAATTCAACCTGATAAGGGTGTCGACATGGTGACACCGCAGAGTTCTCCTTTGGCTGTGGTGTTGCATCATGTGGTTGATGAAATCGATGAAATTGTGGATGATGGAAATTTGTTACAAGATGAAGGTGTTACAATAGAGGTGAACAATACTGATAGTTACCAAATCGAATGGTGAGATTGGAAAGCAAGATGTGGTTCAGAAAGAGGGTAGTGGACATGTGTCGATTTTGTCTTGCCCCCCTTTTGCAAACAAGTATGTGGTGTCCGATCCGTGGAGTACAGAATGGTTGAAGGATCGGCATAGAGGGCTGGTATTATTTTTACGGCTAAAAGAAAGTCTTTTAAGGCGGGAAAGAGAAAAGTGAACAATATTCTGGAAAGTGGAGTTGGTTCTAAACGTAGGAAAATCGGTGGGGAACTGCGTCATTCAGTTCATACTCTTAAAAAGGTGGCGCGTTTATCCAGTAAAGATAGAAATGCAGTGTTGCATACTTTGGAAGAAAAGAGCTCGCAAGAGAAAGAATACAGTTAAATCTCAATCAGGTGGTGATGAAACATCTCAAGGTACTTCTGACGAAGCTTCTTCTAATGCATCATTTAACAAGGAGTGGAATCATTGGGTGGTGTTACATGGGAAGGAAAAGGAAGGTTACAATTTGAAGGGGATGTTCATAATAGGTTTAGTGTTCTTTCTAGATCAAGGAATGGGAAGAGGGAGTCAAAAAAGTGTGAGGTGGGTGAGGGAGGGAGTGCGGCTGGTGAAGGGTGTTAGGTGGTGGGGGGTTGTGGACGGTGGGGTGAGGATGTGTGAGATGCGGTTGTTGTCATGGAATGTGCGGGGGTTAGGTGGGTTGGAGAAGAGAAAGGAAGTTAAGGACTTGGTGAGGGAGAAAGCTCCAATTGTGTTGTGTATCCAAGAAACTAAGATGCAGTTAATAGATGATTTTTTATGCACATTGATTTGGGGGCCATTGAATCATGATTATTCTTATAGTCCGTCTGTTGGGGCATCAGGTGGTTTGTTGACTGTTTGGGATACTTCTGAGGTGGACGTGTGGGCATCGTCTCGAGGGGACCATTTCTTGTTGATTCATGGCAGGTTTATTAAATCGAATGCTGAGTTTTATTTGTTCAATGTGTATGCTCTATGTGATCAGAGAGCTAAGCAGACTTTGTGGACCTCTTTATCTGCGCGCTTGCATACTTTGGGTAACTGTAATGTGTGTTTGTGTGGGGACTTTAATTATATCCGGTCCTTGGAAGAAAGGCGTTTGGTTCGGGGGACTCGGGTGGTAGATGATTGTCCACCTTTTAACGAGTTTATTGATGATTGTGTTTTAGTTGACTTACCTCTAGGAGGTCGAAAGTTCACGTGGTATAAGGGTGATGAGTGTTCGATGAGTAGGTTGGACAGGTTCTTGCTCTCTGAAGAGTGGTGTCTATTATGGCCTAACTGTATTCAGGTGGCTCATTTAAAGGGTCTTTCTGATCATTGCCCTATTTTACTGTCAGTTGATGATCAAAATTAGGGACCGAGACCTCTCCGGTTATTGAAATGTTGGCAGGACATGCCTGGTTACAATACTTTTGTTCGTTATAAATGGAATGGCTTAAGGAAAAATTGAAACTAATCAAAGTGGCTTTGAAGGAATCGCGCAAATCCAATACTCGTAATTTACTAGCGAAAATTGTTGCTTTGAAAGATAAACAGGCGACCTTAGATAGTAAAGGGGAGGAGGCGGAGTTGTCGAAGGAAGAGCTTGGTGAATTTCATGGTATTTCAACGGACATTCATTCCTTGTCCCGTCTTAATACTAGTATCTTTTGGTAACAATCGAGATTGACTTGGCTCCGTGATGGTGATGCAAATTCCAAATTTTTGGCAACAATCGAGATTGACTTGGCTCCGTAGAAGACGTCATAATTCTTTATCTTCGATTATGGTGAATGGGGAGGTGGTGGAGGGTGTTAACCCTGTCCGTCAAGCTGTCTTTATGCATTTTAAAAATCATTTCTTGTCAGATAGAGTGGCGCGGCCTTCAGTGGGTAATTTGCAGTTTCAAAAGCTTTCAGTCATGGAAATGGGTACTTTGACAAAACGTTTTTCCGTGGATGAAGTTAAGGCAACAGTGTGGGATTGTGACAATTTCAAGAGCACGGGTTCAAATGGCATCAACTTTGGGTTCATCAAGAATTTCTGGCATGAGATGAAAGATGGTATCTTGAGGTTTACTTTAGAATTTCACAGGAATGGCAAATTGTCGAAAGGTATAAATTCTAAGTTTATTGCTCTTATTCCTAAAGTTGAGAGTCCTCAGTCATTGAATGATTTTTGACCCATTTCATTGGTGGGGAGTCTTTATAAAATCCTGGCGAAAGTTTTAGCAAACAGGTTGAGACAGGTTATTGGAAGTGTTGTGTCAGAAGTTCAATCCACCTTTGTAAAAAATAGACAAATTCTTGATGGAATCTTGATAGCAAATGAGGTGGTTGATGAGGCTCGAAAATTGAAGAAAGAGCTTTTGTTGTTCAATGTGGATTTTGAAAAGGCGTATGACTCCGTAGAATTGGGGTATCTTGATGAGGTTATGGGTAGTATGTCTTTCCGACCTTATGGAGAAAATGGACTAAAGAGTGTGTTTGCACCGCTACTGAATCAGTGTTAGTCAATGGCAGTCCTACTGACGAATTCCATCTTGAACGAGGTTTACGTCAGGGTGACCCTCTATCGCCTTTTTTGTTCTAATTAGCAGCATAAGGATTTAATGTATTGAGGAAATCCTTGGTTGAAACAGGTACCTTTACAGGGTACAGGGTGGGTGGCGCTAACTCTATGGTGGTGTCACATTTACAATTCGCTGATGATACACTCTATTGGTAACAAAAGTTGGGCTAATGTTCGTGCAATGAGGGCTGACTTAGTTTTGTTTGAGGATATGTCTGGTTTGAAAGTAAATTTTCATAAAAGCTCTTTGGTTGGGGTGAATATCAATACTTCTTGGTTGTCTGAAGAGGCTACTGTGTTAGGTTTCAAAGTGGGTAAAGTGTCGTTCCTCTATTTGGGTCTTCCAGTTGGAGGCGATCCGCGCTGGTTATTATTTTGAGAGCCTGTTGTTAATCGAATTAAAGCTAGATTGTATGGTTGTCATAGTCGGTTCCTTTCCTTTGGTGGTCGTTTGATCCTTCTCAAATCCGTCCTAACTGCACTTCCTGTCTATGCTCTTTCCTTTTTCAAAGCTCTGTCAGGTATAATCTCTTCAATTGAATCTTTGTTAAATAATTTTTTTTGGGGAGGGAGTGAGGATAAAATAAAAATTTCTTGGATTGGTTGGAGTTTTATATGTTTGAGGAAGTAGTACGGAGGGTTAGGTGTTCGGAGGTTGAGGGATTTTAATTCTGCTTTGTTAGGAAAATGGTGTTGGAGGTTGTTAGTAACGAAAGATGGGTTGTGGCGTAAGGTGTTGGTGGCTAGGTATGGTGTGGAGGATGGGGGTTTGGAGGATGGGGGCCGGAGTTGCTCTTCTTGGTGGCGGGAGATAGTGAGGATTAGAGATAGGATAGGTAAGGGTGAGGAGGGTTGGTTTGCTTCGTGTGTTAGGAGACAGGTGGGAGACGGTGCTGATACTGATTTTTGGTGTGATTGGTTGTGTGGTAATGTTCCGTTTTGTGTGCGTTTTAGACGGCTGCTTGAGTTGGCTGTCAACAAAGTCGTCACGGTACGGGACATGTTCCAGATGGGTTTTGAGGTTAGTGGGGGGTGTGGTAGTGGCGTCGCCGTTTGTGGGTGTGGGAGGAAGAGTTGGTAGAGGAGTGTAGGGAACTATTACTCATAGTTACATTGCGGGATTCTTCTTCTAACAGGTAGCTTTGGTTACCGGATCTAGTTGGTGGGTACATGGTCCGTGGTGTGTATGACTTGTGGGCAACGTAGGATCAACCCATTTTACATCAAAATTTGGAGTTGATATGGCATAAACAAGTTCCTCTGAAAGTTTCTATCTTTGTTTGGCGTCTGATGAGGGATCGGTTACCTACTAAAGAAAATTTGGCAAGCCGTGGGGTTTTATCTTTGGAGGCGCGGTCGTGCATAGATGGGTGTGGGCATGTAGAGGATGTGAATCATTTGTTCCTGTCTTGTCCGTATTTTGGAGCGTTGTGGCCGTTGGTTCGGGCTTGGCTTGGTGTTGTTGGGGTCGAATCTCAGTTTATTTCAGACAATTTCTTGCAATTTATTAATTATGTAGGTGGTTTGAGATCGCGATGCTCGTTTTTTTACCTTATATAGCTCCTGTGTATTTGGGTTTTGTGGAATGAGCGGAATGATAGAGTTTTCAGGAATAAACAAAGCTGTCTACCGCATATGTTATATAAAGTAAAATCATATTCCTTGTGGTGGTTGAAAGCTAGTAATGCTATTTTTAGCTTTGGTACTCATAATTGGTGGTCGAACCCGCTCTTATGTATGGGTATCAACTGACTGTTTTGTATTTTGACTAGATTGTGTTTCTTTCCGTGATTGCTATGGCACACCTTATGCTGCAACAATTACGTTTTCGGTGTTAATATATTCCATTTTTGTTTGTTAAAAAAAAATTGACTAACTCCTATTATTAAAAGTAAAAAATAAAAAACAATAATAAATGGCTAACGGCCAAATTGAATTAATTATGATTTGACTTTGGTCGTTTCAATGATTGGACCATTTTGATAGGTGAAATACTATGAAGCCCAGATACATGATACGATACGGCATCGATATGTCGTTATGGAAAAATTTTAAAATTCAAAATACGATACAACTGAGATACTTCAATAAAAAATTAAATTTAAACTACATATTAAAACTCAAAATACAAAATATGGACTAAAACTCAAAAGCAAAAAAATTGGCGCAAAACCTAGACAAAACAGACATAGAAAAACGATAAGGCACAACAATGAAATTGTCTTCACACAACAATCAACAATAGCATCGTTCTTAAACAAACAAAGAGACACAAAACAGACGGCGGCAACAATAGCAATATAAATGCAAGTAATATTGATAATAAAGAAAGCTATAATTAGTCAATTACATATATGATATATCCTAAATAGAAAACATCATTACTTAGTCAATTACATGTATACCAAATATAATAGAAACATCAAGTAGCCCGCACATATCAGTTTTTCACCGCCTATCGCTTGTATCCTAGATGTATATGAAAAATATTGGATAATTGTTTTTTAAAAAAATAAAATTTAATCTTCGGACACTCTCCTGATACGTATCGGGAAGTATCAGGCAGGTGTCGGTGCAAGATACACATGGGATACGGTACGTCATCCATTTTGAAGTATCTCAGCTTCATAGGTGAAATACAATTGATTGATACTTTATCTGGTTATTATTATAAGTAAAATATATGTTCTTTAGATCTGTTGAATGGTGTATTTGTTTTATAATATATATACATCAATTTCTCTATGAATTTGAAAAACGAATATGTGCTTATAATCGGAGGGACTATTTGAAAAATCAACTGAAACTCTAACGATTGCAGATGTTTGCCTTTCACAAGTATGAGCTTGCAATAATTATGCTCGTGCTCAATAATGAGTATTTGAATGATTTTGTTCTCACTGGTGAACTTATTATTAAACTTAGTATGTAGGGTGTCAAGTACTAAGTATTTTTGGGTGAAAATGGATGGATAGGATTTAGCCAGAGGCCTCCTTTTCATAGCAAATGATTAGGGGTTTCTTGCATAGGTTGAACAGTTATCCCCTATATTATGGGAAGATACTTGTTCCCTAGGTACATGATAATTAGGGTTGAGTAATTAGTTCCTTTCTTGTCCCTCAAACCTCGCCCCCCGCTGATGGAGACTTAAATCCCAAGCCATGTGGCTTTAGTGTTCGTCTTGTGGGCTTTCCTGCTCCCTCAAATCGGGTTCCAGTAGTCATGAGTGTTGGGCTAGGCGACCCATCCAATCCATAACCCCCCCAACTACAAGGCTTATAAAGGTGAAGTTGTTGAATAGTCCTTCCTATAACGGATCAAACAATCCATCCAGTCCATAACCCCAATCACGAGACCTGCAAGTGTGAAATGGTTGAATCCATCGGTGTGAAGTGTTATGGAAGGAGAAAACTGGCATGTGCCTTGTGTTGTACCTTGTAACATCTTATAATAGAAACGTTTTTTATGTGTTTCTTCTTAATTTTGTGAGGTTTGGATTGATGTTGTCCCCTTTCTGTTACGATCGATGTTTGTGAATCTCTATAAATATCAAACTACCCATGTTTATCATTTGTTATTTTTGGTCCTCCCTTAATGTTGGTGTCTTGTGAACCTCTCCTCGAGGTAATTGATCCTATGATTGTCCATTGTTGGCCATTCCAATTGCCCTAGTGCTTCTTTGCTATTTGGATGGCGATATGATGGTCAACAAGGGAACTTTATATGAGTAGTTTTGAGAGTAATATGATTGGAAAAATATGTGCGTGTGTTTGTCTATGTGATGGTATTAGGTTGTTGTCAATTGAAGCATTCCCTTTTTGTGTAGTGATCTTTGACGGAATGAGAGAATGTTAGGTTCATATCTTTATCCATGGCTCCTGGAGTGTGTGTATGGGGCTTGACTTCCATCCTTTTGTATTCATGATTGGTTCGGATATCGGGTTGTTCCCATGCATTAGATAATTTTGTAATGGTTTCTGATAACAATAATCCTCCCTAGGCTGTAAAGTTTTCTTTGTTTGATGATGTCAGTGTTTTTATGTAATCGGTCTACGACAACATTAATGTAAGCAAAGTTGTTTGTCTAGACTCTTTGGAGCAAATTTGTTGTTTATTTTGTTTTATGCGTCCTTATTTGCTGCCAATGTATATCTTATAAGGTTTCATTGGTGGTAATGAGATGTTTCAACATTGATTTTTGATTGCTCGGTGTTTTCCCTAACAAGGGATTTTTTGTTCGTTTGTAAGAATGAACTGTTTGTCATTATTTGCACGGATGTTAGTACTCAACCATTTCTAGGGAGCCGGGTTGATACATTTGATGGTAGATTGATGGTTAACCTAAACGAGGGAGTATGTCGATCCCATTTTGTTTATTCAATGTGGCATACAAGTGGTGCAACCTTCGTTAAAAACTCTTTTTTATGAGAAAAGGGTCGTATGCTTATTAAATCTTTGTCCTTAGATATGGTTATACTTTAGCTCCACTAGTGGCTATTGGTGACGATAACTCAACAATGAAATCTACAAGTGTTGAGACAAAATCCTTATTTGATATTTTAAAGATTACAAACATATTATATTTATTTAATCTTGTTATCTACTAATTCGTTTTGTGAGAATTTGTTTCATGAGAATGTACTAAGAACGTTCTGGCGTATACGAAGAAATTCGAACAGTACATCGAAAGTAAAAAAGTCTGCACAGCAAGTAAGCATGTCAGATTATGATATTACAAGATGTCTCTTGGGCCATTGAAAAAGGGTTCAACCCATTTGGATGCAAAAAGCCCATTAAGGAATAAAATATCTTACTCATGGATAAGAGCACATGGCTAATTAAAGCATGACATCACTAAAGCAAAGGACAATGACATAATCAGCATTGGGCAACAAGTAAACAGCTCATTACAGCTGGTTCTCTCCCTCGCAAGCAAGCTACAGTGCAAGCAAAGCTAGGCAAA
>Ga0315913_1000323_pt1 | contig 39552 bp, 15 predicted proteins | sample MpolsnodulesMG_FD_207736 | JGI IMG/M metagenome (GOLD analysis project Ga0315913, IMG submission 207736) | Medicago polymorpha root nodule microbial communities from Los Angeles, California, United States - small nodules | ecosystem: Host-associated > Plants > Roots > Nodule | place: USA...
TATATATATATATATATCAATATATTTGAGTTTCGCATTTATTATAAATTCATGTACTTTACGTGTAATGTGTTGCATAATGTGCAAAATTTGACGAATTTCAAACAATTGTGAAATGTTAACGCATTATCGGTTTTGTGTAATGTTACCGATTAATTGATAAACTATAAAATGTTGATCTTTGGGATTGCTAGATGTTGTTGTTTCGGTTTGATTTCATGCGGAATTGCCGTTTAAAATTACAGGTACAAACAGGCCAAAATGGCTGGAAAAACCAATGCAAACTGCACTGGTTCTGTTTACTGGTGTGAACGGCAGTTAACTGCCGCTGGCTTTAGCGGTAGTTAACTATTGTTGGTTCCTTGGACGGCAGTTAACTGCCGTTGAGGGCTTTTAGGTAATTTTAATGTGTCATTGTGAACTTTTCATTGTCAGAAAAGCAATCTTCATCCGCTTTGACAGCTCTTGCAAAATTGCTATAGAAAAAATAAGTTTTATTTATGTTTTGGTCATCAAGCTGAAATCAGAACCAAGAAAGTAGGAGGCTTTTCTTATAACTTTTTGAAGAAAGGCAACCTTCATCTTAGCAACTCAACCAACCATACATACAGAACTTAAAACATTCTTCTGAACAGTTGAAGCAATAGCAATGTTAGAGCAAGAGGATTTCTGCTACACAAACAAGTTCACAAAATTAAAACAGTTCACTCTACATGTCTCCATCCCAATCCCTAAACAGTTCACTGTATGTTGTGACTATCTAAGCAGTAAAGACAGACAACTAATTCAGTTCGCAACTCTCTACATTGGTCTTAATCTAAATAAAAAGCTGTAACAGTTCACTGTAAGTTGTGACTGCCACACTCTGATTGACTGTCATTAGTGTTCCTGCGGAAGACTTATGAATAAGTCAGCTAAGAGCGTAGTCTTTTCCAAAACTCCAAGACAAAGAAAAAGTAATCAATCCTGTTGAATAACATTCTGGTAACTTGGTAAGGTAAACTGCACGGCTCGGACCATTAGTAGACAACTACCAGAACAGGATATATGAGAACCTAGAACTAAAAACTGCAAGGACTAAATTTTGTCACATCTACCTTTAAATATTCCATCTCTATTTGATATTGAACTTAGCTTGTTTGAATGCCCACATGTTACCTGAGAAATACAAATAAAACAATTAGGAAAAAATAAATGTCATATTTTCGTATGATATGCAAAAAGGTAAGTGAAAGTGGTCTAACCTTTTATACAGAGCTTTTACGTCTTCCCCTAACAACGGGCTCTCAAGAAATAGATCACCGCATTCTTTCACATCAAGTGTTTCAACTTCAAATGCGCGGTCACCACAATATTCATTCCATTCAAACCACATTTTTGAAATTAATTCCTTCTTGAAACAAGTATGGTGATCTTCCTCTTCTGGAGAATCAGCAGCTATCAAACGATACACAAAGACTTTCTTTTTCTGTCCTGGCCGAAAAGCACGGCCAATAGCTTGACGAGTAACAGATGGGTTGAGATGAACATCCAAGATGATGACACGGGATGCCCCAACCAATGAAATCCCTTCACCACATGCTTTGATTGAGCCAAAAAATATTTTTGCCTCGGGTGAATTGTTAAACTTATCCATTGAAAACTCTCTTTGTTCAGCGGAAGATTCTCCTGAAATCACAAAGATTTCTTTTCCGAGACTCCAACCCTTCCACTTCATGGCTAACCTTTCCAAATATTTCAAAGGCAATAGATATTGACTGAACACCAGAAGTTTTTCCCCAGCTGATTCACATAGGTTCAGCATATTGCGAAAGAACTTTGATTTGACTCCATCTCTCATATCAAGGTCTGCTATAAAATCATCCATGATATGATCAGATATAGAATTTTCATCACATTTCTCTGCAATTGGCTTCAACTTTGGGTGCAGATACACTGCACTGCCTACAGAAGAAAATTTGAACTTCCTAATATACATCTTCTTTGCTTTCTCAACTTCAATCTTCTGTCTGGGCGTAAGTTTGAGCACCACAGTGAAATCTACCAGGCCAGGAAGCTCGTCAAGAAAATCGCCTTTGTAGTAGTGAAGAACTTTACTGGTCATCTCACGCAAATCATGAATTACAGCAACTTTCCTTTTAAAATCTGGGTCCTTCTGTAATGTATTCTCAACCAAATCGTCAAAGCGTTTCACGCTAGGTATATGGACCCTAGCCTGAATGCGTCGGACGATAGGCTTAGATGTTTCCATCTTTAGAAACTTCGGCCTCACAAGATTGAGAACATTGAAAACCTCCCTGACATGATTTTGATAGAGAGTTCCAGACAATACAACTTTCCTAGGTGTTTGTACTTTGGCAAGAGACTGTACCATATCTGTATTCTCATTTCTTGGAGTGTGTCCCTCATCTAAAATGAGAATCGAGGGAACTTTAAGCAATATCTCTTGGCATGATATTGATGCATTGTTATTACTATTATCACACACAATGGAAGAAAACTGTTTGTATCCTAAGAAAAGGATACTTTTGTTATTCATCCATTGTTTTAGCACCTCCAGCTGCTGAGATCTGCTGTCAGCCTTCACAGTGTATAGATCATAGAGCGGTATATCTTCCACTTGCCACGTTTGAAACTCTTTCTTCCAAGTCGACAATATTCCCTTGGGAAGCACCACTAGAGGTCGAGCATTAGGATACTTTCCTAGAAAACTTTGCATGAAACTGATAATCATGAAAGTCTTTCCTGATCCTGGAGCATGAGCCAGGATGCATCCCCCGGGATGGTCTCCTACCAAGTTTCTGACAAGAAAGTTGAATCCTTCAACTTGGTGCGGTTTCATTTGATTTGCATGTCGAGGATGGGCTGATATATCAGTTGCCAAGAATTCTTCTTCGGCAATCTTCACTCCAAAGGCATCAACTTTTTCTTTGGTATTCGAAGAATCAGATATATAAGTCCTGGTGCTCCTTTTAACCTTCAACAAAATTGATACGGTAATAAATAACAATAACAATAAATCAGTTGTACACATTTGCTAGCCCCAATTACAAGTATCACAAACATTAGTCCAGGACATATATGATGAGAATTATGAAAAAATTGCTTTTCAAAGCAATTGAACACATGCCATAATATGTCCTAATGTGCTATTATATTATTTTGGTTGGGTAAGAGGTTCCTGAATGTTTTACAAAATTTAATCAAATCAAATAAAACCACCACATTTCCCACAACAGAGGAGATTATTTAACACATCATGTATCTAAATTCTAACTGTTTCACTCTTCATATTATTATGCCTTCTTGAAATATTCAACCTATGCATCTAATTTTAAGACACATACTTTAAAACTCAACTCATGCATTTGCGATGTTCTTAGAAGATTTATGACCAAAAAAACATTCGTGCATAGACAAGTGTCTAACCTTGTATTGAAACTCAAATATGGTTTCAATTCCTCTATCAATAACCCCACAAACACGACAAACATATCCAAGATCGTCTTTTAGAACAAAAGAATGATCACAGTCAGCATCTTCTTCCTCTTCTTCTTCGGGCGGAGGATCTGCAGAAACATCCTAGTAGGAGTACAATTAAACTAAATTAATCCCAAAAGAACTCTAAGAGATACTATGACGAGTAAAATTCGAAGTTCAAAAAAAATGATCAATAAGATAAAGAAAAATGATAAAAAAGCAAAGAACAGCAAATGCAAATTCACATATCTCAGGTTTTAGTAATAGAAACAACACTCCAAATGCTCTTAGAGTTAAATTACCAAGATATGTATATAAGTTATTTTCTTGAGCAGAGAACAAAAGCTTACTAACAATGTAAAATTTGACAGAAGCTTTACAATTAACATGCATATAACAAGCATAACAGAGAGAAAGAAAGGCTGAATGAAAGAGCAAAATAATCAAACATCATAATTCAGAAGATTGCAAGACATGAGATCACATGCAATATGCATTGTATTAACTACAGTATGATCAGCAGCATATATACCTACATATACCCTATACTAATAAAGCTTATAGAAATACAGACCATTTTCAGTGAACACTAACAAAATTAATTAGTCCGCTTTATAAATCAAAAGATATTCATGTTAATTAGTAACAACCCCATCGAAAGAAGGAATCAGTGTCACAATTCTTTACATATCAATTCATACCCCCACAAAATAGTCCATTTTTCCATTTCCCCCTTATCTTCACAAGGAAGATGAGTTGTCTCAGAATCCTTAAAAGATAACTATTAAGGAAGTACTGCAGATGACATATTATGAAACAATGACCCAAATGAGTAGGGGAAAAATCTACTTGAGAAGACAAAGATAGTTGTTATAATTGAAAAGTCAAATAAAAAAATGTAACCGCACTTTAGAAGTTTCTATTGCCATTGACATCTCCCTCCAAATATCTTCTAGCCCGTCATCTTCAGCATCAACTGCATTATCTTCTTCCTCTTGTACACCAAGATAAACACCTTTATCTATCCTTGGGTTATCTTTAGAGGGCAGTTTTTTTTCAGATTTTCGATCCGCACTTTCTCCATAGTATGCATTAGGAGGCAGAATTGTTTCAAATTTTAGATCTGAACTTTCTCCATGGTAAGCATTGGGAGGATGATATCCCTGTAAAGAATTGTTGCACAGAGAATAGGAAAGAATGTTAGTGAAACAACAATAATAATATTCCTTTTCCCATTTTGGGGTCGGCTAGATACAACAACAACAAAGCCTTATCCCACTAAGTGAGGTCTGCTAGATAGAATGAAAAATCAAAAAATATCTTAATGCTGTGTGTCAATTAAACAAATTGCATTGTAAAAGAAAGACATGAATCTTCTCAAGAAAAGCAGCTACGAATTTTAATCCTAATACACAAAATCTTACAAAGGAATCTACTTTTATGAGCATCTAATGATCCCTATGGAAAAAGTTCATCAATATGTTCTGAAAATTAAATGGAAACCTTGTATATCATTCGTCTTTCAACAACTATGGCGTGTTCCATAGCATCTGATAGAACCCCGAAATTTGAAAGTGACACTGTATTTATTTAACTGGATAATAGTGAGCTCAAAGCCCTTACAAAGATGAAAAACAGAAAATTGAAAGGATTAACCAGAGTTCAGAGAACTCCTACCAGAGCTAAGCTCCTAGACCAGAGAGAACTTCTCTCTTAAAACAACCCTTAGCAACTTCCTGAATACCTTACCTCTAGACTCCCCCCTCTTTTATAACTGAAATTCTCTTCTTAATGACTAACCCTCTAGGCTTCCTTCTCTTCAGTAACTGCACTTCTGCCTAAATTCCAATAACTATTATAACTGTTTGTATTCCCACAGCTTCTACAGGCTTCTAGAAGCTGTGCTTGTGTGGATTGTGCCCAACAATTGGGCCAACACATGTACAGGAACTCAGGGTTCTATTAGCATTATAGGAGTAAAGAAAAAAAAAAGAAGGTGGAAATAACATGGCATTTAAATAAATATAAACCCAAACATCCATTATTTTATTTTTCATTTTCAACTTTATAATTTACATAAATACAAAGCAACAAGGTACCAGAAATTGTATATTGCAATGGAAGATTCAAGTTTAGCAAAACAGCAAATGATTTTGGAACTGGGACACTTAAGACAAAAGGTGCAACATTTAGGTTAAGAAAAAAAAAACAATCAAGAAAAAGATAAAAATTCAAGACGGGTCATTGTGAATTTAAAAAAATCTTGTGCCACAAATGATAAAATGAAATACGTTAGTTCAGTCAAATGACCCCAGAAGGGATATACAACCCAAATGAAGGCATATTTTTAAGGATTACAAAAGCAGGGCAAAGCATATTCCAAAAAATTATATATTCCAAAAATAAAAGCAGGGCAAAGCTTACAATCATTTTTAATGCAGGAGACTGCCGTTTTGGCAAAACAACTTCATGATACGCATGAAAAGACTTCTGATCCCTATCATCCTCCTCATCTGAATCAATTATAACAACAGGGCATGGTGCCGCAGGAACATCCTTTTCTCTTTTTGGTGCCCCAACATCCCTTTGAATTTGTTTGTCATCCAAATCTATGACATTTTGATCTGAGTGGTGACTTTTTTCATCCTGATCTGTCACCACTTTCAAGAATCGATCAATGAGGGTAGGATATTTAGCAAAGTAGGGGCCTAATACTTGCATTTTTCGGGTTATAAGGGCATCAATATCCTTTGTCACACTACCATATTCTCCACCCTCTAAACTATTTAAAACTTCTGTGATTGCATACGGATTACTGTAATCAACAACCTTAGCTTGTGCTGAACATGGCAAACCATCACTTGATAACTTAAGTTTTTTGCATCCTTCCTCAGATGAAATTCCTGGAGAAAATGAAATGGATTAGAATTGACATGATACAAACGCCCATTAAGGCATATTTTGCTTCAGATAAACTAAAAAACTAAACAATTAGAAATCAATTAATAAGTACATATAAACTAAAGGCATCTACTTTAGACAAAATCAAGTATTAGGCCCCTACTTTATTAATGGAATAGGAGACATAAACGATACTTATAAACTAAAGGCATCTCTTTCAAGTGTTATATATTGAATGGGAATATTGTGCAACTCCACATGTTCCAACATGTGCATCTGTGCATTCATCCTAAGGAAGCTAATTACAAGTACAAACAAGAGAAAATATTCTAAAGGCTTATATAATTCAATTGGACTAAAACTTAAACATGACGCTACCAAGGACAACACCGGTTTTCAACTCCATTCAGCAGCTCATCAATCCAAATAAATGTTTCAATAAATAAATAAAAAATAAAGGGGTTTGAACCCGCCATTTTTTGTGTTTTTAGCAGGAAGGTCAGGATATGAGAACAATTAGGTCCCCATAGAATCAAATCAAAGTGGTATACACCCAAAGCCATCATTCCATAACACAGGATTCTCAGCCCCTCCCCCTCCAATTCAAGCACTGGAGGATTTTCAATGTCATTTTTTTCCTTAAATTCTAAAAATTTTAAATTAGTGAATACATATTTGTTTATAATAAAAAAATTATCCCGTCATTCAGTTCCCATTTTCCCCCTAAAACCCTCCTTCTAAACAAGTGGATTGCTTCGTGCATATTCTTTCACTTCTCAGCCTAGAAAGTGAAAACCCCTCGGTTCACCTGAAACTGACTTGAGTCATTTTGTCTTTGGAGGCACGTTACCACTACCTCCAACCGTCATGCATGTATAAAGGAGTGGACTGAAAGGTCAGGCAGTAACAAAAAGGGTTCCCATCACATCTCAAAAAACAAAAGGGTTACGAATACAATTAACACATAACTACATACAGGCAATTTTTCTGACCAAAACATAGACCGTATAACATGATGATAATAATATAAAAGGCCTGTTTGGATTGGCTTACTTGAGTTTATCTACTGGCATAAGTTTTGAGGCTGTTTGGGAGAACTTTTGAAAACAAATTATGACATTTTCATAAGCTTTTTCCGGTTTATATTCATAATTTTTCTGAGATAACTTATGAAAACAGATTATAGCATACTCCCACCAGTTCCAATTATAAGCAACAAACAAACATTTTTTAGATTCATTGAATAACTAATGTATCTGGTCTGTCATATAGACCAAATACATCGGTTAATCAATGAACCTAAAAAGTGAAATATTGCTTATAATTGAGACCGAAGGGAGTAAACAAAAACAATTTAACTTCATTTTATCATTTGCTACAAAAAAATAGGTTATGTAAGCATATACATAAGATATGCGCTTGTGCTATAAACTGCAAATAAGGTGTTCATTAAAACAGGGCCAAAATACATATGAAATCACATAATCTTTTCAAGAAAGAAAAAAAATGAAATACAGCAACAACCATGCCTTATCCACTAAATGGTCTCGACTACATGGATCAAACAACGCTATTATGTTATATCATATACCATATTTTAATCCAACTCATTTATGGTAAAAAAATGAAATCACATAAAAAATATGGGTCCATCATGCATGAACACTGGCGATTCAACTCAAAAGCTCAAACCCATAGTCAATTTACATTAAAAAAAAAAAGTTGATTTTCATGAAAAAAATAAATAAAAACAATTAAAAATTTACAACACAATTAACAAATACATGAAAATACAAACAAAAATTCAGCTGAAAAAAAAAACAATGATGATCAATAGTTATGGTACAGTTCAAGTAAAAATAATTAAAATTAAAATTGCGAGTGAAGAAATGAAGAATGGTATACCATCTGGAGCTGAGCGTTTAGCTGGTAACAACTGAAGCGATAATTCCATTGATCACACTATGCGAAAACTGCAAAATGATAGAAATTCAAGAATGAAAAAACGATAGAAAGAGAAAATAAATGATAAATGGTTGATTTTAGGTTCAGAAGAGAGAATGCATGTTACCGATTGTGAAATTAGAGTTTGAGAATTGAGAGCGAGTGAGATTGAGTGAAGATTTTGGTTTTTTTCCTTGTTCGTTGGAAATGGTAGTGGTTAAATAGTGTTGAGTTTGAGTGATTGTGTGTTAGTACCTGTTTGGTATTGCGTTTTTAACCCATAGACTTCACGTTGATTCTAGCATTTTGCATTATGTTTGGTTGTCTTTTCTAAAAGTGATTCTAGGTGAAAGCTCAAATTTGGAGCTTTTGCGGCAATTGTAATCGATTTTATCTATTTACCACAACTGCCCTCCTTAGGCTTATATTCCCCGAAATATGTTGCTCTCTGATTTTTTGACTAGGTGGGGTGGTTTGGATATGTTTTGAAGCAAAAACTCATTCGATTTAAAGATAAAATTATATGCGATTCGGTTCAGCTTTGGATGATTAGTTTTAAAAAACCGATCCAATCCGATCCTAATTAATGCGGTTTAATTTGGATCGGCTTTTGAATGTCCAAATTACAAATTGTAGCTTTTTTTTTATTAATAAAAATATGATAAAATGATAGGTTCGATACAAAATATAGGATATGATTTATAAAAAAATAATAGTGTGGAATAATAATGATTGATTATCTTCAAAACATACGAAAAAGAAACAAAATTGATTAAATTAAACTCATACATGGTATTAAAAGAATTAAAAAGAAAAAATAATAGCTTAATATAATATATTCTAATTAAAAAAATGGAAATATATATTAAAATATTTGTATGCGGTTTGGTTTGGTTTGGTTTTGAAAAATCAATCCAAAATCCAATCTAATTCAAGCGGTTTTCACAAAATGTCATCGAAACATATCCAATAATATTCGATTTTGTGCGGTTTTTGGTTTTTATGGATCCGTTTGCGGTTTTAATTTGGATCGATTTGGATTTGAACACCCCTAATGTCAGTTGAATAATTTGTTTAGCGCATGATTCTTCCATTATATTGTAAATTGTATTAGAGTATGTTTTCTTTTACGGTGGATAATATAATTGTTTGATCTTGAATTTTTCACATTGAAAAATCTTATATTATATTAAAAACTCATACATTAATATTATTTTAAAATGATTTTGTGAACCAATAAATATTCATTTATGATTTTAGATAGGTTTGAAATAATTTTATATACAATTGAAAGGATAATTTGATCATTACACATTCAAAATCAATTTTGATTCAAACTAACTAAACAACATCAACTTATAAGAATCACTTTTAACTTAGTATATCGAAACATAAATCAATTCATATCAAACTCACTTTTAACCAAAATCAATTCTCTTAAACTCAATTCTATCAATTCTCACCATGTGTTTGATTGTTGTTTTCTTATTGATTGATGTGTTTGTGATGATTGATTGCCTCTAGACTAATCTATATTTTGTTAGATAATATCCGGAAATTAGTCACTTTAGTCCATGAATGCAGAGAAATTGCAATACAGTCCATGAATGTAGACTTTGTTGGTCAATTTCAGGGACTAAATTGACTGACAAAGTCTACATTCAAGGACTAAATTGACTAACAGAGTCTACATTCAGGGACTATTTTGCAATTTTTCTGCATTTAGGGACTAAAGTGACGACTCATTTCCTATTCAAGGACTAAAGTGATTGATCTCCCGATAATGATCTTGCTATTATTGAAGATGACAGTTGGAGTAGGTGTGATGCGGTGAAGTGCGGTTGAATGTGGTTGTAGCGGGTGGTGAAATGGCGTCATTTTGCCTTAAAAAAAAAATTGGCAGGAAAGATTGTACATGTATCATTTCAACGAACATAAATCTATTTGATATTCTCTATTTTTCGCTAACCAGAGTCGTAAGCAAAATGGTGTGTTAAATAATATGGAAAAAACAGTTTCGCGAGTTAAAGATCAATCATAAAGGTTTCGAGAATGACGACAATTGTGTCTGCAAGGGTTTTGAGACAAGAGGAAGCCCTTCTCAGCCATAGCACAAAGAAATGACGACAATTCTACGTATAGAGACATACTAATGAAGTAACATGAGATATATTGCTAAGGAAGTTGAAGAACCATTGATGCATCTCAATATGGAAAATATGCAAGAGGTGAAAGCAATTGATAACGTCTTACATGTCAGTCTTTGGGCGAAAGATTTGACATTTGGTCGATGTCATTCAAAAACAATGGTGGTGACTATTTTGGGTATAAAAAATTTATATTTTGAGTTTTGGAGAACAAGTTTCAACGTAGTTGGACAAAGAACAAAAAATTCAAATCATTGGTGTGCATGATGGTTGATTCTTAACAACTAGGACAACTGTAATCATTCACTGTCTAAAGGTGTGTAGATGATTGCATATCATTATCTGATCATTCAACGATGGAGTCCATTATTTCTGTTTAACCCAAAGTTTATCGTAAGGCGTCAGTTTGGTTTGTATCCCTGGGCTACCTATTGAGCTTTATAATAATTTATTTTCTTGAGGCAAATATATATTATTATGGGGACTTTTCCTCAAGATGGATAGGTTAACATCTATTCACTCTGGGGAAAGTTTGCTTGTGTCTGTGTGGAGCTCAATTTGGAGAAGCCATTGTCAACTCATATTACTATTAGAGTTTATCCTCTTTATCTTGTATATGAAGGGCTTCAATATGTATGTTTATAGTGTGGAAAATGTTGTCATAAACTTGAGCAATGTAGAGACATGTTAAGAGGAGGCTAGAACGCAGCAAGTGAAAGAAAATGAATGTGCAAATATATATAATGAGGTGACAAAGTCAACACAACCACAAAATGCAGGATTTGAATAGAGTTGTAAAGAGGGAGTGTCAAGCCTTAATCTACTCAAGGAACTAGCCACAACATAAGATCACGCCAACTTCAGACAATTCATAATTATTCAACTTAAGTCAAGGATAAAATCTCACAAAAATAATGACAATGTGATAATAATATAAAAAAAATCATGTGGCAAATCCAGCAAATCATGTTGCATAAAAAACAAAATAAATAATATTAATCACGTATAGTTACATGAAAATAATGGTGTACAAGAGAAATAGCAAAAAAAAAAATACCCCTCCCACTAAAGGAAAAAAGATAACTCTTCCACTAAAGGTATGTTTGGTTCGAGTTCGGGTATGCTTCATTTACCTCATGCTCCATTTAGTCCATTTAAGTCATGGATGCACGACACGTGGCAAATAAATATCCAAGGGTTGAGATTAAAATTGAGGATTGCATATTTGTTAAAAGGAAAAACACGCTCATGCTCCCCTTTCTGTGCAATACGCTTCTTCTTTCTATTTGTGTGGTTTTAGGTCATATTTCTTCTTGCATTTTTATGAAGTGATTATTGAATTAAGTTGATCTTCGTGCTCCATTAATTATGATTATTTTGAATATGTGAAAAGTGATATAATCATGTTGTTGTTGCATGAAAACCTATGTTTGGTTGTGATAAATTGAGGTTTGAGTGTTTTTAGCTTATTTGACTGAAATTCACGAGGTTGTTGTTGAATTATGTCAAATTCATGTTCTATCTTCTTTCTATCTCATTGAGTATGAAATTAAACAACGGTATAAAAGATACATAATATTTATTTAGAATAACGCCATTCCATCAAGACTTGTTGGTTAAATTTCCCATGAACTCCACATCATATACTCCATCCAATTTCAAATACTAAAATAAATGTCTCCCTCAATTTTAAAAAATCCATAATATTTTTTTAATAAAAAATAAACTAAAATCTTCTTCTCTCAATCTCATCCACACTTTTCTCTTATCTATTCTTCCATGATATCCTTCACGTTCTTCTATGTTGTTCAATTTTCTTATTTTTGTTTTTCAGTTAGTCTATCTTTTAACTCCTTGCAAATAATTCATGAAGGATTCATGTGAGGATATAAAATATATAATACTTAGAATAGTTAAGAATTAGTAAGTTAGTAGGTAAGTTGGTTTTTTTTAATGGTACAAAGATGTTGAAAGATAAGATATAAAAGATTTACAATCCATGCACAAATACACACAAGGCTACCTCAAAAATGCAGGCTTCTTTGAAGCTAGATAATTCTCTAATCAGAAAATTTAATTATTCAAAGTTATCATCTCCTCATCCAAACGAGGACCATTTAAAGGCTTTATAAGAATAACATCATAACTCCGCAGTTAAGCGTGCTTGGGCGAGAGTAGTATTAGGATGGGTGACCTCCTAGGAAGTCCTTGTGTTGCACCTCTCCCGCCTTTTTTGTCCTCGTGAGCTTAGCTCAGTTGGTAGGACAATGCATAATATGTGCAAGGTCCGGGGTTCAAACCCCGACCACCACCAAAAAAAGAATAACAAAAATAACAACTCTTAACAACCACCTAAAAAATTTATCAACTTACTAACTAACTCTTATTAACTAATTCCTAAATACTATAAATATCATATATTTCTCACCCTCGTTGATAATGATTTATTCTTGAGTGAAAGTTGATATAGTAAAATCTACTTTACTCTTAAATCCCTAACTAAATGGATATACTCTTGAGTAACACCATCTTTTGCTTTCCTAACTAACTCCAATGCATAACCAAACATACTTAGTAACCATTCGATAATAACGGGTTGATAAACTTGACATGCATGTTGATGATGCAGATTATGCAAACTTTCTTGTCAGTGTCTACTTATAATTTTATTCATTCAACAAAAGTAGATTATATCATGTATACTTTCATTAAGAAGAAAGTGAAAAAATGAATCAGCCAAAGGCAAAAACAGAAAATGGATAACAAAGGGGGAACATGTTCATAAAAGAAGACGAAGATGATGGGAGAGTGTGGACTAGACAATATTATCACATTGAATTCATCTTGATAACTAAGTTATTATAAAGGACTTATGTCTCGTACATCATATAACTTACACTGGCTTTAAAACTCCCTGAACGACAAATACATGATGAATTTTTCATATAGTTATGGAAGTATAAAACTACACTGACATTCTACTATATCAGCTATTATAAACTTTATGAATGACTATTTTGTTACCATATAACAAATCAATATTTTTAAAACAAAACTTAAATAAGGAGGAAACTGTTAAAATATGAGGTTGATCACCCAACAACCTAATCCCATCGAACCTCTCTGTGAAAAGTTCACTCAAAAGGATTCAGTGTTCTTTTCCCATCAACATCAACAAGACCATATTGTAAATCTTCTAAAAATTTAGTGTGCATTGGCTACCAGCGGAGGCATGGCTTCCAATCATCCTCCTTAAGTACTTTCAGTATCTCTTTCACCACAATTTTGCTTCCCTCGTCTGCTAAATCGATACCATCGCTGCATAATTCATTAAAATTTAGAACAAAATTAAAAATACTTTAGATTTATCATTTCCCATCATTATTTTTTACAAGTTATATCAGGTTATAGGACACTAAAAGGGATGTCCTTTAATATATTTTACAAGAAAACATAGTAAGCTACAATATTAAGAGACATTTGACATCAATTTAGTATCCTAACATCATTAAAAGTAACCTTAAAATCGTCTTTCTGACACAAACTGCAAAATCAAACATTGAAAGACAAAATTGATGTCATTTTTCTATCACTTAATAAGTAACAACAACTTAGACTAAATGATTTCCCACCATAAGGGGTTGGTTATATAGATGAACAACACTATATTTGAATAAATAAATTAATATGGATTTCTTTAGAGGACAAAATTGATGCCGCTCTCCAACTTTTATAAACTAAAGTCATATACCTATCTTTTAGGTCCAAATTAAGGTTAATTCCAATCTTTCCATGATCAAAATAGTTTAAAGTTACATATGTGCAAATGCAGTAAGTGGGAAGAGGAGAATAACACATACATCACAACTAATCAGAAGTAACAAATCCAGGTTTAAATAATTAATTGAAAGATTGTATGAGACAATATGCGGTTAGGATGGAAGAATCTAAAAAGAACAAAATACTTGAGAAAAGCTAGTGAAGGATTTGGATATTGAACAATTACATTACAGTATGTCACTTTATATTTTCTGGTATTTGGAAAAATAAAATTGATTAAGAAAGAGGTTAAGAAGCTTACGTAAAACAATCATTCTTCCAGTCATCTATACTTTGCAATGCATTTAAAAGATCAACGATTTTCATACCAAGTTCCTTGCATAGCTTTATACAAGCGTCATAATATTTTCGACATAATTCATTTGTTTTTACCAATTCACTGAAAATTGCACTAATTAAGAAAGGAGAACAAAGATTATGTGATTAACATTTCATTGTGTTATCTGAATACAAGTACATAAATGAAAATGTAAGAGAAAAATGTTTTAGACTACCTGGTGTTTCTGCGCACTTTTTCCTCGTTGACAGGACGACAGCTGAGAATAATGATACATGTCTTTTCAGAGAGGCTCTGGCATTCAATTTTCTCATTAAACTATGAATAGTAGTTTTATATTTCAAATGAAAATGTAATCATAATTGTAAGCAAACTATCATCATGTTTAATATATATTTTTCATCATTATTAAGGAATTACAATATGTTGCAATTTATCGCTGCAACACATCATTTTTCACTATTTATTATTTCCCTCATTCGTTTCACTTGTTACTGTTTTATGAAGACACAATAAAATCACAGGCATATTAATTTGCCTCATTCATGAGTGGAGGGGGGTCAATTATTATCCACGTATTTTACTCAAACATAATCTTCGTTTTATGAATTAACTTTTTTGGATGCTTTGTTTCTTATAAATCTATAAACCATAATGAAAAAAATGAACTCAAGTAAAATCATGTTTCACTATTAAGCACACTATTGTATTGTGCGCAACGAAACAACTTTAGAGAACTAAGGTAATGGAAGATATACGCCAGTACATTGGAAGGTTTAAGATCAAATGATTTACATAATATTTGTCATTGAAGTATCAGATGTGTTTGAAAGTGATGATATCTGTCTCCGATGTTTAGAGAACAATAATGGAGAAAGACATAATGTGATCGATAGAGCAGAAGTACCTCATTATGAACCAAAATCTTTCTCGTATTTGCGATATATTCTTGAAGTGGCACATGAGGGCCTAGACCAGATGAGTGAGGACCAATGAAATCATTGCCTCCAAAATAAACTATCATAAGAGAAGGATGTGTAGCATCATCCTGTGAAGTGAAACAAAAATTATTGTATGATGCAGGCAAGATATTGTTTAAATGCAGTCACATGAAAAATTAAGGTCATATTTGGATAAACAACTTAATTAACCGTTTGTAGCCCTATTTGTGCAACAAACACTTATCATATAAGTGCATGTATAAACTATTCCTATAACAAAAGATAAAATCAAATCAAATATTTTTTAATATGTTATCGCAAAACTTATAGAAACAAGCTGAAATCAGTTTATGGACATGTCATAAGCTTTTTGCATAGATTATCTCAACAGTCTCATAAGTATTGATGTCAGTAGATAAACTTAAATAAGTCAATCCAAACATACCCTAAGAGAGATAATAAGTAAAATATACGGGTTGTATAGTAACATAAACATTTCATTTTTCATGGAGCTAACATTAACCTACACGTACTTAAACAAACATGAGTCAATGTAGAGCTGCTAATCCTATGCATATTTAAAATAAAAATCATATACGATGGTACACTTCTAAACATTATTTGAATAGTATATATGCAACCAATGAGAGATTTGACAATTGTTCGTTATGAGTTTTTGTCTGGCCACCACGCATAGAAAAACGTGATTGGTTAGAGAAAAGTTCCTTAAAATTTTATCTTCAGAAATTAAGCGGACTTTCATTTACATTTCTTTAGAGACCGTGCATCTACCATAAATCATGTTGAACACAAGATACTTCAAAGATCATTCCATCTAAGATGCGATGATGCAATTATTTGTCAAGTGAAAAGTTATGGTTATTTTGAATATGTGAAAAGTGATATAATCATGTTGTTGTTGCATGAAAACCTATGTTTAATTGTGATAAGTTGAAGTTTAAGTGTTTTTAGCTAATTTGAGTAAAATTCATGAAGTTGTTGTTGAATTATGTCAAATTCATGTTCTATCTTCTCTCTATCTCATTGGGTATGAAATTAAATGAGAAACTCATGAAGTTGTTATGTTGATATCATGTTGGATCGAATTGTTGCATTGTTGTGAGTCTTAGGAAAAATTGATGATATTCATGGAAGTTATTGTTTAATTGTGGATTGAGTTTTCATGATTTGAATTGATAAAGTGTTGTTATGATGAAATGAAGAGAATTTGTTGTTGTTGTTGTGTTGTTATTGATAAATTGAAAATGTGAGGAAGTTGTTGTTGTTGTCGTCGTCGTCTCATGCTTAAGAGTGAATTGAACATGCTAAAATTTGATAGAAACCAACTTAAGCCAATTGAACCATTTAAGCTTATGGTTGATATTTAACGAAGTGGTTTAGAGTGGAATTAGGTTGTAATTGGATGAGTTAACACATGATGAAGTTTAAGGTTGAGTTAGCCGCGAAAATGGTCTGAAAATGGCGCCGAAAACTAGTTGACTCGCTTCCAGGTGCAAGGCGCAGGGCGCCTGAGGCAGTCCTTCAGGAGCCTGCTCATGCATCTGTCCCCCGTATTTTATCGTTATCTCACCTCGTAACCCCGATTAACTTGAAATCAATTGCATTCACTTTATTTAATCATTAGGAACAGCCCAAGTGATTTGAAATTAATTTGATATTGAGGAAATATTCATTAAACCCTAAATTAAAGGTAACATAGAGGTTAGTAAGACTAGTAGTAGACTTGTACTTGATTATGTTATGAATTGTGAATTGAATGATGAAAATGACAGTGATGTTGGTGTGTTAAACATGATGATATGATCATATGATTAATTGATGATGATGAGTTGTTGATGTACATATGTATTAATTTGACGATGCAATGATGTGTTGGTGTGGTGATATATTATACAAAGGTGTGAATTATATAATGATGAATTTTTGGTGATGTGCACCGTCGAGTTTATACTTGAAGTCCATGCATTCATAAGTCCTACTTAAAGATGAATATTTAAGATGAGTGATTAATTCGATAGCATGCCTCCGAATTATGATTTAAAGATGACGTGTTTGATGATGAGGGATCAATCGGTAACATAACTCCGACATACAAAACTGTACCACATGCATATAAAGCCGTGTCTAGAACATAACATACACATGAGTCTATGTGAGAGTCGTGATTTTAATACATGATCATATGTGAAGATGTGTGAATGACTATGTGTGTTCATGTGATATTTAGTGATAGAGATGAATTGTGAATGATATATGTTTGATTTGGTGATAAAGTGATAAAGTGAATACTTGTTATATCTTGTGTTGATAATGTGAGAATTAATGTTTCTTGATTGAATAGGAATAAATGTAGTGATGGTAATTTGGGAAATGAATATGTTTATTCAAATGTGATATTTTAAATTCCTAAATGCTATGCTTAAGTTCATATCTTCTTTATGTTGAATGCATATCTTACCCTCCAGTGGCTGTTTGGTTGCCTACATCTCTTGTGGTGTAGATGTGCAGGTTGAAGACGCTTGATCGACATGAGTTCTAGAGGACGGTGTGATGCATAACCTCCTTCTTTGCTTATGCTTTTGGAGTCTTAGTTGTCGTGCTCTAATTAGGTGTCAAGGATTTATTTATTTTGTCTTTGCATTTATGTTTTTGAGAAACCCATGAGTTCTCATAGATGATGTATTTGAGATGTTGAGACGATGAATTTATGTTGTTTTATCTTTTGATTCCGCTGCGACTGTTTTATGATTATGAGAATTTATGACTATTTTGGATTAATGATGAAGTAACATCTTGAACCTTTGTGATTATCTGTTGAATTATTATTAAATATTGTATTAGGGTTTGAGGGTGTTACAGATGGCTATAAAAATAGATCTTGAAAAAACTTATGATATAAGTAGTTGTGATTTCGTCAAAGAAACTTTCAACAACATTAAAATTTCTCAAAGGCTTGTTGACATTATTTGGTGTTGTATTTTAACATAAGAACTTAAATTTCTAGAATGGTGATGTTTTTTAGGAGTTCACCTAGTAAGAGGCATTTGGCAAGGTGATATTTTATCCGTGTATCTCTCTATTCTTTTTATTAAAATGTTTTTCTATTTAAGAAATGATATTTTACTGCCATTTTAAGTCAAATATCTCTTTCATACTCATACCGTGTTCTACTTTTTTTCTTCTCTATATTATTTTTGACCAATAAGAAGAGAGAAAAAGAATGTTATCATAAAACGGTTGTACAAGTATCATTACTCTTAATCTATTTCAACATTTTTTACTAAAAACTAGGAGTGTTCAAAACCAAACCAACTCAATAGAAAATTGCATACACGAAACAACCCAAACCAAAACCGCAAAAAAACACGTTTGATTCGGATGAGTTCGGACCATTTTCGACTAAACCACACAATTGGGTTTGTGGTTTTGATTTTAACAACTAAACCAAAGCAAATTGAATCGCAACATTAGAGACTCAATCAATCCAACACAATATTCATCATGATATGTTTTTATTTCTTTTATTTTGTTTAATGCAACATGATAATGGTAAAATAAGCAGTTTATATTTGATATATACCGTTATTTTGATGTAATGCAACATGTTAATGGTAACCAAAGAATGCTATGTGGAAAAAATTCGTGACATTTTATAATACGGAAAAACACAATGTATCAATGTAAAAATATTATTACTAGTACCAAATCAACACAATTCACATAGAAAATTGTATGTAATTTATCATGTTCTCTCACCGGAACATGAAAGATAAACATTATTAATACTTTCATTTGCGTACTTTCTCACAAAAAACCAGATCAATCCAAACCGTATTGGTTTGATCGATTTTGTTTTAAAAAGTTAATTAAACCAAATTAAATCGCATGTATTTTTCTTTTACAATATTGATGATTTTTAACTTTAAAATCGAACCAAACCGCATTCTGAATGAACCAAACTTGAAGGAAGGAAGTAGTGAGCATTTTTGTTTTTGGCGCTCTTTACCCCTAACAACCCTTTAGATCTTCCCACCCTTACATCAACGGTTCGATTCTCTAAAAAACCATTTTTCTATTTATTTAATTTCATTTTTGAAAATAAATAAATAAAGAAAAACGCAATTTTTTCTCTCAATTTGTTCCCTCTTTCTCTCTCATAAATTTTTCAACGATTCTTTTTCTCCTTCAACTTCTTCTCACTCAACCCTCAATTTCAATGGCTTCTTCCATTATCAAAGTAATTTTTACTCTTTTTCTTCTTCTTCTTATTCACTTTCGTCGTTATGCATGTTTTTAATGTCGTTTTGGGTTTTTTTCAGGATGCAAAAGTTCTCATGGTTGGTGCTGGTGGAATTGGTTGCGAGCTTCTCAAAACTCTCGCTCTCTCTGGTTTCTCTGAAATACACATCGTTAGTTACTTCCTTCTTGCTTATTTTAGGGTTTTTATTTTCATTTTTTTTTTGAAATTTTGAATTTCGTTTTTTTTAGGGTTTTCTGTACTTGGGGTTTTCAGATTTTTAGTAAAGTTTTGAACTTTATGGGTTTTGTCAAATGGGTATTTCCATAATTTCGCGTTTCAGTTTTGTTTTTTTGAATTTTGTAGGTTTTTTTTTTTGTGAGTGAATTGTTAAGTGTGTGAGTGTTGGTTGTGAACTCAGAAGTTATTGAATTGTTTTGTGTTTTTAATTGGAGTGATTAAATTTGTATTTAAATTAGTTGTATTGGTAATATAGTATTTTGATTAATTTCCCTTTTGATCTGATTTATAGTTACTTAGTTCTGATTTGAAACTCTATTGTCTGTTTTAATTCGGAATGGTTTTTTGAGTATTGGATTGTAGGGATTTTGATTTAGTGAGGTTTGGGCAATTTTTGCACAGGAATTGTGTGTTAAGTGTTAGTTGTTTGGGTTTTTACAGTGGGTTGACTTTACTTGCTTTTTTTGGTTATTGGTGTTGGCAATGATGAAAATAGGGTATTTATTACACGTTTGGCTGTGGATTCTTGAGTTTTTAATATCCAAGTTGTAAGATAAGACATATATTTTAATTAAGGGTAGTTTATATTGTGGACGGTGCTGTTATAACCGTATAAGCATATATTAACCTCGTTATGACTGGAAGTTAGTACCAATTATTTAAAAACTGAACCTGACATATATACGGGACTTTTGGTTCATGGTTCAACCGCTTTAAACCGCTCAAACCGGGAAAAAACCACGGCTAAACTGTTCAAATAACCAAACTGCAGACGGTGCTGGTTCATGGTTCGATCGGTTGAACCACCCAAGTTGGTTTTTAAAACATTGGTTAGTACTCTAGGTGATAAGGCTGTGGGGAAATGTAGATCTGGTGAATGCTGGAGGAAGTTGTGACCAGAATAAATTAAAAGACTGCATTTTGTGTATATGGTTTTAAGCTATGTATATGCTTATTTTATTTCCAATGTGCAGATTGACATGGACACTATAGAAGTCAGTAACCTGAACAGACAGTTTTTGTTTCGACAATCCCATGTTGGGCAGTCCAAGGCTAAAGTAAGTTAATATGTTATCTACATTATAGTTAATTGTATAGGTTTTAGAATCACAACCATCTGATTAAGTCTTCAACCAGGTTGCTAGGGATGCTGTTTTAAAGTTCAGGCCCAAGATAAACATTACATCATATCATGCAAATGTCAAAGATCCCGATTTCAATGTGGACTTCTTTAAGCAATTTAATGTTGTTCTAAATGGGCTGGACAATCTAGATGCACGGCGACATGTGAACCGCTTGTGCTTGGCAGCCGATGTTCCTTTAGTTGAAAGTGGAACTACTGGCTTCCTTGGTCAGGTAATTTAAATGTAGTTATTGACTTCTTGGTGAGTTATTATATTCATTCCATATAGATATGTCATTGTAGCAGTATTAAGAAGATTCCTAATGGTGTTTTTTTCCTTCCTGATGGTTATTGTTATTTGCTTTTGCGTATCTTTGTTCATTTAATCATTGATTATCTGATTGTCATTATAAACCTAAAATCTTTTATAAATGTAATTAATCACTGATTTTTGTCTTATGCCTAGATAATCAATCTTCTGAGTGAGAATGCACAATATGTTTCCTTTGACATACTTGAAATCTTCAAAATTTATTTATCACCTGCATTCTTGATTTCTATTCACTCTATTGCAGTATAGTTTACATAGCTAAATTAACTTAATAAAATTATAATTGTTATTGTGTTACTGTATGCATAGTTATTGTTTTCTTTGTAAGTTATATCTATTTCCATGTAGGGGTTGTATTTTAGCAGTATTAAGTAGATTCCGAATGGTGATTTAATCATTTATTATCTGATTGTCATTATAAACCTATATTTGTTAAAATCTGTTATCAATGTAGTTAATCACTGATTTATGTCTAGATAATCGATCTTCTGATTGGTAAAGCAAAATGTTTCCTTTGACATACTTCATGTCTTCAAAATTTATTTATAACCTGAGTTCTTGATCTATATTCACTGATTATCCTCTAAAGTTTCAGGGGACACCCCTTCATACTGTTTCTATGTTACACTTTCTGAAAGTTAATTAATTTAAATCCTTAGTAATTATTTTACATACTATTGACTTGTTCAGGTTTTAGTTTGAGATTTGAGATCGCTTATTTGTTTTTACCTCCTAGTTTTGTTGCCCCAGCTGTCTACTCACCTTGGCAAACATGTCTGCGAAACCTATTTATTACTATCGTTCAAAATATATTATTGATCCCACATGATTTAATTGCAAAATACGTTAGTATGCTTAATTGTTATTAGATACTGGTTGCAGCTTTTCCAATGTTAGTGATATAATTTTGATTGGAAACAGGTTACAGTTCATGTCAAGGGAAAAACAGAGTGCTATGAGTGTCAGCCTAAACCAGCTCCGAAGACATATCCAGTCTGTACTATCACAAGTACCCCATCAAAGGTATGTGTTGGTTTTCTTTATGCACTGAATAACTTTTTCATCACAGAATATATGATGCAATAGGACCGTAGTTCGTACATAGAAATTTTAGGCATGGCCATTTGGATTTTCCTTGAATGTAATCTTTATAATGCCTTGTTATATCTTTGTGGATCATGAATACCAGTAGTCAGTTACAGTCTAACCTATTACCGAAGGCACTCATTAGTTATATCTTAGACAAGTAGATAAGTTTGTGACACAAACAATTGTATTTTGCTTTGTCAAATTGAACATCAACTAGACTTATGAATTCAATTTATACTTCAGAGTAGTGAGTTCTAAGCTTTTGCCTTATCTTTGTTGTCGCAGTTTGTTCACTGTATTGTGTGGGCAAAAGAACTACTATTTTCTAAGTTATTTGGCGACAAAAATCAAGACAATGATTTAAATGTTCGCTCAAGTGATGCTGCCAGCTCATCGAAAAACATAGAGGATATATTTGAGCATAGCAAAGATGAAGACATCGGTCAATATGGAAAGAAAATATTTGATCACGTATTTGGGTATAATATTGAATTAGCTTTGTCCAATGAGGAGACATGGAAAAATCGAAATAGACCTAAACCTATATACAGCAAGGATGTCCTGTCTGATGAATTGGATAAACAGAATGGAAATCTGGACAATGATAATGCTTGTGGCGATGGATTTTCAGTTTCTGCCATGTCATCTTTGGGCATGAAGAACCCACAAGATATCTGGAGTCTTAGAGAAAATTCTAGAGTATTTCTCGAAGCATTGAGACTATTTTTCACGAAAAGAGAAAAGGTTGGTCTGATTTCACACTGATGTGAGAGCATATAATAATAATAATCATACATCTCCCTCCATCTGGAAACTTAACTGGAACCTTTTATTTCTTTTGATGTATCTTTTGAGCAGGATATTGGCAATCTGAGCTTTGATAAAGATGACCAGTTGGCTGTAGAATTTGTTACTGCAGCTGCAAACATACGTGCTGCTTCATTTGGCATACCTCTACATAGTCTTTTTGAAGCTAAAGGAATTGCTGGTAACATTGTGCATGCTGTGGCGACAACAAATGCTGTTATTGCTGGTTTGATTGTCATTGAAGCAATTAAGGTGCTGAAAAATGACATTAAAAGTTACAGGTATATGTGATTCCTCTTCCTCTATCTTAACTGTTTTGTATTGGATGTAGTAATACAGAAGTGATTGTGTTACTGTATGTTTGGGGTTGTAGAGAGCATTGTTAAGTGTCAAACAGTATACCGTGAGGCAAAAACTACCTTCTAGATATTAACAAACTTTTTTGGTGGTGGGGAACAGTTTTTGCAGTATCATCATATTGGTAGTCTTACATGTAAGAAGTTACTCTCAGTTTGCTTGTATTATGCTTTGAATGATCAAAATAGTATCATTAATGTTCACTATATTGCAGTATAGTTAACATAGCTAAATTAAGCTTTAATAAACTTATAATTGAAGTTGTTTACTTAAGGGTTATTTGGATTTTTTTTTATAGGCAATTTAAGTAGCTGGAAGAGTTTATAAAAAAAAAAAAATGATATAAGCTGTCTTCAGCTTACATTCATGATTCATAAGCCTCTCCAGATAGCTTATTATCATAAGCTTGTTACGTTCAGCTTATGCAGAAGTTTATCCTCATTCTCTTTTTGATTTTAGAAACAACTTATACTTGATTGTAGGTTATCAAATAGTTGATAATGTTTCTGCTGCACAGGTTGTAGAATTGTTAGGAATACAGTATTCTGTATTTGGCTCAAGCCTTGAAATAACATTCCTGGTCGATGCTTGTTAAAAAAAAAAAAATCCCTGGTTGTTATTGATTCTCACAAATGGAACATGCCCATGTTTTGCTCGCTGTTTATTCCTACGAGTAGGAGCCGATATCATGTTTTTCCATGGGCGTGGAAGTTACTTTGAAATTCCCATGGCTGTAACTTCGATCTTGCTTCTATCTACCACATTCTTTTCTTATTATGTTGATTTCTTTTAAACTCAATGAATTTATAAAGCTTCTTAAAATTATTAAATGCTAACCAAACATATTTTTAGAATTTTCCCAGGAATAAATTCTGTTCCAAGTATTTGTGAATAGTACTTGTTTTTTCTTTGATTGTTGTCAAGTTTTTCCCGTTGTTTCCCTTGTGATGATTTCCTCTCTGGCGAGTTCTTAGTTTACAAGTTTGTTAACTTCACTCGTAACAATTTTATTCTAATCTTATTTGGACATGTCGCAGAATGACATATTGTCTAGAACATCCAGCAAGAAATACCCTGCTTATGCCAGTGGAGCCATTTGAACCTAACAAATCATGTTATGTTTGTTCTGAGGTATGCCAAATTTTCCCTTCTTGCATCTAGTACTTAAAGTCAATGTAATGAATATGCTAATACTCACCATATTCGTATATGTGGGAAACAGAGTCCTGTATTGCTTGAAATAAACACAAACCGTTCAAAGTTGAAGGATGTTGTCGAAAAGATCATCAAGGCTAAGCTTGGGATGAGCCTTCCACTTGTTATGCATGCTTCAAACCTCCTCTATGAAGCTGGTGATATTGAGGATGACATGGTTGCAATTTATAATGCCAACCTTGAAAAGGTATGTTTCTTGTCTTTTGGTTTGATAATGAGATTACATTTTATTTAACCATTTTAACTATTCTGTTCAGGTCCTAGCTGAGCTTCCTTCTCCTGTAATTGGGGGTACAATGCTTACAGTAGAGGATTTTCAACAGGAATTGAAGTGCAACATTAACATAAAACACAGGTTTGTAGTGTTTCTTTTCTCCCATTTCCCTTTTGCATCTTGAATTATGGTTGTTTTCCAATTCATTCTTAATCCTAATGTTTATTTTTTCCTGTTATTCTGAATTGTTTTCTTTTGTTGGTGACTTTAAATTCAGAGAGGAATTTGATGAAGAGAAAGAACCTGATGGTATGGTTCTCTCAGGATGGACTCAACCAGCCGCAGCTGCAGAAAATGAAGACAAATCTGTTAGCAATGGTGCAAACACCTCAGACGCACCAATAACAGCAGTAGAAAAATCTGAAAATGATGATGATGTTGGTATAATTTCTCCGGTGAAGAAAAGAAAGCTTCCTGATGATTCTGATAAGTCGAATATTGCGGATGACGCAAGGCCTCAAAAGCAGTTGCAAGTAATCGATGATGAAGATGATCTTGTCATGCTCGATGGGAATTTAGATGGGTTTAAAAAGAGAAGAGTGTCATAGTTTTGTGCACGAACTATTAATCCGGTTGAGATCTTGCATTCTAATTTTGTATTTGGTAGAGGTTTGGCGATTCTTTGGCCATAACCGGGTTAGGTATGCTGCTACTAGTTTTCTGATTCGGATAGATACAACCTTTTTTTGTTCTTCCTTGTGCTTTTCTCTGTGGCAGCAAATGTGTATTATTCTTGCTGACTCCTTACAGAGAGGATCACTAATCTTTCTAATTAACTTCACAACACCTGATATTAGTTAACAGAAGTTTTGCAAATTGGGATCTTATTCAATTATTGTCTAAGACGATTTAACAGATTTTGCAAAATGAAATTTTATTCAGTCATTGTCATGTATATTTTTAGCATTTTTTTCTTTCATCTGGTCATTCTCATGAATTCAAAAGGACAACTTTTTATTACCAATCTTTCGTGATTTCAGGATTTGTCAGATGAATAGGTGGAGGATTTAATACAAATGTATTTAATATTTAATTTAATAGATGATTTCTGGCATGACAGATTTGCCTGTGTAAAACTTTGCAGCAATTGAATCATGGTCTTTTATTTATTTTTGTTTGATGTAACTAACTGTCTTTTATTTGAAGCACATCAAAGAAAAGAAAGCGTAACTGTTATTTTTTTACTTTATAAATTTTGATTTTATTTCAACGTTCTTCAGGCTGATATTGGTCCCCAGTCCCACGCTATACACTAGCTTAATGTTATGAACATTTGATTTCTGCACCCACCACCAATTCTGCTTTTATTTAAACTGGGTGATGACGACCCCATCCTTATCCACATTTCTTTTAATTGCCTGTTTGGATCTGTGGCTGAAGCAAAAATTCGTGGATCTAGGTGAAGCTAAGAATTCTAGCTTCTTCAATCCTCATTTTTGAAGCATATATTGTAAACCAAGTATAGGGTTGAATCTCATAACCAATGCTTTTTCAGGAGGAAATATAATATTTGTGTAAATATATTTCTTTTTTGAAAGCATAAATAATCACAACTGTTCTCTATGATTTTTATCAGTCATTTTGTTGGGTGTGGGCCATACTGTTGAGTTGTGTTGTGCATGTTGAGTTTATGTTGGGTGGGTGTGTGCCACATTGTTGATCAAAATGTCAAACATAAAGTATATCATATATCATGTATGCTACTCACTTTTTTTGTTTCCTCAACAACATAGTACATGCATGTGTCCCCACAAACTCATAATGTACATGATACATCCGTCCCTGGTCCTAGTGAATTTCTCACATTGGTATCATGATTTGAATCTAACACTCTTATCAAGTATGAGGTAAATCCTTACCAACCAACCTAATACTGTAATTAGATAGAAGAAAGTCATTTCTTATGACAGATTAATGTTGTGACCTCATAAATAGTTTACTTATGGCACTAGATGCAAATGAAGCAAAGCAAATGCATGAAAATAAAAGAGAAACCATGCACTTTGTGCATTTAGTTTTCAACTTAAGCTTTGGATACTAATGCAATTCTATGAGAATTTTGAAAATGAAAAAATTATTAGACAATTCAACAGTCTTGCATGTCATAAATATATGAAAGATTGAAAATGTTAATTTAGATTTTAACTATCCAGTTAAGTTTAATCAAGGTTTTATATCACATACACAATCTCGAATTTATCATAATTTTTAATATTGCAGAGAATTGTAGTCAAGGTGATACGACCTCACTCGCAATCGTGTGCAGAGTTATACTAAATAATCTTGATATTGGAGACATATGTTTTTTATTTTTATTTTTTTAAAATCATTGATTACAATCTTGATCTATTCATCCTATGTTAATTTTTTTTTTGCAGGTAGCACATAAACATCATCTATATCATATGACCAAATAAGAAAAAGAAGCTATTTTCTTGTCAAATTGCATGGAAATTCAAATTAAGTTTTCCTATACTTGCTTGTCAAAATCACTCCCTAAAATTTACAAAAGAAAATATATTACAAATCAAATTATATAAGACCATATGATTTATGGTACTGAATGCACATATACTTACACACACCAGTCCTTTAACCAGTATTACAAATTTCTACCATCAAACATAATACTCCACAACAGAAAACATCACACACCATTATACATCAAATATTTTTCTCCACATTCATACAAAATTATTATATAACACTTCCTTCACATGATCAACTTTACAGAATTCCATGTGATGGATTTCACCTTCCATTAAGATTACTAAACTGTGCAAACATTGCGGTTCCAGAATGGCCATCAATAGCTTGAACTTCAGCAGGACTATTGTTTACTTCTTGTTGAGGAGGTGTCGGGGGACAATCAGTAACAGAGGGGGGTGTAGTAGGAGGAGCAGGTGAAGTAGGAACAACAACAGCAGCAGATTTAGCCTCATTCTCATCCTCAACTTTCCCTTGTGTAAAAGCTTCTTGAAGCTGCAATGCATATTCCAAATTCCAAAGAACATCTCCCATTGAAGGCCTATCAACACCATGATCAGCCAAACATTTCTCAGCAGCCTCAGCAAATTTCTTCATAGATTCAGGATTAATCGAACCGACAAGAAGAGGGTCAATGATTTTATCAAGCAAACCCTTTCTCTTCCATTGCATAGCCCAATCAGCTAAGTTAACTTGTTCTCTAGGTAACTGAGGGTTAATAGCTGGCCTGGCGCACAATGCCTCAAGCAGGACTACTCCGAACGAGTAAACATCAGACTTTTCGGTCAATTGTTGTCTCCTGAAGTACTCAGGGTCAAGATAACCAAAACTACCTTTCACCGCAGTACTAACGTGACCTTGTCCCATAGGCGCGTCTTTTGAAAGTCCAAAATCGGACACCTTAGCCGTGAAATTCTCATCAAGCAAGATGTTTGTTGTCTTAACGTCGCGATGAATGATTCCTTGTGCCGTACCAGTGTGAAGGTAATGAAGACCTCTTGCCGATCCGATGCAAATATCCAACCTTTGTTTCCAAGATAGTGGTGGCATGTTCTTTCCATAAAGATGATCTCTAAGATGTCCATTAGGCATGTACTCATAAACAAGAATCATTTCTTCATTTTCATCACAATATCCAATCATTGAAACCAAATGTCTATGTCTAAGCTTAGACAACATTTGGATTTCAGTCTGGAATTCATTGATACCTTGTTCTGATTGTGGATTTCCTCTCTTGACAGCAACTTGGACCCCTTCATCAATCACACCTAAATAAACATTACCAAAACCACCAACACCAATAATGTTTTTGGAGTCAAAATTCTTTGTTGCTTCTTGTATTTCTGAAAAGGAGAAAATCCTTCCTAATCCCATTGATGATGAGAAAATGTTGCTTTTCCCTATTGAATTCTTGCTACTCATGAAACTTGTGTCGCCGGCGTGTAAAGGAAGCAACCATGAAGAGAAACTATTCCTCTTTTGCCAATCTTGAGGCCTCTTATGCCACTTGATCACCATAGCACCAAGACCAACAAATGCTCCAAACATCATAGCAAAACCGACCGCTGCAACCGTTCCACGGTTCGAACCGCCAACTCTCCTTCCATCAACACCAAACTCACCATCCAAACTATTAACTGTGTTGCTTATCTTCAAAACCTCAATGCCATTCATAATTGCATTAGCATTTCCACCATTAGCATCTGCAGGACCAATTTGAACACTCAATCCTTGAGTCATCAATGTTGCGTTCACAACAAAATCTTTATAATATGGTGTTGCCAATGCACCATTTATAGCTGATAAATCCAAATTAGGAATTGCAATTTTTCCATTAACATAAACATTGAAGTAAAGTTGATTAAGTCCTTTGCTCACAATGTCACAAAAATGCAACCTAACAAGGTAACTAAAAGAAGTGTCAACATCAAATTTCCATGATACATTGAAATTTGGTAGACTCACATCAGCATTACCCATCTCAGTGGCAGAAGAATAAACAGTTTGTGGTGCAATCAAAGGCGAAATATCCGGACGGTCTTGAGGAAACTTAACAACATTAGTAGCAACAGTAACACTCTTTCCAAGATTCTTATTTGTAAGATAAGGTTCATCAGATTCCCAAATTCTTCCAAGTGTATCATTTGCTGATGTAATTAGAGGTCCTCCATTGTTCAACCTATAAACAGGCTGGAAAGCATAGGCTGTTAATCCGTTAACCGGGGCGACAGGGAAAAGTCCTGAGCCGGTGTCAACGATTAGGTCATCTGGCGCCGAAACAACCTCGATTGCATTGATAAACGCAGCCGAATTCTTCAAAGGAATGAAAGACAACATCAACTGTGGTTCTGTTGCATTGATGAGATACTCTTTGAGGATTGCTTTGTCAGTGTTATTCACATTGAAGCTATGAAGAAGAACAAAAGTATTTGTGTTGACAGAAAACGTCGCCTTTTGAAGATCGAAAACGCTGTTTTTGATTGGATAGAAATGAAGGCGAATCCAATGAAAACCAGGCTGAACCAAATGGAATGAATACTTAGCTTCTTGAATGAAAATTCTAGCAGTTGAATATATAGGTGAAGGAACATTAGCATCAGTTGCTGAAACTTTGTAATCATCCTTAGCTTGTAAAAATGCATTTGCTTGTGGATCTGATTTGAATTGTCTTCCATCAGGTAAAGTAACTACATTTTCAGAACCACAATCAATAAGAAAACTATCTTTTGCAACGAAACTTGGAGACGAAGAAGGAAGAGCGAATGAAGGTGAAGAAAAAGATAAGAGAAGAATGACCAGGAGGATAGCCATCAAAGGTGATATTGATGACAAGGTTGATAGAAAATTATTATGATTTTGTTGTAATGAAAATTTTATTTTTGATGTGTTTTTTTCTATCTTCCCCATACCTCCTGGGGGGGATTGAGGGTGAGGTTATGAAAATTTAGAAATGTTATAAGTTGATAGAAAGCATGGAAAAGGGTGTGTTATTAGATTTCTAATAACAACTTTCAATTTGTTTGGAGGAAAATAGGAAAGGATGACAACAATGACAGAATGTTTGGATTCCAAATATTTAGCCTAAGAATTTGGAATGTTCATTTTTGTGGTTTGTGAATTCTCGTACATTAACATGTTTCTTGTCTTTTTTTGATTAATGCCTTTATTTAGTATTTACCAAACAAATGGTTGCTTTGAACAAGTCAAACTCCCACCCTTGTCCTTTTTATTTTAACCACCTTCAATTTAAATTTGGATTCCCTATAGTCGCATTCGAGATATTTGGAGACGTTCGATCAAGATTTTAATATTTTATCATATAGTGTAAAAGACCGTGCTTGAATATGATCTATTCAATCTTGATCGGACCGACCCTGATGTCTCAACCGTGTGAATGTGGGAAACTCCGACCAACAAATCCGTTAAATTTGTTGCAACAAATGTGAGTTTTGGTTACATTGTCGTGCTACAAGTATTTAGACAGATAATGTGAGCTTTTTCTACCATAATGTAGTGTCATTCCATAAAACTACATCAACAAGAAACTGAATTTTAGTTACATTTATTGCAATAATGTCATGTCTTTCCATACACATTAATTTTTTTTTATGTGTTATGTCATGCTGTCATGAAATCTTAACCACAAGATGGATGAGATGATTCACAGTCTGAGTTTTAATAAATAGATTTTAAAATACAACTTCAATAATCGAAGAATTAATCTCCACAGTTGCACGCAAAGAATACTTGGTTCGCACTAAAAAAAACTCGCATGATCTTTTATTTAACGCTTGCACCTACATTTGATCGACTATGGCTGCAAAAAAGAAATTGGATGGTTACAATGATGCAAGCACATATAGCTAAGGAAGGAGAGAAAGTTGACATTATTTTTAGTTGTGTATATATATATATATATATATATATATATATATATATTAATCAGGGCTCTTAATTAGTCCCTTACTTATGTGACTGCACGTAGAGAGAACATGTCAAGCATGAAGAGAAATGAACCTGAAATCATGATTCTTGAAAGCTCAAGCAGTGTTATTACTGACAAGGAAAATATATAATTTCAAATAAAATTAATAATATATATAGCAAAGTCAACTTTTAAGAGGCTTAATAATCTATTTTGGGTTGTTTAAAAGTATAAAAAGAGATTTTATGTTTCTCTCTTCTATAAAAAATAATTTTATTCATAAGATAATCAAAATAGTTTTTTTTTATTATCTTAAACAAATGGGTCCAACTTCTAGTTTAAAAATATCACACCAGCGTTTAATATTAAAAACACTCAATTTTTTTGACTGAAAAATCACTCAATAATTTTTTTTTTGTTGAAGACAAAATAAAATATATTAATAAACGGAGCTCCCTCGCCGCACAAGAAGTTCTAGGCAAGGACTAAAAAAATGATTCAGTCGCATACAAGGATCAACCAATAGCTAGAAAACAACCAAAAGCTAGCTATGGATCTTGGTAAAACATTGAATGATACTATTTTTAGCTTGTAACCACCTAAAAGAAGATAACTTCACATTGTCCACCATCTTTTGCGATGATTGATGTTTTTGGCGGAAAATTAAACTATTCCTTTCTTTCCAAATGACTCAAATAGAGTCCATCAAGATTGCATGAAGAGCAAACATGGGTTTTCTATGCATGCTAGATTTGTAAATTGACCAACATGATTAGAAATAGGTAACCTGTGTTTACCATAAATATACCAAACCACAAACGGATATATGTCCAAATGCTGCCCTAAGAAGCACAACCCACAAACAAATGATATGCATTTTTGGTCTCACGGCAACTTACTCGAACAAAGATATGAAATGTGAGGAATAATTCCATGATGTAGTAGATTGTTTTTCGTTGGAAGGTGATTGAGTAGCAACCGCTACACGAGCAACGAGACCTTCAACAACACTTTCTTATTTCAAACAGTTGCATGATAATAGAAAATGACACTCAATTTAAAAAATGACACCATGTTCCATCTAAAAAACACTCAATTTTTTCATCCAAAATAAACACTCAAAATAATAATAATTTTCTTAAGTAACCCAAAATAATTATTTAACACAAATTAACGTGAAATAACAAATGAATAAAAGGAAGTAATAATTGTTTCGTTACGAATAATTATTTAACATATTATAAAGATCTACAATTCTTGATCTATTCTCTAAATACATAGTTTTATTGTAACTTTGTATCGACGATTATGAGCTATGCTGGTAAAATTTTATGTATTATGGATATTGTGTAAATTATATGACTCATTAAATTTTTCGTTTGAAGGAATATATGAAGCATTCATATATCCCTTTATAGAAGCTCCCATCAAAATGATCCACCAACTACTCCCTCCGTTATTATATCTAAGTACTCATTTGATTTTATTTTTGTTCCTAAATGTAAACACATTTTCAAATTACTAGATGCATTTATTATTTTTTTTCCTAAACATACCCCTAATTAATACTACCAATTTGTCTTGGAATATGAAAAGTCAAATTTAATACACATACAAACAAAGGACAATTTGGTAATATTAACACACAAAACAGACACATTAATTACACTGACAACTTTTCTTAAGAAATGTGAAAAATGCAAACAGAGCTTACACACAGAGACGGAAGGAGTATAATATATGGTTTTTCATTCGTATGCCGGACAAACATAGCATTTAATTAACCCCCGTACTGATATTTATTTTTTGGTGGATAGAAAACCCTTGTATATAGGATAGAAACGTATCGAAACCTTGAATAGCAAAAAATAGTGGGATATTGTATTTTTAAGATTGGATTTCATATTTGAATGAAACTCGTAATTGTAAGAAAGTAGGTTTTTTAACTACGGGACTAGCAAACGAAAAATTTGGATAGAATCTAATAAGATGGATCTCCCTCTTTGAAAATCGGACATGAGGGTTTCCTCTCATCCCGCTGAAGTATTTACACACAATAAAGATAAACACCGAACATTTTCATTAAAGTTCCCTTTGAAGATTTTAAGATCTGAATCATCAAATTAAAAAAAAAGTTCAAACAAAGAAAAAGCTAGAAAGTAGCACATTCTTTTTATTAAAACTAAGAAACTTTATTGATTGCAGAATATTGGCACAATGCCAAATATTATTCAATTGAAAGCAGTACTCAAATGCTTCTTGACAACATTTTCATTCAAGATTTGCAACACAATGTTCTGTGTAAGACCTACATATCTTGGTGTCTTATACTGACTAATAGATGTTCCTAATCCCAAATAATGATCAAGAATCTTTTGGAACGTTCCTTTCCTAACAACTCGTAGTTCTAAGGCCCCGATAGTGTTGGCCTTACGAGAAAAATTGCAGGATGGATCGGTGAAAGACTTATCCAAACAATTGCAACATTTTCTCAACAATTCTTCACTTGCTTCACCACTAATTTCCCAGAATATTACAGTTTCCAGGCTCTTTGGATAAATCAACATGGCTTGTGAATTCAATAACTTCCAATTCTTCGTCTGCTAATAATTTGGAAGATGCTTCCACAACTAACAGTAAATCTTTCTCTGTGGTCTTGTCGATGTTAACGCTTAGCAAAACACTACTCCGACAAATAAACTTGTTTCGGAGTTGAGTTATGGAATCCCATAACATTTACGACATCTCCTAGCCTATACCAGTATAACCCTGAAATTATATAACCGAGTAAGTTAATACGATAACTGTTAACTTTTTTATCGTAATCATTTCCCAAAACACATTAACATAAAGGTGTCAAAAAACCAAAAGCAAACTAAATAAACATGGTAATAATTTAGTATTTACCTGCTGAATTGGTCACAACAATTTCATATTCTTCACCAACTGGATGACGATCAACACAAAGGTCAGTGCCCTCATTCTTCAGATGTGTGAGAGGAATGAACTCAAAGTATCCATTTTGAGGAAACACAACATAGGTTGCCAATTCAAGGGGAAGTTTTGGGTTAATATTTGCAGCTATGAACCCTTCAGAAGCTCCATAGAGAGAAGTCACTAAAGGTAACTCTCCTGCATAGTGCCTCAACTTTCCTAAATATGGCTCCATTGACCTCGTCATGATTCCATAAATGTACTTCACATTAGGAAACAACTATGGTATCAAACCATACCAATTATTCAACCCTAGACATTTTTTGTGGATTATGTCGGCTAGTTCTTGATTTGGTTTGAGCAATTTAGACATAGCCATTTGAATCGATGGATCTGTGACTCTACTACTAAGAACTCCTTCCCTTATATCATTACAAAGCTCTTCCCAAACTTGTTTAAAAGTTCTGAATGCTTGGACTAAGAGGTGAGCAAATGATGAAGACAAAGACTGAACTTCGTCACGGTAAATTAGTCCAATTAATAAATGACAATATAGTGATTGGAAATAATCATGACATAATACCACTTCATTTGGGGTGCAACATTGAATATTAAGTTCTTTCACTACATGCATATAATTTTGATTGCGAAGCATGTTGGTTGTAATATTTATAGCTATGAGACCCCCCTTTGTTTGGAACTGTTGCAGCCATATCCAAAGTGTAGACACTTCCCATTTTTTAGCATTGGAAACTCTCTACAAAATGGAGTTATATATAATACTAGAACTCCGACCCGTGCGCCGCACGGGTCATATAGAATGAAAAAACTAACGAAAATATGTAAGTCTGTAAGACATAAGATTAATAGTAGATACCCTGTATTACAAAAATCATACAAAAAGAGGACTATAATTCCGTCCAACCAAACAAATTCCACAAATTAGGATATATTACGGAAAACTTCTCTGTAAACTACATTAGAGGTTACATCTGTAAATAAAGGACACAAATTAGGTATAATGACTGATTGTGTAACTCCCATAATGAATTTAAAACGTGCATGAATGTAGAGCAACAGGTTGGTCGCATTTTGTGGAAGCTATAAGGTTTTGGATTCCTTTCCCTTGTGATCAATTTCCTTGTATTTTCATGTAACTTTTCAATAGCGATATTCAATTGCTCTATTTGTTCTCATGCCTTTTTTTTCACGTAAAAAAAAACACCATTCTGTTTCTACGAAATTTTCTTTCTTTGCATAATGCAAATTAATCATCTGGTTAACAACATCCTTGCACAATTATTCATGACATCATTTGCTAACGCTTATATTTTACAAAACAGGTATAATGAAACTGACAAATAAAATAAATCAAAACTTTCATAATTTGTAAACAATAATAAAACTTGGTAAATGTCAAAGTTCACACTTGTTAAATTCAGCTCCACCAATAGTAGTTGCACTGAATTTACTAATTTGAAACAAAAAAGGAGCATTTTGTGGAAGCTATAAATAACTCCAAGATGGATTAAAACTTGGAGTTGCAATGATTAAGCGTTGGTTCTTCCTAAAAAAATGGGGGGAACCATTCATGATAGATCAAACATTACTTACTATGACTTTATAGACTGATTATCACGAAATGCTTACTTAACCGGACCATGCCTTTTCTATAGATAGACATACTTACCATGCCTTATCTACATCTGACCACCTTGTTTCGAATTAGACATACACTGGTTCAAAACATGTTATTTATTTTGAACATAGTGTAGAAAAATTGACAAAATTGTAAGCAACAAACCAGTAACTAGAATCCAAAGTCAGTACTGGTTCCACGCTAACACAAATATTACTAAAACTACTTGAAAAATATAGCAACTGCCAGCAAAAGCAGCGAGGCTGATATAAACATGCAAAGGATAAAGATAATCGCATTTCGAACATTAAATAACAGCCACCAAAGCAAACAGTGATTTGTTCAATTACAAATTTTTTAAAAGATTCAAACAACTGAAATTTGCATCTAAATTAATAGTTCTTAAACAATGACGCTTGTTAAACACAAAACAACAAAACTAAACCAGATAATAGATTTTATTCTTCAGCAACACACGGACAGAATTATTCCTTAGGTTCCATCTTGACGCGCACCATCTTTGTTGGCTGTATTTCCTTGCAACGTTTCCTTCACTCACTTCCACTTTAAAGAGTACTTGTTTGTCAATTAAGACCTTAAAATCGACTGGATAATCATCACCGTTGTTTTCCTTTTAAAGCAAAAACAACATTATAAGACACCATAGCATTTACAAACAGCGATTATAGAATAAAAATAAACAGCAACTTGCTTAATAGACAACTTTGAATTAAATACAAGACACCAATGTGCTATTTTAACAGCATTATACAGCTTACAGAATTAAATTTGCATGATAAGGTATGTCTATTCAGTTTCACTTCAGAAATTTTACACAACTTGTAAATGTTAACAGGACTAAGAAATTTCTTAATAAATCATGTATAGATGATACTCCCTTCTGAGAATGGCAATTGAAAACACTGATGATATAGTGGTTACTAATTTGCAATTTATGCAACTTCTGTAAGAACCAACATAATCTTATTAAAAAATGAATTCGTACTCTTTATTTAGTTATCATTGACGCTGTAAAATTATTTTGCTTATCAGATTGATTCAAGACAATGATATAGGGATAAGTTGATAAAATTTGCAGCTTATGAGAACTTCTTAATTAATCCTATTTTAATATTTCAATGTTAAGTAGAATAAATATACCACTAAGTTATAGCCACAGCACAGATAGCCCAAAAACAATTGATCACAGTCAAAATAATAATCAATGGTTTCTGAAATCAAAGAAGTAACTAATTTTACCATTTCAGAGTCCAATCTGAATCTCTTGTTAGTTTTCTGCATTCTCTGTTGATTATTAAAGATGACTTGACCTGCACAATTAAATAAAATAGAGTTAATTGATTTGTATTAATATTGTTTTTCAATGATTTCAGAGGCAAGTAACAACAACAACAACAACAACAGAACAAAAAAACCATGAATTCATGCTTACTTTCATTGATCATTTTCAGTGAAAGTTCATGGGGAGAACGACAAACCAAAACGTGGAACCGCCATTGATGTGATATTCGACTATCCCTGCCGCCACTTCAACTTCAAACTACTCTGCCACTCTTCTCAAATTGGCTTTACAGTTCACACTTTATACTCACCCGTTTTTTCATAACCCTAAACCTAAAAAAATGGCTCCAAAACAGAAGATCACCATTTACCTCCTTCATCGGTGATCTGTTAGTGGATTTGCAGTGACTCTTTTCAAAACATAAAGAAACAATGAGAGAGAGAGCATTGAAAAATCTATATTGAGAGATAGGGATAAGCTTTGTGAATAAAGAGAATGAATGATTTGAATTTTTTTGGGAAAGTGGGGAGGATGAGATAATGCATCGTGTCGTGTGCTGTGTTGTGTGATAGCGAAGAGAAGAGCATTAAGTGTAAATGATCAATGAATGGCGCCTAAATGATCAGCATCCAATGACTTAGAAAAATGGAGGGAAAAATTAGGGAGAAAAGATTAGGGTTAAGGATAGCTTTGGGGGATAAGTTTTAGTAATTAAGATGTTAAGAGCGCCAACTTTAATTAACCAACAAAAAATCATGGTAGGACAGAAGAGTATATAACAAAATAATTAAGGTTAGTATATGTTTACCCTCTGTAATATTAGCAATTTCCGGTTTAACTCATGTAAAAAAATTTGTTTAGATTCCAACTCTGTAATTTGAAAATTCTTTGGTTTTGGATATCATGGCATCAAATTACAAAATTTAAGGTACACCCGCTGTAATGAGAGAATTTCAGTTTACCCCTTCCCATATCATCAATTTTCTACAGTCAAAATTCATGAAAGTCTAAAACTAAGGAATCTTCAAATTACAAGGTTGGAATCTAAACAAATTTTGTTATAAGGACTAAACCGAAAATCGCTAATATTACAGGGATAAACATATATTAACCTTTTTTAATAAATGAAATGAACCTGTTATAGGGAAATCTAAACAAATTTTGTTACAGGGAGTGTAACAATGCAAGCACACACGCATATGTTAACGATGCATTGCGGGATTCTCATGCTGCAGCATTGTATTTTCACACAAAATTAGAAATTAAGTAGCCAAGTAAAAAATCAAGAAGAAGGTATAGTTGGTTTATTCCTAAAATTATCAAAGAGTACAGTTTAATCTAACTAAATGGATATATAATGAGTTTTTTTTTTTTTCTTTCTGATTCGTTTAGAGAAATAAATTAAAAAACTGAAATCAGAACAAAGTAGAATACAATAAACATAAAAAAGGCTCCCTAAAAAATATTAAACATGAAACAGGTTAAAATTAAACTATGAGTAAATAAATAGTTTTGTGGCATTTTCTTAAAAATAATGATAACTTTTTCTTGACACAGAAAATAATGATAACTGAGTTAAAAATATATAATTATACTTGACTCAGTTTTGTGGCTAGAATTCATCTTTTTCAAGGTGAATAAGTGGGGTGTTCGGGGTTCGAACCCCGACTCCTGCATATAACAATGCATATCCCTGCCAACTGAGTTATGCTCACGGGGACACTCTATGTATATTTTTATTCCCATGCCATATGATATGAAGGACTGTTTTTTAGAGTTGTGTTATTCAAACACAACTTGCAGATACAACTATAATGACACCGTATTTTCTGTTAACTATTTTCTTATCCATAGCAGTTCATTTATCTTCTATTTTTTATGTTGTGAAATCAACCTTAATCGAATCACACCAATGAAATAAACAAAGATGTGTGGAGCAAGAGATAGTGGTAATCTTAGATCTAAGTGTCTTCAAGCAATGACACACACAAAGAGCTAATACAATGACAAACACAAACCAAGCACAAAGATAAGTAAGCT
>Ga0315913_1000324_pt1 | contig 39546 bp, 12 predicted proteins | sample MpolsnodulesMG_FD_207736 | JGI IMG/M metagenome (GOLD analysis project Ga0315913, IMG submission 207736) | Medicago polymorpha root nodule microbial communities from Los Angeles, California, United States - small nodules | ecosystem: Host-associated > Plants > Roots > Nodule | place: USA...
CAGTTTCTTAGTTGTTTGCAGCATACCTTTATTTTATATATATATAATTGACTTATTTTAACAGCTACGTGTCTTCTGCTATTTGCCCGCATCACTGTCTGCTATGTGGATTTTTGTCATTCCTCTATTTTCCATGACCCACTACAAATGGGCAAAGAATCGACTGATAATCTCCCTTGACAACCCTGGTTGCTCATTCTTATTTTAGTGTTTTACTTGTTCTTAAAAAATGAGTAGATGATACTGGCTTGTTTGAGGATGGCTATACTAAATAAAAGTATATACAAATGACGATAGGCTCCGATACCAGCGTAGGTTCTGGATTGAGTTTAATTCATCCTTAAAAAATCAGCCTGTATGATGGATATCCCTTCCTTATAAACTGTCTTCAAGCCTTATATATTTGAAACGTGGGACTTGCATTTTTTCCAATAGCTTCTCATCGTTGTGCTATGGAGACAATCTCTTGATAATTGCATGTTGAAGGACAACCTATATGTGGGAGGAGAGGGGAAGGGAGAGCTTTGTGGGGGAGTCAATTAGAGAGAAAGAGAGAGAAAACTTCCATCTTTTTTAATAGTTTGTAGAGAATGGCAATTGAAGGCTTATAATTATTATATTTTTAATTTTAAGAGTAATATCACAACATAGACTGGGTTTGAAGAATTTACCTAAACCCTCCAAAACCTTCTAAAATCCTCGTCCAATACTTTTTTGAGTTCCCCTAAATTAGGGGGATTTTGTATTATGAAGAAAAATAAAACCCCCAAAGTCCTCCCCTCCCAGAGTTCTCTATTCCTCCCACTTCCTCCCCTTTTTTCCCAAGCCCTCCCCTCCAATCTCCAAAAAAATCCTAAAGCACCATTTGGGAGTTTAGGAGGGGAGGACATCTAGAGAAAGGAAGGAGAAAAGGGAAAGTGAAGAAAGGGTAGTCCCTCAACTGGAATGAGGGGTTTAGTTTTCTTCATAATACAAAATCCTCATAATATGAGGGAACTTAAAAATTTATTGGAAGGGGATTTTGGAGGGCTTAGAAAAATTCTTTAAACCCTTTTCATCCCTTTATAGTAATCTCAAAATTAAAAATATATTAATCATAAACATTCCCTTCTCGTTCTCTACAAAATTACCCTCTCAAATAAGGTGGGAGATTTCTCTCTCCTCCTCCCCCCACAGCAATTCCCTTCCCTCTTCTCCAAACTCCCAAACAGAGCAAGAAGCTTAAGAATTCACATGACTTACTGTCTTGTATTTGCTATCTTTCATGATTTATTTCCTCGATCAGCACGCGTATATCAGGTTGTCTACAGTGGGTAAGTTGGTTGCATATTTACATGTGAGGGATGTGAGATATAAAGAACCTGGCATGGGAACAATAAGAAAGTGACTACTGAAACTCGCCTCTTTTTTATGCACGTATAAATCGGTTCAATCTAACTGTTTTAGTACTACAGAGAAACTGAGTTTACTTATCTCTCTCTACTCTTAGTTTATGACACTGCAACTGTATTTTAGACAATTGGGTTGAAGTCAGCACATTTGCTCCACTGTTCACAAGTCACAATACTCTGCAGCTCTATTAAATAATTGTCACATTTTCACTTTTTGCCACTGAGAGAGTATTCGGTTGTGCTGCTCATACCCTTCTTGTTTCTTACTTCGATGAATCACATCCTACAAGCTCTAGACAGCATTCAATATGATGCATTTTATCTTGGTTTTATTTTAACAAATACAATCATTTTGATGCCACAAGATCAATTTTACAAGTCTGTCTTATCACTTTACCTTTCTAATGTAACAGTTTTGATCTTATTTTGAAACAAATGTACCAGTTTACCATTTTAGCTGAATCAGAGACTGTTGAACATTTCCACCATATTCCAGGAAATCTTGTCAAGAAAGTGACTCTGAGTCAACCAGAGAGACAAGCAGCGATAGCAGCAGTGGCTATTGTAATGAAAGAGGACCAAAAACTAATCACGGCAGTAGGAATCATCTTAATGCATTGGATGTATGCAATCATGCTTTGGAAAGGGTCTCATTAAGTAAACCTTCAACGGGTTCACCGAGTGAAGAGACTGAGAGCTCCAACCCTCCTGGTCAGCTGATATTTCAATACTTTGAGCATGAGACACCTTATAATCGCGAGCCATTAGCAGATAAGGCAAGATGCTGCTATCCTTTGGCTGGTTTGAATGCTGGGGCTATATTGCTTTTTAACCTAACATGTATTCGTATTTCTTGACTCAGATTTCTAGTCTTGCAAGTCAATTTCCAGAGTTGAAGACTTACTGGAGTTGTGATCTTTCACCTGCAAGTTGGGTTTCGCTGGCTTGGTATGTTGTTTTCAACCTTTTGTCCATGATATTATTGTGGTTTTATAATGCACATGATAATTGCTGATTCTAAATTATTTGTTGCTCTGAAGGTATCCAATATATAGAATACCTACTGGTCCAACGCTGCAGAGTTTGAGTGCCTGCTTCCTGACTTTCCATTCCCTGTCAACAGCTTTACAAAGTATGTCTCGGTGCTCTTTGTTTAGTTTCTGTGTCTGCAAAATGATGGTAACTAACATTTTGATCTTTGAATCAGGTTCAAATACTGACCCACTTAATATTCATTATTCAAGAGGTAGGGACATATCATCCAAGCTATCGTTACCAATCTTTGGGCTTGCCCATCACAAGTTCAAAATTTCTATCTGGGATCCAGATGGAGTTTCTGAATCTCAGAAAGCCAATTCTCTGGCACGAGCTGCTCAAAATTGGCTTAGGCTATTGCAAGTAAATCATCCTGATTACAATTTCTTTGTGACCCATTCTATATATTTGAGATAGCAGAGCTTTCCCTCAACAGAAGCAGCCCGATTCTCAAACTGCGGCTTATGTATTCCTTCCTGGTATCCCTTCTGTTGTTCATTAATTGAACTGTTATTTTTCCATGTCTTCAATTATAAACACCATGATCGCTTGTGTCTTCGTAATATAAGCAAGCAGGGTTGCTTAACTAAGGGAATTCCGGAGGGAAGGAAAGTTATTGAAAATTACAAACATTTAATATTTATATTGACCTGCTTCTGATATCACAGAATGCAAAAGCCCTTGACCAAGATTTTCTGCTTCTTTTATGTCACTTACCCGAGGATGATGTCGAAAATATCCAATTGATACATATTTCACCTGTTATTGCTTGTCTAATACAGTTGCAACTTTATACCTGATACACACCCTTTTGGTGAGATGAGATGTAATTATCTTAAAAGATTTACTACCCACTTACTTACTGATTTGGAAATGTTTGCCATTATTATCACATAAGCCAACATTTTTTTATGGAATCTTGACTTTGTGATTTGCAGTATGTATTTCTATAATATTTTTGGGTGGGCCTATGTGGGATTGGAAGTCAAATGAGATGAGGACCATACTTAACAAAGTTGATTATCCGTGCCAAAAGAACTAATGATGGCTTAACAGCAGTAATTTATATAATTGTCATTTCCTCTTGAATAGAATTGCAACAGTTAATTAAAACTCAAACAAACAGACAACATAAAAACCTTAATTGGAAATTATAGATGTGAAGTGAATAAGTTGGTCTTAAGTGTGGTAAACAGATTGAGAACTTCTGGTTTCTTAAATTTTAAACATGATTCAAACATAATTGATGGAATGGTGCGAATGAAATGGCGTCAAAAGCTTGATGATAAAGATATGCACATTCAGGATTTCAGTTAGTATCACCATGACTTTGTCGATGACTATCAAATATTAACCAATCATAAGAAGCAATGAATGGTATGTGCATGAGAGATATTGAAAACAAACAAAAATTTGAATAAGGAAATTTAAACAAACTAGAGAGTAAGTCACACAACGATTAAAAGAGGATTGTTGTACCAAAATATTTTACAGTCAGATTTTAGTTATCTCTAGGCTGAAATTTAAATTACCGATATCTTTTTCTCCTAGGAATTGTAGGGTTGATAACAAAAAACAAATGAGTTATTTGCAGTGAAAGAATTAGTTTTTATTTTTATTTTTCAGGGGAGCAGTGAAAGAATTTATTTCTCTTGTGATTAATTTTTTGACAATTACATCCTACTGCTCATAATCATAAACCTGATATAATTTTTTTTCACCCAATATAAAAATCATTATTTACACTTGAATAGAAGGCAGGCGGGCAACAATGGAAAAAATTGTGGATAAAAATCATAATTTTAAACATTCAGGTAATTGAGAAATTAATTACAGACATTCAGGTATCTTTATTTTGATTGGACTAAATTATTTAATTTATATATTTATAATACAGCAGTGTAAGCAACAAGCTCTCGTAGCTCAGTTGGTTAGAGCACCCGTTTAGTAAGCGGGAGGTCTTGAGTTCAACTCTCAACGAGAGCAAATTTTTAACATTCCTTGTTATTTTGTACATCTGTAGCGGACTTGACTGTTATGACAATCTTGAGGCCCAGTTCTGGAGGTAATTGTGCTACCTTTATCTTTAATAAGAGCCAAATGTTGATTTACTTTAAGAAATTGATTTGTGTAAAAAGAAAGTGTAGTTCATAATTCATAACCTCGTAGTCTGTATATTTTATTTTTTTTTGTAGTTTTTGCTCAATTGGATGAGAGGTAGTAGGAGATGAGGAAATCTTGTACTTGTTACTGACCCACCGTAGTACCAAACATCGGCTAAAAAAGTTTGTCTAATGTTCTTAATAAACACATTTTTTCTGGCCATCAAAGTAAATTTGCCACCAGAACATACATCATAAACAATTTATAGAGGGATAGCTTCAAGACTGTGTTTACAAGAAAAGCTAGTTAGAATCGAGGGCATCAACAACTTTTTATCAACCTATAATGTTGTCGGTGGACTAGTTCCCTGGTCAAGTTCTGTTTAATTGGGTTATTGAGGTCGAGGAAGCTTTTTATTCCTGAAAATACATAATACAACAATATTTATTCTTTATCATTTATTAATTATTGAGAGAAAGGGATGTTCATATCAACTAAAAAAGGAACATAAGATGCTTACCCTACACAAAAATGGACGAGGTCGAAGGGCCAGGTGTTCACTTTGTAAATGTTGAGAACACCAAATCATATGTAAGATTTGTACAAGTGAAAAGTTAGGGTCACTCTTACAAAAGGAATAAGAAATAATTACCTTATCATGGGCATGGCATTCATTTTTGTCAATAAAACCTTTTTCCCTTTTATGGCTGTTTCAACATTTCCAGCAGTTAGCTAATACTATGAGTTATATGTACCAATGTGTAATAAATTGACAACAATGAGTGAAAACCATGATGAACTTCACAAAATTTTACTTATGTCAATTTTATTTGTATCTTGCATAGATTTTGCAGGCCTTTCAAAAGTCGATATCATTTGTCAGCATATTTTAAAATGGGTTTGGCTAACATATTATTTCTTTCACTAACACTATTATTTTTTTGTTGTATTGGTCACTCATCACAGATTCAATCGAAGGGGTTACACATAAAATCTCACCTTTAGTCAGTGTGTGTTTTACCTCTAAGTTATTTTAAGACAATATTTTTCTTTTTTGATTTCTAACATATGATGACAGAAATTCCACTCATCGCATGTTTACATTTTTTTTTTGGAGTAGCACCTATTCACATATTGATATATTATTCTCTTCTTTTAACACAATTCTCACATGACATAAGTTGGTAACAATTTTGAATAAGTTAAATAACATGTAATTTTTTTTTTGGACAAAATATATACATGTAATTTAAGACTGAGATATCACATACTATGTATCAAATTTGTAAATCTCCATCATTTTATTTACAAGATTAAAAATTTAAAGAGTAATCAATCATTAACTGAAATTTATTGTAAGATAAATCAAATTTGAGAAAACTCATAACAAATAGAAATTACTTACATTTTCTCAAATTATTTTATAGTAACGACGAAAAAATATTACAGCATTGACCATAAAGTTTAATTCAACTCACAACGTTAATATTGATAAATTTGACACTTTAATTTCACTCAAATTCAAATTCAAAACCATGTAATTGTGTGTCTAAGTTTAAGGTGTTGTTTGTCATATCATCTACCGATAAAAAATTATTGCTCTACTACCTGATACTGTCAACTTAATTAATTTTTTAAAGATGGTGTTAAATAATGTAAGGTCGGAACCTGTATTTCTATTTTAATTGAGTTTTGAGGTTTTAGATATTATTTAGATTGTTTAATACACTCTAATCCTTTTTTAGTCGACATTCTTCATCTTATCCATATTTCGAATTGAAATATCTCGTTCCCATTAGAACATATCTATAGGATGCTACCTCTTATATTTGTTTCCTAGCCAACTAAATTTATCATGGTTCCTTCTCTACGATTTATAACCTATTTGTTTTGGATTTTTTTTTTGAATTTTTTTTTAACTTAAAAATCAGATTTTTATTTATTTTTGCAGTGTTTATTTTAGATTTTGAAAAAATCTATTTCGCTAAAATGAAAAACTATTTCAAATTTTTCTTTGTTCTAAATACAAGCAACTCAAGTGTAAGAATTTCAAATCTTAAAAAAATGATTTTTATGATTGTAAATAAAAGCTTTAGATTTTTTAAAAAATCTTTAAAATCTTTTAACTCAAAATCTAATTTTTTTTTTTTTTTTAAAGTTGAAATAAAACACCCCTTAGTATAACAAGGTATAATATTTCTAGATTAATTCCATAGTCTTTTTGTAACTTTGTTTCTAATGTAAGAACAAAAAATTAATACTAGTTAACAAAGAGATAAGCCAAAAGTTTATGTTGTGTGTCTGACTCTGGCTAGCACTTGTGTGTTTGTGATTGTGAGGTAGGCATTGCCTTGCTGGAAAAGGACATGTATGAGATGCGCACGTACGTTATAAGTGGGACCCTTTTTATGACAAATGAATTGGCGTGGGTCCCACGTTTTACGCGTTGGCCCACTTACTACGATGCAACCTGTTGCATTGCTTGCCCTCTTGTTTGTGCAGCAGCTTAATTTATCTCTACTGGGATGGGACCCACACCTGCATTGCTTCTAATTTACCACGTGGCACGTTGGGCTATTGGTTCAATGTCTTTTGCCACCTCACTTTCACTGATGATGTGAACCGCTTTCACGTGGGCCCTCTATCTATCTTTTATCTACTTGCATTACCTTATCATTATCACACTATTTTTTCTTTTTACCGAAAGAAGGTTATCACACTATCATTTTCTAGAGTGTAGAAATTTACCAATTCTAGTTCCTTAAAAGAAAAAAAGAAAAAAATTTCTAATTCTATCTTATGACATGTCTGTGGCTTACTTGTTTGAATTTACGAGCTCTTACTTTTAAATAATTCATTTGTATCTCATGAATTTTATTGATATTGATGGTTAAAGTAAGAAAATATATTGTCTATGCATGCAATAAACGATGTCAATAGAATTCATTAAATATATTTAACAGTTGTATTATTTTTTTGACCTTTTCAAAAAAATTATCTATTACTATTTGTTTCATCCTATTCATCTACTATACAAGAAATAAATTCAATTCATTCATTTATTAATATAAATTGTCAGTGGCCTATCTACATTTTTCTTCTTTTAATTCCAATAGATCATAAACTCAACGAATTTGTCACATGTGTGTGGGAATTACGGTCTTCTTCTAATACGTTTTGCTCATTTTCAACCAAACTTCTAAAAATGCATATGAGTGAGTTAACTCACGCATGTGCTAATTTTGCATGAGTTAACACACGATGCATGACTTAACTCACACATGAATTAACATATACGTGAATTAAATCACGCAGAGATTAATACATGCATGAGTTAACTCACACAGTGTAAGTTAATTCACGCAAGATCATTTTCAAAAGTTTGGTTGAAAATGAGTGTTTTTTTTTTTTGTTAGAAGAAGAGCAGAATTCTGTAGGTTGGACTTTCATACCACGTTAGATTTTCAGCACAGGCCCATAGACAGCTTGAAGTGTTGTTAATAAAGTTGAGTTTAGTGGTTAAAACTTGGTGTCCAAATCCAAAAGTTCTCACAATTTCGACTCCCTTTAGTTTAGTGGTTAACTCAGCCTGGTGTGTTGCTCTCTCATAGCCCCCAATCCAATTGAAAATTATCTTTTCATAGTTTTTTTTTCTCTTTTCCCGCAAAGTTTATTGAAATCTAACTTTGCAGGTTACCGTTTTAAAAGGAGAAAAAACTAACATAATTATTTAACATTTGATATTCGGATGGAAAAAAAAACTTTTGATAGGTGTTTTTATTGTATTTTGAGCAATTTAGAGGGCTAATAGAGAAACTATCGTAAGTGTAAAGGAACAAGGGTGAATTGGTTTTTTTTTAAGGGCTTGTATAGTTCAACTGGTTTAAGTTAAAGATTGAGAAGTTAGAGGTCTATAATTCAAGTTCAGACTAGGAGAAAAAACTTAACAATTAGACCAAAGTGCACTTTTCCACCCCTAACTTTCAAAAACTTGCAATTTTGGCCCCCTAAGTATAAAAACTACAATTTTGATCCCCTATGATTTAGCCTATTTGCATCTTTGGTCCTTTTGGTCAATTTTGACCAAGTCAATGTTGGTTGGACATGCCACGCGTGTAATTACCTATTTTAAAAATATAAAAAACCACGTATATAAATGTCAAATTATTTTTTATTTTTTTAATTTGACATTTATACACGTGGCTTTTTTTTATTTTTAAAATAGGTAATTACCTGCGTGGCATGTCCAATCAACATTGACTTGATCAAAATTGATCAAAAGGACCAAATATGCAAAGAGGTTAAATCATAGGGGACCAAAATTGTAATTTTTGTACTTAGAGGACCAAAATTGCAAGTTTTTTAAAGTGAGAAAAGTACACTTTAACTTAACAATTAAGATACTAACATTTATCATTAAAAAAAATTGAATTGGTTTGGCTGCTTGACATCACATGATTTTGCAATCGTATATATTTGTATGTACTATGTAGTATCTTGGCGGCCATTTGGACCTCCCGTGCTTTTGAAGCGTGCTAAATCAAAATTGCTACAGACACCATAACAAAGTAAAGAACATACTTACACTCCTGTTTACTCCATGAAAATAGTTTTTTTTTTAAAGTAGTTTAATAGATATAATCTATCATTTAAGGTGGATAAATATGATATTTAAAGTTTAAATTTCAATCTTACATATAACAATCCATTGTTTATTTGTCTCTGTCAACTAAGTTATATTGACAAAAACTTTTTTAAATTTATTATTTCTAATATATCATCTACTCTCCCTTATCCCCTAAAAAAAAATTCTTCTCTCCTTTATGATTGGTCATTTCAAAGAGTTTCACTTTTGTTATTAGCATTTTGTTTTGAAAGATCTTATTACTAGCAAATTAAAATGAGTACCCCATAGAAATTAAAAATAATAATATTACAAAGTAAAGAGATCTTAAGAGAAACTAACACATGTGAAAGGCAATTCCTACATCATCATCTAAACCCAAGGCAAGGCTCATGACTGGCTCAATAGATTAAGAGGTCTAAAGTAAAAAATTTAACGTGTCTTTAAAATTATTATTTTTTATCAAAATATTTATATAAAATCAATTTTGTGGAGACCAAAATTTGAATTCATGGCCAAGAGTAATTAAGACATTTTTGGTAATCAGTTTTTTTTTTTATAGAAATTTTTTGGTAATCAGTTAAGCTACGCAAATGTCTGTAATTTATTTGTCATATAATATTCTTATAACCAAATTAATTTTTTAGAGGTCTTTTTCTTCACCCAAAATTTTGAAACCTAAAGCCCTTACTTGGGTTGCTTGGCCCTTAGGCCGGCCTTAAGAGATGATGTAATTTTTGAGGAACAAAAATCTTTTTAACCTTAATTTTTTAATGTGAAAATAATGGAGAAACAGAGTTCTTCTTTTCATTGTGTTTTTGAAAATAATATAAAACATTTTTCATTGTGTTTTTGAAAATAATATAAAACATTTTTCGGTGTCATAAAATGACCGGTGCTAATCTCTTATGGCTCAAGAGGTATAAAATGTTAACCGTCAATAGCATGCAGAGATTTTCTTCTGCATGTGAAATTTCTCAAACCACCTCGATTCTTTTAATCAAAATGATAGTCTAGTGTGTAGGAAACTTGAGACACAAAGATAAATGTTGAACTCCATATTGATAATTGAGATAAGAGTCACAGCAAACAAGGTACAATAATATTGTTAGGAATGATCACATATTCATGTAATGGCATAAATTCTGATGTGAAGTGTGATTTTTAATTTACACCAATTAGATCTAAAGCTTATTAAAAGCATTACTTTAGAAATTCACATTTCGATCAAATGCGAGACTGTTAGTCACGGTTGATATACTAATAGTTCATCATATTATCATAACTAACATGTGCATCAACTCATCTGATACTTTCTTTTTTTTTTTGGACAAAAACTCATCTGATACTTGTTTACCTTAATTAAGTGGTTAGAAGTTCAAAATTTGACTAGGGTTTATAGGGGAGAAAAACGTGGTTAAAAGATCACCAATCTTGTGTGTCCAAGTCTAACAACCTATTCAACAAAGATTTAGTCACTACTAAATGGCATTGCATACTTAGTATTAATATACCGCTAAGAAATTATTTTATATGACATCAACGGTTCAAATATACATCAAGCAAAAGAGAAGGAAGATTTATTAACTATGCTATATTTCAATTATAAATAACAAAGAAAAAAGGTGTAGAAAACAACAAGAGATGTCTATGGACATGGAACTCATGATTTTAATGAGTACGAGTTTTACTAGAGGAGTGTAGGTTATTACTTACTGATGTTTCTTTGCAGCCTCTTTTCTTTAATGTGTGGCAGTGGCTGCTGGATCCCTCCGGAGGATACTCGGTTTATGTTGTGTACGCTATGCTCACGACTCAGGAGACTTTGCAGAATAGGCATGATGTTGATTTGGTTTGGCACAAACAGGTTCTGCTAAAAGTGTCTATTTTTACTTGACGGCTGCTTTGGGATTGCCTTCCTACTAAAACTAATTTGGCGACTCGTGGTGTGCTTGATTCAGAAGTGTGTCTCTGTGTGTTTGGTTGCGGCCATTTGGAGGATACCCGCCATTTGTTCTTGTCGTGCAGGTTGTTTGGGTCAATATGGCCCTTATTACGATCGTGGTTTGGTTTTGATGGTGTGGACCATTATGATATTTCAGATCACTTTGCTCAGTTTACTTATTATACAGGTGGTTTAAAATCGCGAAGGTCTTTTCTTCAGCTTGTTTGACTCCTAACTGTTTGATTTTTATGGAATAAAAGAAATAACATATTATTTAAATAGAAGGAATGTTCTATAGGTCATCTACTAGACAAAGTAAAATATCATTCTTTGTGGTGGTTGAAAGTCAATAAGGTTGTGTTTGTTTTTGGTGAACACTTGTGGTGGTTCAGTCCATTGTCGCGTTTACGCATTGTCTAGTCACTTGTTGTATTTCGTGTGAACTGCTTGTTTTTTAGCAGTCTCTTTGGTACACCTTGTGCTGAGAAGATTGTTATAGCAGTGTTAATATAATCCATTTTTGCTTGCTAAAAAGAAAACGAGTACGAGTTTTATTTAAGTAACTTTATGTTTGATGATTTTGTCTCTATCTTTTTTTTCTAACAAACTATTATATCTTGTCAAAATAGTTTATTTATCAATTAAATATGCCAAAATCAAACTCTAAGGTGACCAAAGTATTTTCCCATAAGCACAAGTGAAGTGAGAAGAGAATGCATGCATTTCTATCATGAATAGGAAAGATAGAAAGACAAGGAAAAGTTGCCTAGACTTTTATCCAGTTTTCATGAACTGCCACGTGGTTTACTCAATTCAGCTGGAACCCACATTTAAACTCATATAAACAGAAATTAAAAACAACAAATATTTCTAAATTCCGCACAAGAATTGTCTCTCTCAACTTCAACCAAACAGTGACATGGAGTATTCCATTTTCCTTAAAAGCATATAATTCGTTCTTGCTATTCTCTAACCCATAAAAAGCTGAAATTCAGTAAACAATACTAATAAACAAAACGAAAAAAACAAAGAATAATTATTCATAAAATATTGAATCATGAGCTTTAAAGATTCAAATCTGTTGGGAGAAACCAAAGTGAAAACAAAGAGCTAAGAGAAGAGACGAGGTAGTGAGTGGCTAATGTCACAGTTTCAAGGTAACATATATATTAATATTAGATATATGAGTATAGTTTTGTTTATTAAAGGCTTTTGTGTTATTTTGTTGCTTATTATACAAACCAAAGCATTTCCCACCTTTTCACAATGAAAAGTGTTTCATGTGTGCTCTTCTTTATTTTTTATATTCATCGTAAGAAAGAAAAGGTTCCCAAACGAATATACGTTTTGCAGATTGCTGCTTTTTGGTTATGCTTCACTGCTTTTCTTGCACTATAAAAAAATAAAATAACAATAAAGCTATTTTTCCAAATACAATTATAATATTCAAGAGTGCTTGACTTGCTTAAACATGAATTTTGATACTCATTCCTAAGTACTAGTATAAGTAAGTCCTATATATTTCCGTTAGTAGTTTTATTTTATTTTCATATATATTATTTTGTAAGATAATCGTTTCAAACAAATGATTTGTGCTCAACTTGATGGTCAAGTTTAGTAGCTTACACAATTTGACATATTACCGAGCAAAAATTTCTGAGCAAAAACGAAGGTACAATATCATATATGTAAGTCTTCTATGAATACAACTCCAAATCAATATTATTTGAGTACACTCATGTGAAATAGAAAAATAAACAAAAATAATTTAATCACATCAATTAATATTATTTTTTTTAGAGGAACGACATTTGATTTTATTGTCTTTTAAATTTTTTGAAGTTTTATGTATGTACCTAAGTATTTTTTATTTGACCTGTGCCCAAGTAAATATTACTCATGTTGATCTTAGTTATATAAAAATTAACTGTGATAGAATGGAAAAAAAAAATATTAACAAAATGAAACTTAATTTTGTTCTGGACCAGTCAGAAGACCAATCGCACGTTGACACATGACCTAAACTTCTGACTGGTCTTGCTAGGACACTGGTTAAGGTAACCAAAGTTAGTAGTTTTACATTAGAAATAACAATTTGTAAACTTTTTACAAGTCGACTTGACCACTTTTTATCACTTTCCAACACAAAATTTCTATTTCTATTCTTTTATCCTTACTAAAAGCACTCTTTAGCATTTCCCATAAATTAAAAAGAAACATGTGGAGTATACAACTATTTATATAAGTTACCACAAAGAGTTTACAGAAACAAGTTGAATGTGATCCACCAAAGACAAATTGTTTAGAAGAATCTTAATTTGATTTTTGAATTGTACTCTCTCTGGTCTCAAATATAAGAAAATATTCATTTTTTAGGTTCTTTGAATAATTAACGTATCTGCTTTACAATGTAGACCAGATACATTAACTACTCAATAAACCTAAAAAATGAATATTTTTTTATATTTGAGACTGGAGGGAGTATAAATTTGTGCAAAACTTCACTTACCACTCGATCGAAGTTCATATCATGTGAGTTATGTTGGCATATGAAATGTTTATTTACTAAATTATCTTAAACAATTTCACAAATTAGCCACAAGTATTCCACCAATAAGTTATCTAACACCATTTTTTATTTTCAATAATTTGTGCAAAACTTCACTTACCTCTCAATCAAAGTTTAGATCATCCGAGTTATGTTGGCATATGAATTGTTTATTTACTAAATTATCTTAAACAATTTCACAAATTAGCCACAAGTATTCCACCAATTAGTTATCTAACACCATTTTTAATTTTCAGTCGAATTTTGGAAAGTAAAATAAATAACTAGTTGGCTCGTAGTGAGTTGAAAATGAAAGAACAATATGAGCCAAGGAGATCTTATCCGATGGAAATGGCAGTGTGAGACACATGTCAGCTTGGGGAATAGGGTTGATGAATAATTTAATTTTGTTTTTTTAAAATTAAAAGAAGGCAAAGAGTGAGTCAGAGTGCACGCTGAAAAAAGCAACACAAGAGACAGACAGAGATAACAAGCTAACAACAGTGAGAAACTGTGGAAAGATTCAATTTATGTTAAGTTAGTTGGATGGATTTAGCTGAAGTCGCTTCAAAAGTTGAGCTTCAGCCTTTGTACAACATTCAGAACCAAAAAGTTCTTGAACGGAATACCCAATTTGCATTCCGTTTCTTAAGTTACAATTTTCCTTTCCTTTTCATTTTGCCTCCTGGTCCAATATAATATACCTATACCGATAATATTTCAAACAAAGCTTAAAAATCTATTACCAGACAACACCACATACTAATTGAGTTAAGTGATTAATGATCTCCAATAAAAGATGAACCGCTACGGAAGAATCCAAAATTTATTTATAGGTAGAACAATTTTTAGCATACTTTACTAACATTTCGTCTAAACTCTAAATTAATAGAGTCTCATTCCTTTAGAAACTAAATAAATGGTTCACGCACAAAAAAAAAACACTAATGAGGTTTAGTTAAAAATAAACCGTTAGAAAAAAAGTATATTTGATTGAAACATATCTAATTGTGTTTTATTTACCTGTCGACCAAACTTTAATTTATTGAAATCATCTTCTCTTAAAAATTGGAGAACTAAGACAAAAATTGGACTAAATTTATAGGATGAACCACTCACATTGGTTGATTGATTCAATCATATTTGAACCCTAATCAGGTTGGATTAGATTGAGACGAGGTTTGGTCGTAGTTAATTGAATTTGTTTTTATTTATTTGTATTTTTTGTTGTTGAAGGATTGTATTTTTTATTAGTAGATAAAAAAGATGACAATAACAATTAGAAATTCACACAAACAAGTAGATGAGACAGGATTCAAACCTCAATCACAGTGTTTAATCTAACAATTTTGACATTTTTAACGGTTGAGTTAGAATTTATTGACTATTTATTTGTACTCTTTTAGTTAATTGTTGTTGAATAAATTGAACTATGAATTATTTAATTGTTGTTGAATAAATTGAACTATGATTTAGAGGTCAAGTAGACTCGATTTCCAGTTAATGATAAGTACTCAGCATGTTTCTCGGTCGTTATTACTATATCGTTTTAAAATTATAAATGTTTATAATTTGAGTTAGACCTAATTAAATCTGGTAATATGAATTATAAAAAGAATCTGGTAAAAAAAAATTGACGGAAATTAAACCGGTTAAGTTAATATTGTTGGCTCCTTAAAAAAAGTTAATAATGTTGGTTCGCATCTATCTTCAAACAATATGGTTGACTATTATTTGGATAATTTGAAAGGTGTAACCTTCAGTTTTTTACAATAAAGAGTCATCTATCATCTATCGCTCATATGGTTGATAAGGTGAAACTTCATTCTTGGTGATGATTTAAGGTGTTCAGGCCTAATTATTTTGTTGACTTTTATGCTTGGTGGACATCCGTTTATTTGTTTAGGATATTCCACCTTGTAATGATGTTATCAGGCGATTTTTGTTTTTCTTTGTTGCTTGTTATTTTGAGAGACTTTTTATTGATTCCTTAGTAGACACATTGTAACACCCAAGGCTGACGAGGGCGGGGAGTAGTCGCCGGTGCACAAGGCATGATAATGAGCGGCTCTCGACAGCTTCTAGAGAAACCGAATCACATCGGAATGAGAGGGATCCTGAAGCCGTGTAGGTATAAGACTACATGGTTGAAGGAAGACTTATAAGAATTGTTTGGTACTACCTATATCAACTAGATGCATCTTCTTTTTGGTAGTTCATTCCATAAGAACTCCACAGTTAAGCGTGTCTGGCTTGAAGTAATCTTTGGATGGGTGGCCTATCGGTAAGTGTGCGAGTGAGGACAAAACACGCTGAAAAGACTCGTATTGGTTTGTATAGTCAGTCGACAATGCTTAAAGTCGTCTGGAATGTTACACACATCTTCTCTTCTACTTAACTTGGAATCATCTTTTCATTTATATCAATCTTTTGGCTTCTTAAAAAAAAATTGGTTCGTAGTGTGTAAACGGAAACCTCTAGCACAATGAATGTGGTGGCTGGTTGCCATAAATCAACATTGCTTGGGAATGGAATAATAACACTATCTTATTATACTGGCAACGTGAGTTTGGGCACATCAATACTATTTCCAAGCACTTTTTCTAATTAGTTACGTTTCCATAGTGTGCATGTCAATGTGCATCCCATCCAAAAGTATTTATGGGTCAATTCAATGAATTGCCATCCATCACAGGGTGATCCAAATTTTGATGTAGTATTTGTTTTCAACTTGGCTACTGAATTTTGCAAAAATAAAAAAATGACTTGGCTAATGAATATAACATATTCCTGGAGATGATAAGCTCATCTAAACTGACTAGTTAGGAAAGTGAAAATAATTAAGAGTTGTATTGTAATCATCTATAATTTGTTCTGTAGGTTCATGTAATATCAATTATTAATTTATTTACTAACGAGTAACGATTGATGTTATAACATCCGCAATAGATCTTATCTATTTTAAATATTTGTGTTTTGCAATTGCACATAACTGAATTGTAGTTTCTAAGATGGTGAGGGAGGTTTTATAGTTCAATTGATTTGAGCCAAAGAACAAGGAGTTAGAGGTCAGAAAAAAAAATATAACAACCAATTACCAACAATTGCCATTAAAAAAACATCTATGATGGTGTGTGCTTCATCTATTTAGAATCAAACTAAACAAGCACCCTTGTTGTGGTGTGAAATTGAGTGCTTATAAAGAAGGATGACTGTGAAAGTACTATCTTTTCTTTTTTATGGACTTGACTTAATAACGGTGAATATAGGGAAGAGTGACTGGAGAAGAGTTTGGTTCAGTCATCGATAGACTCAGAAAAATCACCAAATATATTGAACCAACACGTAAAAAGGTTGTAGTAACCACCTAAACTCGAATTAAACCATCCATTTGCATAATGGAAAGATTGATATGTACATGGTGGAGGTCAAATCCTCAATTTCTCACACTTAATGTCAATGTATTTCTATTAAGCTCTTTATAGAAACAAAAAAAAGTTAAATGAATCGATCCAATATAAATCTCCGTTCTAACTTTTGTCAACCCTTCATCTTTTTGACGATGCTTATGAGAGATGGTTCCCTAACTTTGTTAGTTAGTTTTACCGTTTTGTTATTTGATTATAAAAAAATTAACATGGTTAATTTTTTTTGTTTTTGAAAAGGCAAAATCAATATACAAAGAAAAAACAAGAATTACAAAAAAGATGTCCAAAGATAGGCACAAGAAATACCCGAAACACACCCGAACACAAACTTTGTTCTTGTAAAAAAAAAAAAAAAACCTGAAATACATCCAAACACAAACTTTGTTCTTTAGTTTTACGGTTATGTTTTTTGAAATCAAAATATAAATATTGTATTTAACATAAAAAATTTAATGTTAAAAAATAATTTATCTTAGTTTTATTTTTCAATTTTGAAAAAAGTTAAAAAAGAAATGAAAAGTGAGCGGGTAAACCCGTTATATTTGCGTATATAGGCGCTGTAAAAATCAGAAAATGTTAGCAGTTGAGATGTGTCGGGATGTAGATTTAAGATGGAGATAGATAGATAGAAGAGTTGGGTCCCTTCCTCCAATGAATGAGCTGGATCCACTCTTTCAGGAGCCCCCAACTTTCTATTTTTTATTATTTTTAAATAATACTAACAATAACATCTAAATTAAACTAATAATGAAAATAACAAGCATACATCAAATGAATAATCAAAATTCAACAAGTACACACATGACTTAACAATCATTATTAGAATTTAATTAATTACTATTATTCTTACATCAAAAAGCTTAAGAACAATAGTGATTTTTCCATCAAAAAAGGTAATACATTAATTTTGTCAAAGTATGCATTAATATACTTTATTTACTTTAAAGTAACTAACTCGAGATTGAATTCAGTTTTCAACGATCATTTTTTGTTTGGTTTGACGTTTTCATTGTCAAACATGCGTTTAATATTGCTTTCATCGCAATAATTAAACTTTTACATTAACGTGGTTTTTCACCTGAATTTGAGGAACGTATTGCCGATGTAAACATATATTTATTCGAATTTTAGATTATCAAATCTTCTTGGTCGAAAAACTCGATGACTAAAAATAGAAAATACTTTTTTTCGTTGCATAAAATAGTAAAATAGAAAATACTTAATTGTAAAGAAATATAGAAAATACTTAATAATTCAGTCAAAAAATGTTTTTAGAAAAGAAATTGACTTGAGATTGAATTAAGTTTGCAACGATCATTTTGTGTTTGGTTTGATATTTCCGTTGTCAAACATGTGTTTAATATCGCTTTCATCGCAATAATTAAACTTTTGCATTAACGTAGTTTTTCACCTGAATTTGCGGAACACATCGCCGAAATAAACATAAATTTATTTTTAGACTAAGTTTTCAGGTTATCGAATCTTCTTGGTCGGAAAACTTGATGACTAAAAATAGAAATTCTTTTTTTTTTTGGTTGGATAAAATAGAAAATACTTAATTGCAAGAAAATATAGAAAATACTTAATAATTCAGTCAAAAAAATGTTTTTAGGAAAGAAATTATGAATACAAAATAATATTATATAGAAAAAAATATCTCGGTGAATCCTACTGGTTAGTAAAACTTTAATTATAATTAATTAATAAATTCAATACCCAAGAAATAAAATTAATTCAGCATGTAACAGTGACAAAGCTAAGAGGACATAACATAAGCTTGATATCGAAGAACAATATTATTATTATTTCTCTTTCTTTCTTCTCCGATTCTTGCGTTCTCTTGAACTTCAAAGTTGAAAAATGAAACTAAATATGTGAACACTAAAGTTTGTGTTGTGTTTCATGTTTTGGATCTCTCTCTAAGCTATGATGAATCTAAGCAACAACGGAAAAGGATCAATTTCTACTGTTACTTCAACTGCTACTACTATGAAATCCGGTGAAGGTTCCGATCAGTTTCCGGCGGGTTTACGAGTTCTTGTTGTGGATGATGATCCCACGTGTCTTATGATTCTTGAGAAGATGTTGCGCACATGTCTCTATGAAGGTAAAATTTGTTTTTTTCTAACTGAATTTGAGCTATCTTTATGCTTCTATTTCGCTCTGTTCAATTTCAACGCTTAATTACTTGATTAGTTGGAAGAAAAAAAACTAACTTTATCTTCAATTTGAAAAACCCATATGCAAATTATTATAAAAAATCTTCTTCTTTTTTTTGTAGAACTATTTGTTGATCATTTTTTGTCTCAAAACAGAATTTGATTTATGAAACAGTAGAATTAATCAAGAAGTAAAGACCTTTTTTTTTCTTCTTTGGCTGGTTCAATTTCAGATTTCAAATTATTTTCTCATTTCATGAGGTTCATCAATATCTTGTAGCTGGAAAAGCCAGATTTTGATTTTGATTTTAATTCTTTTAGTTTAAAATACCTTTGAAACATGGTTTTGAGCTTCTGGTATTCTGATTTGATTCATCACTTAATTGTTATTATTCAATTGATTATGAATTTTGAGTGATGATTTTGTTGAGTTCATTTCAGTAACGAAATGCAATCGAGCTGAGACTGCGCTTTCACTACTCAGAGAGAACAAGAATGGATTTGATATTGTTATTAGTGATGTGCATATGCCAGACATGGATGGATTTAAACTCTTAGAACATATTGGATTGGAAATGGACCTTCCAGTTATTAGTAAGTACTTTGGCTTTTGTTTTGTTTTCAACTTAGATCTGTTAGTAGAGTGTATTGTTATTGAAATTTGGTACTAAAATGTTTTGCATGATGATTATAGTGATGTCTGCCGATGATGGTAAAAGTGTTGTTATGAAGGGTGTAACACACGGTGCTTGTGATTACTTGATTAAACCTGTTCGTATTGAGGCTTTGAAGAACATATGGCAGCATGTGGTTCGGAAGAAAAAGAATGAGTGGAAAGATACGGAGCAATCAGGCAGTGCTGATGAGGGAGATCGACATCCAAAGGCATCTGATGATGCCGATTATTCATCTTCTGCTAATGAAGGAAATTGGAGAAACTCCAGAAAGAGAAGGGATGATGAAGAGGAAGGTGACGATAGAGATGACTCGTCAACACTAAAGAAGCCTCGGGTTGTTTGGTCTGTCGAGCTCCATCAACAGTTTGTGGCTGCTGTGGATCAACTAGGAATTGACAGTATGTATTCTCACCAGCACTCTTCAAAAGTTTTTTTTTTTTTTTTTATCTTTTGTTTTCCGTGCAGATCTATCTAAAAGACTATCTGCTTGAATCATTGCATCTAGATTTTGTAGACTATCAACTTGTGTGTATCAATTTTCAAACTATACTAGTCTATAATTTTATGAATAATTAAGATCCATTTGTGGTTTTACAATTTCAGCAATCAAGTTTTGTCATATTGGTTGGTATCAGAAACCAAATTTTCTTCAAAACCATTTAGCGTATTGTATTTCTCAATGTTTTTTTCCTACAGTTTCTTAGTTCTCTATCTACCCTATAAGTTCTACTATTGATTCATTTCTTATTGGATCCTTCGTTAGTTCTATAATAGATTGAGCTGCTTCAAGGGAGTTTTTTAAATTACAGTTTTATCCTGAATGCATTCATTTTCCATCATACATTTTTCTTGTATGTTCCATCACAAACCTTAGCAATCTCATCTTGGTTCACTATCCAGTGTTTTTAAAAGAATTATATTTCTGAATTAGTATATTGTCCCCAATATTTGTTTGAGTACCTTAGCTATGAAGTATTGTGGTTATTTTTAGTCTTGCCTGATTCAAGTTTGATATTTCTGCGCAGAGGCTGTTCCCAAAAAAATTCTGGAATTAATGAATGTTCCTGGGCTCACTAGAGAAAATGTTGCCAGCCACTTGCAGGTATCATACTGTTATTCGCCTACTTCAGAAAGGACCCAAGTTAAATTTTATATCCCTATGTTTTCTTGTGGTCATCTAACGGAGGTAACATTTTAATTTATTTTTTTGTTACAGAAATATCGATTGTATCTTCGAAGGCTGAGTGGAGTTTCTCAGCACCAGAATAATTCATTTCTCAGCCCACAAGAGGCGTCGTTTGGAACGATTTCGTCAATGAACGGACTTGACCTTCAAACTCTTGCAGCAGCTGGCCAGCTCCCAGCGCAAAGTCTAGCCACTCTTCAAGCAGCAGGACTTGGTAGGTCAACTGTGAAATCAGGCTTACCAATGCCTCTCATGGATCAAAGGAACCTTTTCAGTTTTGAAAACCCAAGGTTGAGATTTGGTGAAGGGCAACAGCAACTTTTGAATGGTAATAATAATAAACCAACAAATCTTCTTCACGGAGTTCCTACTAACATGGAGCCAAAGCAACTCGCCAATTTGCATCAGTCTGCAGCACAATCCCTCAGCAACATGAATATGCGAGTCCCCGCTTCTGCTACACAGGGAAATCCCTTATTGATGCAGATGGCACAATCCCAACCTAGAGGTCCAATGCTAAGTGAAAATACTGGTTCTCATGTTCCAAGATTACCGAACCTCTTGGGGCAGTCTACTGTGTCAAATGGAATTTCTGACGGTCTTATGGGGAGAAACAACATGGCTAGTAGCAGTAGAGCGCCTTCGTTTAATCCTGTTCCACAGAGCTCTTCATTTTTGAATTTTCCCATGAATCAAAGCACTGAAATGTCTGTTAGTAATTTCCCTCTCGGAAGCACTCCAGGTATATCTAGTATCACAACCAAAGGCTCATTTCAAGCCGAAGTTAATTCGGGAATTAAAGGATCAGCTGGATTTCCAAGTTATGATATTTTTAACGAACTGAACCATCAGAAATCCCGGGATTGGGGGATGACAAACCAAGGTCTAACGTATGATTCCTCATCGCATGCAAATCCTTTACATGGCAACATCGATGTCTCTCCGTCGGTTTTAGTCCATCAGGGCTTTTCTTCTGCTCAACAAACCGGACATAGCAGAGATGCTTCTTTGCTTGGAAAATCTCCTTTCTCTCTTGGAGAAGGCTTGGAACAAGTTAATCTCCAAAATGGTGGCGTTCAACATTTCAATCCTCTTTATGTTGAAAATTCAACAAGGGTTAAGGCTGAAAGAGTTCCTGACGCGAGCTCCCATACTAACCTCTTCCCTGATCATTTCGGGCAGGATGATCTCATGAGTGCACTTCTGAAACAGGTTTGTTGTCTCATCGTTCATTCTTTCTATGGATTCAAAACATTCATATGCTTGCATATACTTTTTCCATTACAAACAAATCATTTTTTTGTGTTTCTTGCAGCAGGAAGGCATTGGACAAGGCGAGAATGAGTTTGACTTTGACGGGTATTCTCTGGACAACATTCCTGTCTAGAAGAGACTCTCGCCAGTTCTTTCTGATTGCAGTTACCAGTGTAAATAGTTGCTGTCACATATGCACGATATCATTCTGCAATTAGCTATTTTCAAACCGAGTCTAAATTATTCGACAACAGAATTTCATTGATGTCAAATATTCTTCAAACTTCTGGGAGTAGTGTACTATAATGGTTTCGTCTGGACACTCATAGTTGATCAAGATGAATCAACTACAGAACTTGACCGCATAAAATGCACAAGGCATGTGCGATTTTTGACTGCTGCTATTGTAGCAACATTTCTAGCAATGTTCTAATTTTAGGGTGTTCTTGAAGAGGTATGTTTGGGTTAGGGCAGAATTGCAGAAGCAAGGTTTTGATAAATCTGCAAACTCGCGTAGGAGTATTTCTAACTTCAATAACAAATAATGAAAAAAATTGCTTTGTTTCCTCTTTTAATTTTATGTTCTTCAAAGTAAATGACTGTCGTGTGTAAATACTTTTATTTGGTTGCTCAAGACATTTGTTCTGACTATTCTTTTCCGGATGTTTATGTTCGTCGGTCGGTAGTTTCATGTTTTTATGTTAAAGTTGTGGATTCTTTGTACATGCACATGATTTGGTACTTATTTGTGATTTTATGTTATGGCTATTGGCTACATGTCCTTATAAAGATAGTGATCATGACTCATGAGCATGCTTTAGGATATATCAGTACTTATCTCTTTGTAGGAATCTAGACTAATAGAAGGATTTTTATAAATTCAGTGGTGATGCATATGCTATTATTTGGATTGATGAAAAGGAATCAAATAGTGCGGAATGAAATAGCGTCACTTATAGAAAACACAAATAGAATGAAATAGTGGTCACTTAGTTAGCTTTTTGTGGCAGTTTGTTTACATACATAAATAGGTTGTAGGTGCATACTTTTGGATATTACTAAACAAAATGTGCATTTTATAATATTCTCATGATAAAATCATTCGTTAGATAAAAAAAAAGTATAAGTATTGGGAGTTGTTTTTGACGAAAAATCATTTTGTATTATGTATTTTCTTGCAAATTTTCATTTCAATCGTAAATTATTATCTACTTCCACTATAGCTTCTGCATTAGTTCATATATAAGTCGGTCTTTGAACTTTTGAATCTTGTATTGCCTTAGTCTTACTTTTTGAATAACATTTTAGTCTCTTGAAAGAAATAACCTTATGTAAGTTTTATAATTAACCCGTAACGTACATGAGTTTTATTAATTTACTTTCTTAATCATTATGGTTGAAGTGAAAGAATAATAAACAATCATTTGCATTTATTAAAAAAATCATTTAAATTTATAGCAAGTACAGAGTTAATGAAATTCACATAAACTTCAAATGCATCATAAAAAGCAGTTTGGTTTATTTTCAACTTTTAGATACGAGAATTGTCTTGACTCAAGTTACTTTAACTTTTTTTAATTTTGACCCTACTCAAGTTCTTGAAATCGCCATAAGTGCTTTTTTACGGTCATAAAACAAACTGTCTCCGTGAGCTTAGCTCAGTTGGTAGGGACATTGCATAATTTATGCAGTGGCCGGGATTCGAACTCCGGACACCCCACTTCTTCACATTTAATTGTGTAAACTCCAGCCAGCTACTAGGCTACTAAACCAAAAATAAAAAAAAAACTAAAACATGTCAACAACCTGTTCATCTCTATTGCATGAGAGCTGAGGTGGTAACTCCATGAACATTATGTTGGAGCTTGGAATCGAAACCACAATTTTACATATACACACCTAGTGTGTGGACTATTTGACCCTAAAAAAAATGCCATAGGAAAAATGGAGAAATTTAAATCAGGTGAGGATGAGAGGGAAAAAATGGAAGAAAATAAAAATCTCTAACATCAATGATCTAACACCATCTTATTTCCAACGAGAAAAAATCTCGTGATTTTTGACAATCTTGCAGATAAAATTCCTTAATTTCTCCGAGATTCCCGACAATATATAGCGCAAATTAAACTTCAGCAGCGTCAAAAAATGCAAAGAAACTCTTTAGTTACAAACAAATTCATTTTTTATGAAGTCAAATAATCATTTTTTTTTAGGTAGAAGTCAAATAATCATTGATAACAAAACATTTTTAACCATATATGCATTGGTGCAAACAATCTTGCACTTCTCATGTAAATAATTTGAGTGTCTGTGATGAATATTAAATAACGCCCAGACAAAAGTACTCAAAGACAACGAACAAGAAAGAAACAAAATAAAATTATACTATACCAAAGAACTTTCATTAGAAAAGTAACATATTTCTATCACTACAAATCTACAATAGTTTGTACCATAACATGGTTGAAAGAATCATATCAGTTGAATAAGTATTACAACAAAATCTAAACTACACATAAAGCATGGATGTTACCACACCGTGACTCGGTCCACCGATATTTCTCATTCTTGTTTCTGTGACGAGCTCAATATATGAATCAAATCCTATCCAGGACAACAGCAAGCCAGAACCGCAAAATCAAACAAAACATAACCACTACTACAACAAGCAGACAACTGGCAACAATGGTAGAAGCATCAAAGTAGCAAAGGAAAATTCCTTCCTGGAAGCACCGCTGGTTGGAAATACAGAAGGAAGAGAACATTCCTCCTCATTGAAGAAGACTTTCGTGGGAAACCCGTCACCACAAACGACACTGATTCCAGGAGTAGTTTTCTTTTCATCGGCAGCGATGTTTCATTTGGACTAAGGATCTCTTGTGCAACACACATTAGTCCCATTCTTACCTAACGGTAACAACCATAAAAAAACAAAAAAAGTTAATTACACAAATACAAATTCCTAAACTAAACCAAATTAAGTTCCTATTTCAATAAACATAATTAAAAGCTCATAGCATAAGTTCTATCATATAGGTGCGTTATTTCCATAATAAAAGATAAAAATAAAGTCAAAAACCATTTCCGGTATAAGCTATAAGTTGTTTACATAGGCGTGTTTTGTATGTTCTCTAAAATAGTCTCACAAATGCTTATGTCAGCATACATAAGTCCTATTACACCTTCTCACAAGTGCTTAAGTAAGCAGATAAACTCGAACAAGTCGATCCAAACAAACAATTATTCAACAAATTGCAATACTCTTAATCAAATCTAGATCAAACAAATTGCAATCCAAATTTCAACCAAGACAAATAATTTCAAAAAAACAAAATCTCAATAAAGGAATAGTCGTTACCTTGACCAGTGGCTTTAGGACAGATGAATCTCATCATTAGCAAGCTTGATCGACGACGGCAATGGAACATCTGGCAGTGCCACACCAAAAACAGTCCCAACAAGACTGACCTGAGCTTGCATCACAAATCACCGGCCGTTTCAACAGCAGTCTTCAGATCAGTCTGTGGAAAACCAGCAAAAAAGGTGCCGTTTCCAACGGCTGCAGGGAGGGTAGTACACCGTCCTCGAGAACAGCATTGGAAGCAAAAACCAAAAGCTCATTGTGCTGAAACTCGACAGCGACTTTCCATGACTTGAGTTCATCGAGATCGTTGTTGAGCTCGCTCAACGTTGATTCGAATAAGTAGGGTTGCTTTTTTGGGTCGGTGACATTCGGCGGCAGTTGTACTCCGGCAGTGGAGGAGTATGAGATGAGTATACCGTTGCATGATTGTGCATCGGTAAAGGACATCGTTGCAAGTATTATAAACTTATCTACTTGTATATTAGCAAAACATCAACTACTCAATGTTATTGGTATTTATAACTCAAATCAACTATGGTTAATCAACTTATCTACTTTTATATTCAATAATCAAGAAATTTTAATCTTACAAATTGAGTGTCCTGCTGCAATGATAGACACTCCAAAAATTAGGAGACAGCTGCAAAGTTTATTAATAAAGGAACCAAGTAACAGATGTCACAAGCATGAGTAAGGATCCTCTCCATTTATGAAAATAAATGGAAGATGCCATTTAGAGAGAGATACACAGAAAAAATAGGATGTGGGTCCTACCACTAAGTGGGTCCCACCATCATTAATTATCTCTCTAAATGGAGAAGGACACAAATGGAGAGGATCTTGACTCCACAAGCATACAATGTCACCGATGTCATGAAAGCTATTCAGGGGAACACCAAGCAAAAGAAAAATTGGCATACAGTTACTAATAAACATACTAGTTGGAAAGGGAACTTGAAAGTTACTGTGTAGCAGCAAAATCAAAAGTTTACTGAGCATACAACAAACAAACAGAATAAATAAAACACTCCCCAAACAAAGAATATTCATCTAATAAATCCTATCATGCTATTCGTACCAGCACCTTATTCTTTTTTCCTGCAGATAAAAGGAGAACTTTACCATCCACTATATCAGCTGCCTCAATCCTCTTCTTTTCACCATCTACTCTGCTATTATTCAAGTAAACACCTCCTTGCTTTAACAACCGGCGTGCAGCAGATTTGCTGTCGAACAAACCAGAAGAAACAGAAAGATCAACCAATGACTGATTCAAAACTTCATCATAAGCTAAAGAACAAGACGGGACATCCTCAGCAATCCCCTCAATAGTTTTCCAGTCCAACTTTGTCTCAGATCCCGGCCTCAACGCTTCAGTCGCCCTAAGAGCTTCGCTCAAACCATCTTCTCCGTGAACAAATTGAGTAACTTCTTCAGCAAGCCTACGTTGAGCAGTATTAGGCATATATCCAGGCCTCTTCATCTCTTCTTCCAACTTAACAATCTCATCAATATCCAAAAAAGTGAGAATTTTCAAAAACCTAACAACATCAGCATCCGGAACTGAGAAAAAATACTGATAAAACTTGTATGGAGATAACATGGACGGAGACAACCAAATTGCACCATCCTCCGATTTACCGAATTTTGTACCATCGCTTTTCAACAAAAGAGGAAATGTCAAACCATAGGTACCGCCTTCTACCTGCAATATCTTCCTAATCAACTCAGTTCCAGCAGTTATATTACCCCATTGATCACTACCCCCAATTTGAACATTAACACCCTCATTCTGAAACAAATACAAAAAATCATAACCCTGCAATAACTGATAAGTAAACTCTGTATAACTCATTCCTTGTTCAGATTCTAATCTCTTCCTAACACTCTCTTTAGCCATCATTGAACCTACTCTAGCATATTTACCAACCCTTTTCAGAAAATCCAATAAACTAAACTCTTTCCACCAATCATAATTGTTCAAAACAACAACAGAATCATTACCATTACCATTACCAATGTTTGGATGATTTTGAGCACGACCCAAGATTGTTCTGATGGTGTTTTCAATCCCAACAGTGTTCCTCTCCAAAGTTTGAACATCAAGCTGAGGTCTTTCAAGGCTTTTACCTGATGGGTCACCAATACGGGCGGTCGCACCACCGATCAACGCGACGACGTTATGGCCGGAGCGGCGGAACCATGAGAGAACAATGAGAGCCAATAAATTGCCCAAATGCAAGCTTTGGGCAGTTGGGTCGAATCCACAGTAGACTTTTAAGGGTGCACTGGTGGTGTTTGATGAAATGCTTCTGAGAGATTCATTTGTTATTGAGTCGAGTAACCCTCTTTCTTCGAGGATTCCGATGACATTTCGAGGTTGTTGGTGTTTGAGAGTGCAGGTTGTTCGAGAAAAGAGGAGGTGTGAAGAAGAAGAAAGAGGGGGTTTAAATGGAAAGATGAGAAGCTTGGCGGAATGAGAGAAGAAAATCGACCTTGAAGCAAAATTTGTGGCCATTGTTGTGTTGATGATGATGTTGGGGTTTGGGGTGTGTGACTGACTACTGAAGCAAAAAAATGCAATAGGAGTTTTTAATAAAAAAAAAAAAGGCAAAATTACACTTTTGGTTTAATTTTAGATAATAGTTTGATCTTATATTTTTTTCAATTGTATTTTGTCATTTTAATTCATTTGCATATGGATTTTCAAACTTTAATTCTATGATTTTTTTATGGCATACTGTTCTTCAAATATATGATTTTTTATCCATGTTTTTATATGAATCTTGTATGTGAAGTTAAAAAATTCATATACAGATAGATTAAAAAATGCAATGAAAAAAAGATAAAAGAACAAACTGTTATCTTAAATTAAGTTAAGAGATTAAAAATATAATTTTGCTAGGTAAGAGGGATAAGAAAGGGAAAAAATTAAAAAGATAAAAGAACAGTTATCTTAAATTAAGTTAGTAAGAGGGATAAGAAAGGAAAAAAATTGAAAGAAAAAGAAAACTCTAATATCAATGATCCAAACACAACTTTATTTCCACAATGTGAAACAATCTCGTGATTTTTGACAACAAATCAGATAATAACAAAGACCAATAAACCAAACATGCAAATCAAATTCCTTAAATTTTTGGAAAATGTTGTACGTCCCGAAAAATGTTATAGCGACAAATTCACTACCCCTGTTCACTTCGCAAATTAACTCTTCCTGGATGGAACACGTAAATGTTGCACAATGCGTCAGTGCCTATAATCACGTCAATTTCTTCTTAATAGTAATATTCATTTGCTTCCAAAATGAAAAAACAAAATCTCCAAATGAAACTCATGTTATGTTATTGTCGAACTTATGCACGTATGCTTTCATCTTCTATCAAGACAACGTCAGAAAAAAATTGATTTAAAAAAAAAACAAAGAAACTCTTCAGTTACAAACAGTCTCATTTTTTATAAAGTCAAATTATCATTGATAACAAAACACTTCTCGTGTAATAATTTGAGTGTCTGTGATGAATAACGCCCAAACAGAAGTACTCAGATAACGAACAAGAAAGAAACAAAGTAAAATTATAATACCAAAGAACTTTCAATAGAACAGTAACATATTTCTATCACTACAAATCTACAATCTTCTGTACCATAACATGGTTGAAAGAATCATGTCAGTTGAATAAGTATTACAACAAAATCTAATCTAGACATAAAGCATGGATGTTACCACACTGCGACTCAGTCCCTCGATATTTCTCATTCTTGTTTCTGTGACGAGCTCAATATATGAATCAAATCCTATGCAGGAAAACAGCAAGCCAGAACCGCAAAATCGAAAGGAACATAACCACTACTACAAGAAGAAGACGACTAGTAACAATGGTAGAAGCATCAAAGTAGCAAAGGAAAATTCCTTCCTGGAAGCACCACTGGTTGGAAGCACAGAAGGAAGAGAACATTCCTCCCCATTGAAGAAGACTTTCTTGGGAAACCCATCACCACCACGAACAACACTGATTCCAGGAGTAGTTTTCTTTGTGAATGAGATTACTGACTGTTGTTTCCCAGGCACCCTAGGATCTGTACGAGGGTTAGCTCCATTTGTTTCTCCAACAAGGTAGTTCAATCCCTCCAAACCTTGCATTATTATCGTATTATTAACTCCGCCTATTTCTATAGCGCTTGCATTGAACGAGTACATTTTCTCAAAACCTGCAGCTGCTTTGTCCATTTGCACAGCAGTAAACCAGTCTGCAAAATTAGTCTCGCCCCAATTGAAAAGTGTGACCCTTGCACTCCACCCTTTATTATAATCTGACAGTAAATGCCAGTTGATGCTCACACCGCAGTTATCGCCGCAGGGTGGTGGGTTTGGCGTTGGAAGATGTTTTATCCCCGCCCACGCATAAGCCTTGGCAGTTCGGTTCTCAAAAGGAACAAGAACAGCATCTGAGGGAAGCCACATAGCAGGTGCAGTAGTACTACATGTTCTTTCTGTATTCTTGGGGCATCCACATGCACACGTTTTACATGGAATAACCGATTCATTGTAATAAGCTGAAAACGAGACACAGCATTTACTTGATGTTCCCTTGGCTGTTGTAATGTTACACACAACCTGCCAACTTGCCATTACAGTTTTGTTTAACGGCAACCCTGTTGGATCTGGATTCTCAGTAGGACTAACACGAACCGGAGGACCGCATTTGTAGTCAGGGTTAAGTGAACCACTAATCTTCCAGTTCTGTGGCGGTGAAAGCTCGGATCGGTTAAGCACCGGCGGCATTTTGTACACCTGCATTTGGAATCTCGAAATAGACTTACTAGGATCCATAGATCGCGGCAATATAGTACCGTTCCGGCAACAAGAAGGAATTTTCCCAACATCAGTATCATTGAATTTAGTAGGAGGAAGATCAATAATGGTAGGCCTCCTCTGACAATTCAATACATTAGCAAAATCAAGATCCTTGTAGTAAGTACCTTGCTTACCAAAAATACAACCAGAAGCATCCAGAACAGATGGATAAGCTCCTTTCATTGTAAATATAAACTCATCATTCATCCAGTCCCAGCTCAACCTCCAATTATCAAGCCTTCCAAGAGGATTTTGGTTGCCAATCGTAACCTCTGCCCAGTAATTTGAATCATAGGATCTAATCACATCATACATGATCGTAAGATCGCCATTTTGACGCGGCAGAAACTTTTCATCTGTAGTGACATTTGCTTTGAACTTAGGATCTCTTGTGCAACAAACATTAGTCCCATTCTTACCTAACGGTAACAACCATTAAAAAAAGGTTAAATTAAGTTCCTGTTTCAATAAACAACTTAATAAAAAGCTTAAGGCACAAGTGATTATCATATAGCTGCTTATGTATAAACTATTTCTATAAGAAAAGATAAAATAGTTTCTTTCATAGGCAATCATCATAAGTTCTAAGAAAGTCTCTCAAATCGTCTCACAAGTATTTATGTAAGCAGATAAACTCTCTCAGGGTCTGTTTGGCAAGCCACATATTTGAGCTTATAGTTATAGCTTATATCTTATAAACTCATTTGACCAAAAGAACCGTTTGGTAACCGTCACTTTCTCACGGGCTTATAGCTTATTTTTGCTAGCTTATAGCGTTTTTTGATAAGCTAATGCAAATAACTTATAACTAATCATTTTTTTATCTCAATTTTACCCTTGTAACCTTAATTGGAAGAAAAAAAATGAATTAAATATATTTTTTTAATGTCATTTCATATTAATAAGCTACTTGAACAGCGAATTTTACCAAACAGTACATACAATTCAATGATCTAGCTTATAAGCTATTCGCTATTTTTGACCAAACAGAGCCTCAATAAATCGATCCAAAGGAACCCAAATTGCAAAAGCCTTGTCACATCCAATTTTAAACAAATCTTAGATCAAACAAATTTCAACCTAGACAAAGAATTCCAAAAAACAAAAATCTAAAAAAAGGAAAAGAAGGTACCTTGACCGGTGGTTTTTTGACAGATGAATCCATCATTAGCAAGATTGATCGACTTTGGCAACGGAACATCCGGCGGCGCCACACCAAAAACAGTCCCAACAAGACTAACCTGAGCCTGCATCTGAGTCAAATCACCAGCCGTCTCAACAGCAGTCTTCAGATCCGTCTGTGGAAAACCAGCGAAAACGGTGCCGTTTCCAACTTGGGCAGGGAGGGTAGTACCGTCAGCGAGAACAGCATTGGAAGCAGAAACAAGATACTCGTCGTGCTGAAACTCGACGGCGACTTTCCATGACTTGAGTTCATCGAGACCGTTGTTGAGCACGCTTAAGGTTGATTCGAATCGGTAGGGTTGCTTCTTTGGGTCGGTGACGTTAGGCGGCAGTTGAACTCCGGCGGAGGAGGAGTATGAGACGAGTATACCGTTGCACGATTGTGCATCGGTAAACGACGTCGTTGTTAGTATGATTGTTGCTAAGAGGACGGTGAAGAAGCTACAGAGGTTTCGTAGCGAAATCATCGCCGTAGTGTCTGTTTGGGATTTTTTTTTGTTTCAAATTCGAAATTTGAAGCCGTGTGAGAGAAACCAAATATATATACCGTTTGTTTATTTATTTTTTGAAAGTAAATAAAAGTACATCTAAAAAAATTGGTATTTATTTATTTTGATAATAAAGTCAAAAGTAGCATGTTTGCATCGGTTTTAACAACACTTTGACTTTTAAAAAATTAAATTTATCACTTTTCACCATTTTTCAACACTATATTTTTATTTTTATTCCCTTATCCAGTACCCCAAGGGCAATGGTTAACATTCTCCTTTATTTTATTTTATAATTATAATTAAAGATACTGGTTAATTTTGTAAAAGGAAAATGAATAACGGTTAAACGCGTTCAAGAAATGGAAAGGGTCCTCCAGCTTAGAAGAAGTTGTAACTTGAGGTGTGATTAATGATATATTTTTGACTTAGTGTGATGAATGATCTTAGAACGTGTTATGATTTTATTTAATTTAATTTAATACTATAAGATTATACTTTTTTTTAGAGTAAGTTTATGGTTTATATCTTCTTTTATTTATTTATCTACTATCTATGCCGTGTGTGAACTGTATGAATTGATTAATTCAGAGGACAGGGCATGTTTGCTGGGGTTGCAATTGCGTGCCGTCCCATTTTCAAAACCCTATTACTTAAAGATTTATTATTTTATTTGGTTTGTGTAAAAAGACTAGAAAAAAGGTTTTGTGTTTTTCTTTTACTATTGAAACGGTCCTCAACAGCTCTAAAAATCTCGTGTTTTTAATTTGAATTGCTGGATGCCGGAGACAGGAGGAAACTTTTGGTATTTGTTGCCTTTATGTGCTTAGATTGGTTCCTTTTTGGATACATGCCCGTAAGGGCCAATGAATGAATGAAGGATGCAAATTTTGACAATTTATTTTTTCACTTTAATCATTCTTTAAATTTCTCATTTTGCTCTGGTTCGAATTATATAATCTGAAGAATATTTGTGTTATTTGGAATTGTATAATCTCATATTGTAAAAAGTTATAAACATTTACCAGATAATATAAATGCCTTTGTTGACTAATGACAGTCGTACTTACTCACAAAAACCGTGTATCAGTTTTGAGGATTATATGAATGTTCAACAATGATCATGACATCATAGTCACCCTCAAAAGAACAGTACTTCTGTCGGTCTCAAATAAAAGCAAAAGTAGATGTATTTTGTCTAAAAGTTGAAGTAAACGCATTCATTTTTGTTGACTCTATTTTTGTTCATATTCAAGACTAGAGGGAGTAGGAAAGAAAATTGGAATAAGAAAATAAGAGAATTGCAATGAAAATGAAGAAAATACAAAACTATTTATAGTCAAATGATAATCCAGACTATAACTACACTAAGTCAAAGAACATGTAAATGTATCAATTGACCCAGCAATTTATGATGACCAAATTGAAACAATCGTCCAAACCATGTTTGCTAAGCCACAATCCACGGTCTATGTGCTTTTGGATTATATAATTTGACACCACACCCAGATTGTTTTGAATTATATAGTCTAAAACATACTCATACTGTGTTATTAGTTGTGTTGTAGTGGGTATGATACATTTTGGATTATATAACGTCAAGAACTAGAAAGTTACAAGATTTTTGTGCAATCCACTTTGGACCGACAATTTTTGTAGTCCACGAGGCACATAACCTTAAAAAATTGGCGTGTTTGGTACATTTGCAAACTACACCACAAAACCTTGAACACTTATCTAGTAGATATGAGAACTAAGTTAGTTGCAATTTACTACAACGAGGGAAAACTCAATAACGTTGATGTTACCCTATCTAGCTTGAAGGATCATCATAACCAAAATAAAGGTTGTCTCAACCAAAAAGACACAAGAATGATGGATAATATTGTGTATCATCGTATGTCAATCAACTCAAATGGACGCATTCGATTCACTCAAATGAAGCTTTGGAACAACGATGGCGTGATAATTATTTTCTATACATTTGGTCAGCATAGTTCTAAGGGACCGGTCGAGTTAGACGTTTCCTTGGTGAGATCTTTTCATGATATTCGGGAAAGTTTGTTTCAGACTAGAGCCTAAAAAGAAATAAGGGCTTGCATGGATAAACTCAATGAAGAATTTAGTTTGAATAAAATGTGATCTTGTTGTGTTTAATTATGTTGCTTTGCGTTTTTGTATTTAATTGTTGAATTATGTTGTTGAAATTGTTATGTTTAATTTATGTTGCTGTTGTAAAATTGGATTTAATGACAAGCATGTCTGTTTTCTATGTTTGGAACAATTCAAATTATATATAATCCAAAAAATGTTAAACCCCCCAAAACACAAGTTTTTAACATAGTTTAAACATGTTTCAAATTATAAAATCCAAACATGAAAAAATGGACAAAACAGAGGGCGCATGAAAAAGGTGGAAGTTGGAAAAAGAAATTTCCACAATTTTTTTATTTTGAATTATGAGGGAAGCCTGATTGTATTTTGAGCACTATTCTTGGAAGTTATGGCCCACACCCCTACATTTATACCTTTACCCCAACATTTTATACAAACTTCTAAATTTACCCTTATATAAAACAAAAAAAAATTACCCTTTCACTTTTCACCCCAACAAAACCCTTCGGAAAATTGTTGTTGACACATTTGATAGAGCTGAAAAACTCATGTAAAAGACGAAAAGCCCCCTCGGCAATGAAGAAACCGGCTGCAGTTAACTACCGAGGAAAACCTCGGCAGTTAACTGCTGATGCGTTTCTACTACAAACCTGGCAGAAGCTCTATCATCCATTATTACTCTCATTTTACCCAAATTTTCCAAATCTCTCTCAAAATCTCTCTAAAAAATCAACCAAATCCTACCAAATTTATTCAACAAAATCACAAGTAAGTCATCATAAAGCTATTAACTTACATTTTAGTTGTTATAAATGTTTTTTTTTTAGTTTTTAGTAGATTTAAATTAGTTTAGTTTTTTGAGTAAATTTAAATTAGTTTAGTTTTTGAGTAGATTTACATGTTATAATGCATTTTTAGAGTAGATGTTAGTTGATTAATGTAGTTAAAATGTTTGCATGATGTTTATGTTATAATTTTAGGGCTATTCTTTATTTTGGTGTTTTATATTTATTTTTTTATTTTAGTTTTTAAGTAGATTTACATGTAAGAAGAGTATATGATTTATTTTAAGAGTATATATAAGTTGAATAATTTTGTTATATTTTACATTATTTTTATGTTTCTTTTTAGGGAAAACATTTTAGGGTTATTTTTTTTATTTTTATGTTTTTTTTTAGGCAAAACATTTTAGGGTTATTTTTTTTATTTTTAGGGTTTATGTATAATTTACACTCTAAGTGTTTGATGAAATGTTGGAATGAGTTTTTCATTGATTGTTTTCAATTTCTTATTGTGTAGATTTGAAACAATGGCGGGTGGATCGACGTTCATGCACAATTCAACGGCGGAGAACCTCAGAGGTTGAAGGTTCGGTGCCTTGGTGTAACATTAAGAGGTCTCAAGGATCAACTCAATGAATTCAACCAAGGAGTCAACCCCAAAGACACAAGGAGGGTGGAATTCGTTCGGTATAAACGTCCAACGCTCGACGATGGGAGAGTATCATTCACTTGGGTGGAATTAACGAACGACGAAAACATGAAAAGCATGTTTTGGGAGCACAACATGTTCCAGTGGATAGATATGCGGGTAACGTTGCTGAGGTCAACTGAAGATATTATCAAGAGTCTGATTCCTCTAGAAGATCGTGATTAGGTAAGGAAATGCACCTTCCAACTACAACAACTGTATTCCTCTGGATAGGGTAATTCAAACTTGTTAACCGACAGGACTCAAGCATTCTTCCAGCATTTCTATTGTTCCTTTCAAAAGATTAAATTCTTGTTAGGCTGGTTTAAATGAAGGTATTGAAGTGTCAAGGAATGGACCTCATTCTTTTGACACTTGAATACCTTCATTTAAACCAAGCCTAACAGAAATTTAATCATTTGAATGGAACAATAGAAATGTCGGACGAATGTTGTAGTCCTGCTGCTTAACGAGTTTGAATTTACCCCATTCAAATGTAAGATAATTGTTGTAGTTGGAATGTATATTTTCGAATGTAATGTAATGTAATGAATTTACCACTTTTCGAATTTATTTATTCATTACACAACTTTTAATCGAATTCACGTTGGACTTAATTAGTGTTTATTCGAATACGCAATTTTTAATCGAAATTATTCAATGCGCAATTTTAATTATCCAATACGTGATTTTTAATCGAAATTATTCAATACGCGATTTTAATCGAAATACACGATTTTAATCGAAATTATTCAAAACGCGATTTTATTTAAAGTACCATAATGTCGAGCAAAATGCGTGCGACACAATAAGAAAACATAAAAAAATCCAAAACGATTAGGCATTAGAAGTCATTACATTCATTCTTCCTCGTCACACAAGTCAATCGGGTTGCCTGCTACAATCCCTGGGGCACCTTCTTTTGGTTGAGGACCAAAATAGCATGTCCTCCCGCTCCTCCTCAACCTCGACTGATTGTACACTGGTAACTTCGAACCCTTCTTTTTTTCGGAACCATCATAGACAATTCCTTGCCATGTCATAGACGATTTTTCTTTCTTTTTGTCATCACCCTAAACATTACCCTGGTTCTGATTCTGAGACACATCTACATAAAAAAAAAAAAAATTGGCGATCAAAACCTAAACTAAACAACAATGCCATCAAATCATAAAATCAAAACCTAAACTATCATCAAAACCTACACCTAAACCTAAACAACTCTAACAATTCTACAACAATTCATCAAAACCTAAACCTAACAATTCAATAAAACTTCTATAACAATTATACCATTTCATAACAACCTAAACCTAAACAATTCTAACCTAAACTATCCTAAAATCATAAAACTTAAACCTAACAATTCTAACAATTTTAACAATTATACAACAAATCGTCAAAACAATAAAACCTAAACATAAATCTAACATATCATAAAATCAATAAAACCTACATAATCGAAATTTAACTGGAAAAAAAACAATTCAACCACAGAACAGCAATGCAATAGGATTCAAAAAAGTTACTTGTTTTTGTGATTGAAATTGGCTTGGAATGACTTGGAATAGCTGAAAATCGCACATATGAGAACCAAAAACGTAACAATGGAGTTTTGGAAACTCCTATGTCTGTTTGTTCTGTTCTTATAACAGAACTTCGACAGTTAACTGCTGAGGTTTTCCTCGGGAGTTAACTGCAGCCGGTTTCAATCAAATTCGGCAGTTAACTGTCGAGGGGCATTTGAGTAATTTACTCGTGTTTTTCAGCCCTATCAAATGTGTCAACAACAATTTTCAACCCTTCGTGTGGCAGTTCCTGCAGTTCAACTTCAACATGTTCAACGAAAAAACGTTTTTATGCTTTTGCTTCCAACAAACAGTAAGCCTCAATTCCTCCGTTCTCTTCATCTTTTCTGTGTTTTTTCTTAATTGTTTACCGGAATCCTTCACGGTTAGGTTTTTCATGGATTTCTGGGTTAGTGGGTTAGGAATCCTTCACGAAATCGTTTACCGGAAATAACGATTCGGTGAAATGTCGTCGTCGTGTTCCCAGAATCGTGTTAACCCAAGTGTTCCAGTTGATTTTCGAAAACCATGTGCAAAGCGTTCCGGTAGGGGAAAACGTGTGGAACACTTACTTCCTTCCGGAATCGTTTGGTGAAGGATTCCGGTTCAGGCACAATTTTTTTTTTGCGTTCTTATTTTTATTTTATTTTTGAAATGACGACAATTTTTTGAAAAGCTCTCTGAAGTAGACAAACTTCATTTTCATTACAATGAAAAATAGTCAAACTTCATATATAATTTAAATATGTCATATATAATTCCAGAAATGAATAATGACATATGCCATAAAACTAATTGAGAGTGGCAATTAAGAAAGACAAACTAATCCAGGGAGAACAATGAGAATGAGAATTTGAATACCACAAACATTAACCTGAATTTCAAAAACATAAGCTTTTGAGGTTTTGTCTGCGCGCCTCTTCTTTGGTTTTTTGCTTGGCTTTAGTGCCATTACACTTGTGTAATTGATACCATCTTGAATAAACTAAAAATTATTCAATTATGTATGTAGTTTTTGATAAAAAAAAAAAATAAAGTTTAATTTTTGTTTTTCTCCTGATCTTAACAGGTACTGATGTTTGATTGAATCTGTGCATTTTATGCATTCTGTTTGATTTGTTTGATTGGTTCTTGTATTTGCTTTTTTACATTTCATTGTTTTTTCTATCCTGCAGACTATGCTTAATATTAGAGACAGAAAAAATGAATAGACTTTAATAGTTAAACACTATAAGCAATTGATATAAAGTTCAGCTTGCTCAATTTGAAGTTGAATTATTCTTCTTATAAGCAATTGATACTTCAATTATTAGTTCCTGTGCAATAAATTCTGATGAGTGTAATTGATATTTTAACTTTCATGGAAAAGCACTTTCCATACAATATTTTTTATGAATTTGTGATGTTATTGTTTAAGTCTAATTCTTGTCTTTTTTATTAATTCTGTCTTTTTTTATTCAGTGGTTCGGTGCAGAGGACGAGGTGGCAAAATTATACGCATAGGACGAAACGAACGACGATATGAGGTGGTTCGTGATCAACCAGCTGTACATCAAGAAAATAGAACTTTAGAAAAAAATGAAAAACTATAATATAATTTTTTTTAACAAGAAACTATTACTAAAATGAACATTTAAAATATATATATAAGCAAGTAATATCAAGAATCAAGAATATAAGTACCAGTATTAAACATGTTCTAAAAAAAAGTACTAGTATTAAGCAAGTTGGAATTTAAAAATAAATAAATTAAATGCACCGGAAAACTAGTATATATGTTTCCGGTTCTTTGTTTTTGGCATTGAAATTACATGGTAATGTAACGTAATTGGCATGAACCGGATATGTAGTGCTTTGTTCTCCGGTAAAAATTCGGAAAGCTATCTTACGAGTATTCCGAATTATTTTCGGAAAAGTACAATGTGGAGGTGAACTCATATTGATATTGAATTAGGAGATGTTAAAAATGAGGGTGAAAAATTTATGTGTAAAAGGTTAAATAATAAAAGGGGTAAAATTGGAATTTTTAAAAATATGTAGGGGTGAAAGTATATGTGTTGGGTATAGGGTAAAATTTCCACTATTCTTTTGTTTTTTCCTCAAATATTCTCAAGTTCACTGTTGTTACTGTTAGACAGACCAATATAT